>Ga0310690_10006759_pt1 | contig 14984 bp, 11 predicted proteins | sample AusTroGonzalo_MG_2_FD_207661 | JGI IMG/M metagenome (GOLD analysis project Ga0310690, IMG submission 207661) | Bovine rumen microbial communities from tropical cattle in Woodstock, Queensland, Australia - Gonzalo_04 (v2) (version 2) | ecosystem: Host-associated > Mammals > Digestive system >...
AGTGGTGAGTTCCACTTTGGTGTTATAGTCGTCGAGCAGCACGGCGTAATAACCCGCTGAGGCGTCCTCGTTCTCGTGCTTGAAGGCTGAGCGGTAGCCCGTTGAGGTGTTTTCTTCGTCACCTTTGTCAGTCTTCACTTCACCGACGATGGGCATAAACCTGAAATCGCCGTAGTCGGAGCAGCCTGTGCCGCTGAGGTGGGTGGTGCTGAAGCCGAGGATGGTGTGGTCGGTGGTGTGGTAGCCGGAGCAGCCGTCCCAGTCGTTCATGCGGGTGTCGGGGCTGAACTGCACCATGCCGAAGGGCACCGTGGCACCCGGGAAGGTGTGGCCGTGGCCGCCTGTGCCGATGAAGGGATCAACGTAATTGGCGGGGTCGGTGACGTAATCGGTTTTAGGTTCTGAGCTGCAGGCTGCAAGCACTACAAGCAATAGCGGTAATAGTAGTTTTTTCATGGAACACGGTTTTTTGAGGCTGTAAAATTAGGAATAAAAAGCCTACCTTCGACAATTGTGACAATTTTTTCTGGCACGACTTTTGTCGCAGTAAAAAAAACATCATTTTGTCAAAAAAAACGACAATATGAAAAAAAAAGCATATCTTTGCGAGCCAAATTTGCAAACACTAATCTATTAACCAACTAATTTCAAACATCATGAAAAAAGTTTTATTCGTAACCCTCGCAATGGCCGTCGCCATGACTGGCTTTGCACAACGCGCCGTCGTTAAAGACGCGGTCAAGAAAACCAGCGTTACGGTTGAAAAACCCAGCGCACTCCGCCAAATCAATGGTGACGCCGTTCAAGGCATCCAATTCACCATGCCCGAACACATGGTCAATGCTGCCAAGGCCACCAATGAGTACGAAGAGTATCAGGCCATGACCACCAACTATGACCTGCAGTCGAACAGCGCCCTCGGCAACCGCGTTGCCTTCTGGCCCGACGGCACTGCTTCTTTCGTGGCCACTTGGGACCACTCGGGCAACACCGGTTTCCCGGATCGTGGTGCTGGCTACAACTATTATGACGGCGTAAGCCTCGGCGACGAGCCGGAAGAGCGCCAAGAGCCCATGAAGTCAGGTTGGCCGAGCATCGCCGCCTGCGGTGATGGTGAACTTCTCGCCTCTCACGCCACTGGCGTCAACCTGTACTATCGTCCCACCAAGGGCGAAGGTGAATGGACCCTCCTCAAGAACTGGGGTGCTGAATACGGCAGCCCGACTTGGCCGAGAGTGGTCGTCAGCGGTCCCAACAACGAGTACATCCACGTTGTGATGTGCAAGCAAATCTCCGTTGGTGATGAATATGACAACCACGTTTACTACACCCGTTCCACCGACGGTGGCCAAACCTGGAGCGAACTCGTCGACTTCCCCGGCGTTGACAACGATGCCGACGGCGACTACCGCAACCAACTCAGCGCCGATGACTACGTGATGGCCGCCAACGGCAACAACGTGGCCTGCATGTTCGCTGCCTACACCACTGAAGTGTTCTACATGATTTCGCACGACAACGGCGAGACCTGGGAGCGCCAAATCATCGCCCCCTACCCGATCCTCGGTGCCGACGGCAACCCTGTCCATGCCGTTGATTTCGCAGACTTCCCGGATGGCATGACTGATACCATCAGCACCAGCGACAACTCGCACAGCATCGCCATCGACGACAATGGCGTTGTGCACGCCGCCTTCGGTCTGTTCCACTGGAGAGTGACCGATTCCGAGCACTACACCTACTATCCCGCCGGTTACTTCGGCATCGTGTACTGGAACTCCCTCTACACCAACGAGCAGGGCGGCCACAGCATTCTGCCCTTCGGACAATCCAGCATCGACGCTGCTCACCAAGAGGAATGGGGCCCCAACGGCATTGGCTGGACCTTGCACCCCGACCGTATCGAAGAACTCTCCGAGCTTGACAACAACGAAGCCAACCTGAAACTCTTCGGTTATGTGGACGAGAACGGCAACGGCCAGTTGGACTATGATAACGTGACCGGCGCCACTTGGCACTATCGTAGCCTTGGTCTGGCCACCATGCCTGCCGTTTCAGTTGACAACCAGGGCAACATCGCCATCATCTTCAGCGTTTGGTCTGAGACCAGAGTCTGCGAGGAGACCGGTTTCTCCTTCAGAAGCGCTTACGTCACCTTCAGGGACAACGGTGGCCAATGGTTCGCCGACGAAGACGGTATCAACCTGAGCGAAGACTTCATGCACCAGTTTGCTGAGGTTTATCCCACCACCGCCGCCACCAACGCTTTGGACGGCAGCTTCTGGGTATTCTACTCCGAGGACGAGAACCAAGGTCTCTACCTTGACATCAGCGACACCTACCCGATGAGCAACCTCGGCGTCCTCACCGAAAACTACCTCTTCGCCGTGAAGGTCACTCCCGACATGGAAGGCTGGGGCGTTGAGGAAAACGAAGCCGTCAACCCGATGACGAGCGTCCGCGTGTATCCTAACCCCGCTACCGACGTGCTCAACATCGAGGTGAACGCCTCTCAGAGCAGCGCCATGAACATCAGCGTGTTCAACATCATGGGACAAAAGGTGATGGAAGACAATGTCAACATCAGCACCGGCGTCAGCCGTCCCAGCATCAACACCAGCAGCCTGAGCAGCGGCGTCTACTTCGTCACTGTGAAGGCCAATGGCTTCGAGAACACCCAAAAGTTCATCGTGAAATAAGCAGTAAGGAATAACACCTTATTAATAAAAAAGGAGGCTGCGGCCTCCTTTTTTTTGCGTAAAAAACAGCAAAAAAAGTTGGCAAATCAGAAAAAAGTACTATCTTTGCCCCGAATAATCGCCTATAAAATGCGACAAAAAACAAGAAAACAAACACCAAACTATTCATCAATTATTAACTAAACACATTCAAAATGAAAAAGTTATTTACTTTAGCACTCGCCTTGACCGTGGCTTTCGCCAGCTTCGCTCAAGTGCAAAAAGTCTCCAAGACGGAAGACATGAAGAAAGTGGCCACCATGCAAGTTTCCAACGGCATGGAAAGCTTCGCCAATGTGCAAAGCCAGCCCAACATGACCCGCACCGACGGTGAGCTCGACTACTCAGTCTACGACTGGCAGTCGAACCAAGGTGCTCGCACCTGGACCGTTGTGTGGCCTGACGGCAAAGTGAACTTCGCCTACACCATCGCCGGTGAGACCAGCTTCACAGACCGTGGTACCGGCATCGGCACCTACGACGCCGTGGCCGACGAATGGATTCCGCTCGGTGGCCGCATCGAAAGTGAGAAGACCGGTTTCGGCTCTATCGCCCGCTTTGGCCAAAACGGCCTTGTGGTGGCAGCCCACACCTCTACCGACACTAAGATCTACATCGTTGAAGACAAGGACAACATGAGCCCCAACAGCGTCTCTGCCGCCCTCGGCATCAACAACGATTCCTACACGCACCCTTCCGTGATGACCTCGGGTGCCAACCGCGACATCATCCATCTCTTCTGCGGCAACTTCGATGACAGCACCATCCCCGCCAAGTATTGGCGTTCGTCCGACGGCGGTCAGAGCTGGGATAAGGCTGAAGAGATTCTTCCCTATCTTGAAGAGAATGGCTCCGACTGGGGTACTAACGAATACTATTGGATGGAGACCTCCGAAGACAACTGCCTTGCTCTTGTCATCAACAGCGCCTGGAGCGACGGTATGGTTCTCTACAGCTACGACGATGGTGAGACCTGGGGCAAGAAGATGTTCTACAAGCACCCTGGCGTCCACACCGACTTGACTGACCATATTTTCCTGTATCCTCGTTGGACCTCCTGCCAATGGGGTGTGAACGGCGAACTCTGCATGGCTTACGAGTTCAACGGTTCAACTGGCGAGCCTGGCTCGGGCAGCTATTATCCTAGCATCGGTGGTGTCTCTTTCTGGAGCGAGTCCATGCCTTACCGTAGCTCTGAGTATGCCCAATGGGGTTACGATCCTTCCAACCCGATTCCTCCCGTTGAAGGACAGTCCTTCATCATGGACTCGGCCTACATTTACCAAGACATCTATGCTTCATGGCCGCTCTTCAGCGATGGAACGCACCAAGACGGTATGCTTCCTGAATATATGGGTTACCTGCCTGCCCTGACCGACGACGGTGAATGGGAGAGCTGGGACGATGCTACCGAATTCAACATCGAAGACCGCAGCTTGCACGGCAGTTACAACGTTGGTTGCGTTGGTTTCCCTGTGCTTTGCGTTGTGCCTGGCACTGGCGGCATGGACCTCGTAGCCGTTTGGAGCGCCATGGATGAAAACAACCAAGACGCTGCTGGCAACTACTACTTCAAACTCTTCACTTCCTGGAGCGGCGACGGTGGCTTGACTTGGAGCAACATGAAGCACATCACCAACGACTTCATGTTCCAGTTTGCCGAATGCGTCTATCCGCAGGCTGCCATCGTAGGCAACACCTTAGTGGTCGCTGCCCAAATGGACGGTGAAACCGGCACCTATGTTCAAAGCGACGATCCCACTCCGGATGACAACTACTACCAAGGCCTCACCTTCGACCTGGTCGACCTCTTCGGTCCCACGGTTGACGTTCCCGAGGTGGTGAACAACAATGTTCACATGAGCATCTATCCCAACCCTGCCGTTGAGACCCTCAACGTCACCCTGAGCAAGAACGCCAAGGTGGTGGTCTACAACCTCATGGGTCAAGTGGTTCGCACCCAAGACGGTGTCGCTGGCCTCAATGTCATCGACATCAATGGTCTCAATGCTGGCGTTTACTTCATCAGCGCTGGTAGCGACACTCAGAAGTTCATTGTGAAATAAGCTTACAGTGAGCAAATAAAAAAAGGAGGCCGATGGCCTCCTTTTTTTATTTGCGATTCCGAAGAATGTCCGCTGCCAGATACACCGCCTTGCGGTAAGAATCGGGAGTAGCCTTATTGGTGTTGGCCATGTCGAAGGCGGGCCCGTGAAGCGGTGCCGTGCACACGGCAGGCAATCCCGCCCAATAATAGGCATTCCCGCCAAGCGACAGGATCTTGAACGGCAACACGCCTTGGTCGTAGGTCAAGGCCAGCACCGCATCGTATTTCTTCCAGGCCCCGTTGACAAACAAGCGACTGGCCGAGAAAGGCCCGAAGGCATAGAGGCCATTTTTCTTTGCCTCGGTCACAGCAGCCAGCACAAAGTCGTCTGTACCGTTGCCTCCATACATCTCACCCGAATGCGGATCCAGACCCATGACGGCGATTTTGGGCGCATTGAGGCCAAAATCCGTATTCAAGGCCTTCGACAGTGTGGCAATCTTGCGCAATACAAGGTCTTTGTTGAGGCGCGACAAGGCCTCGTGCAGGGGGATGTCTTCGGTGGCCAAGCCCACGCGCATCAAGTCACTCACCAAGACCATAAGCATCTCTGGCTTACCAAAAGTGGCAGCGAGGAAATCCGCTTGAGTACGCTCTACCGAACGGCACGACGGTGCCATCGCTAAAGCATCGATATATTCGTTCTTCAGGTCTTCGACGGCCGCTTTCAGCGACAGCACCGACATCTCGGCCGAGAGGTCGGTCATCATACCTGGTTCAATTTTCAGCTCGTGGTCGACAATATTGATAATGTTGAACTTCTGATTCCAGGCCTGGCGCACGTCGCGCGTCAAGGAATAGTTGAAATCCTCGATGCCGAAGTTCTTCTTGTAATAAGATAGCACCTTCGACTGGCCATACAAAACCGGCGTCATGATGCCGAGCATACGCGAGTCGGCAAAGGTTTTCAAGATGACCTCGTAAGCGATGCCATTGATATCGCCGTGGCTGAGACCCACGCGAAACGGTTGGGATGAGTTCGGCTTTTCTTGCATAGACAAATGGTATTAGCCTGAATTTCAACGTGAAATCAGACTTCAAAATTAGTCATTAAAAATTGAAAACCAAAACTTTTTCCGTTTTTTTATAAAAATAGTGCTTTTTTAAAGCCTTCCATGATGCTTTGCGTGGCTCCGAGCTGGCTATTCAGATAGTCGCGGCAGGCTTTTGTGGCATGGAGATATGCCGACTCGTCATTCATCAAACGGGTGAAAGCCTCACGCAACTCCGCCTCATTACGGACCGAGAAAGCCCCCTGCAGGGCCACCAAATCAACGGCCTCCTTGAAACTCTTGTACTTGGGCCCGAACACTACTGGACAACCGAATGCCACTGGCTCCTGAATGTTGTGGATATTGACCCCAAAGCCGCCGCCAATATAAACGAAATGCGCATATTGGTATAGCTGGGAAAGGATTCCGATAGTATTAACAACCAGAATCTTAGAACGGATTTGAGGTCGTAATTCCTTATAAAGCTGCGCCTCGGGAAACAGGGTTTTGATTTGCGAGATATGGCCTTCGGAGATGTCGTGTGGTGCGAGGATGGCGCAATAGTCATCGGGCAAGTTTTGTAGAAAACCAGCCAATAGCTTCTCATCGGGTGGCCAGGTGCTTCCCGCAATAATGCACTTTCGTCCGTCGATGAAACGCTCCACTTCGGGAAAAGCATTGGCCTGCTTCGCGATGGCCGCCACACGGTCGAAGCGGGTGTCGCCACATACGGTGACGTTCTCAAAACCAACGCTTCTCAGCAGTTCGCTTGTCGTTTCATCCTGCACGAAGAAATGCCTCACGCAGCCCAATTGCTTGAGAAACCAGCGACCATAAGGCTTGAAGAAATAGGATTTCGGGCTGAGGATCAATGAGATATAGAACAACGGAATACCTGTCGCTTTCAAGGCCCGCATATAGTTGAACCAAAACTCGTACTTGATGAAAAACGCTGCTACGAAATGATGGCGTTGCAGCCATTTCTTGGCGTTTCCAGGCGTGTCGGGCGGCAGATACAGCACCTCGTCGGCAAGAGGATAGTTCTTGCGAATCTCATAACCCGAAGGCGAGAAAAACGACAATAGAATCTTGTATTGTGGAAACTCCGCCTTGATGGCCTCGATGACGGGACGGCCTTGTTCAAACTCACCCAAGGAAGCCGCATGGAACCAAATCCAGTCGCTGTCGTCAGTCTTTCCTTCCACAGGCTCCGGTACCTTAACCTTGCGGCCCTCCACCCATTGCTTGGCTTTTTCATTGCCAAAGAGGGCAGCGATTCGCACGCCCAAGGTATAGAGTAGGACGCCTATGGTAAACAGCAACATCACGGTTTAGTTGTAATAATATTCCTCAGGCTGACGCTGGTAGGTGGGGATGTTCCAGCTTAGGCGTATGCCATAATAGAAGTCGTGGTAACGCTTGTGCGGGTCAGTATAGCCCATAGGAACGCCGTTGTACACGCGGAAGTCGTATTTACGAAGGTCCCTCGTGATGGCGTAAGTGGCCTCAAGCGAGACCGAGAAATTGAATATTCGGGTATCGCCCAGGTAAAGGTAGCCCGTCTCAATGTGAAATGCCGGACCGCCGCGCATACGGTCGTAACCATACTCATAATTCTCATACACCACATACGGGGTGTTTTGGTCGTCGTAAGGAAAGTCGATGTGAATGCGGTGGCGCAAATAGCCTAAGCCGCCTTGCACGAAGAATCCGCAATTGGGATTGGGTCCAAAGGGAAACAGCTTGCCCACCTCCGCTTGCAGGTGGAAACCGCGCTGTGTGATGGAGAAAACGGCATATTGGCCTGCACCTCCCGTGATTTCGCCGTAAATGGTGGTAATGCCTTCGCCAAAGATGTCGAAGCGGTCGCCTTTCACCTTGTTGCCAAAGATGAAGTTGGCGTTGGCTGTCAAGAGCCAGTTCGACTCCGTCTTATAGACCAGGCCACCACCGATGGTGTGGTTGAAGCCAAAATCCTTGCGGTTGTCGAAAGCCGGCAACTGGAAGGCGTATGTGACCTGAAACATCACGACGGGAATGGGCTCCTTCATGATGTCCTTGGGTTGCTGGGCCACAACCTGCAGCGAAACGCCCAACAAAAGCAATAGAGGTAAAACTTTGCGCATGATTTTCCTTTTTTTTATTCAACGAGCAAATGACGCTTTTAGTATTGCGCCACAAAAATACGTATTTTTGCACGCAATTTGACGAAAAATGCAGGAAAACAAATATATTGAAACCGTACTTCCAAACGGCATACGACTGATACACAAAGAGAAAGCCGGCGAAATCGCCCATTTGGTTTTGTTGGTCGAAACGGGCACTCGCGACGAAAAAGCCCACCAAAACGGCCTCGCACATTTTGTGGAGCACACCATTTTCAAAGGCACGAAAAACCGCAAGGCCTACCATATCCTGAGTTGCTTGGATAATGTGGGGGGCGACCTCAACGCCTTCACCACCAAGGAGGAGACTTGCATCCAGGCCTCATTCCTGAAGCAGCATTACGACCGCGCCCTCGACCTCTTTGCCGACATCGCCTTCCACTCCACCTTTCCCGAAAACGAGTTGGACAAGGAGAAGGAAGTCATCTTGGACGAAATCAACTCTTACTTGGATTCACCTTCCGACGAGATATACGACCTCTTTGAGGAGATGGTCTTCAAAGGGCATCCGTTGAGTCGTAATATTCTGGGTACCACCGAACTGGTAAAAGGATTTCATAGGCAAGACGTCCTCGACTTCATGGCTGAGAACTACAGCACCGACCAGATGATTTTGGCCTCCATCGGCGATATCAGCTTCAAAACGCTGGAACGTATGGCTATGGGCAGTTTCGGTAGCCAACCCGCGCACCTCATCAACAAGAAACGCGAGTTGTTTAGCACCTACAAACCCGAAGAACGCAACTTGGAACGCAACAACCACTTGAGTCACTGCATCATAGGCGGTTTGGCACCTGAGTTTTGCAGTGCGCAACGCATGCCTGTGGTGATACTCAACAACGTATTGGGCGGTCCAGCCATGAGCTCGCGCCTTGGACTCAACATTCGCGAGAAATACGGCTTCGCCTACACCATCGAGTCGCAATACACCGCCTATTCCGATGTCGGCCTTATCAATGTCTATATGGCCGTCGACCCCGACTCCTTGGAGAAGGCTATCGGTTTAGTTCACAAGGAATTGGACAAGCTTTGCACGCAAAAGCTAGGCACTTTGCAACTGCACCACGCCAAGCAGCAACTTATCGGACAAGTGGCTTTGAGCTACGAGCACGGCATGAACGAACTGCTCAGCGCGACGCGCTCCCTGTTGATGAACGACCCAATAGAATACATGGATGACATCATCCGCAAGGTGGAAGCCGTCTCGGCCGACGATATTTTGGATATTGCGAATCGCGTGTTTGACAAGAAACAGTTAAGCCGAATTATTTTTAAAGGGAATTAATTCGTCTTAAACTTGTACTTCACTTCTTTCAGTTCGGCGTTGGCCTTGGTGATTTTGTTTTTCAAGTTTTCCTTGTAATTCAAAACCTTGGCAGCAATTTGTGCATCGCTGAGTGCCAGCATCTCGGCGGCAAGGATAGCGGCATTCAGAGCGCCATTCACGCCTACCGTGGCCACGGGAATCCCAGGAGGCATTTGGATGATGGACAGCATGGCATCCATGCCATCGAGTATACCTTTCACGGGTACACCAATGACGGGCAAAGTCGTGTTAGCGGCAATTACACCCGGCAAGGCAGCAGCCATGCCTGCGGCGGCAATAATCACTTTGATGCCGCGCCCTTGGGCTTCGAGGGCAAACTGTTCCACTTCATGGGGCGTGCGGTGCGCACTAAGGGCGTTCATCTCAAACGGGATTTCCATTTCATCAAAGAACTGCGCCGCTTTTTCAAGAACGGGAAGGTCGGAGGTGCTTCCCATGATGATGCTTACTATTGGAGTCATATCAGTTGTCAGTTAAAGCAGGTCGTATAGCCTGTCAAAACGCCGTCTGTTATATGTCGGCCCTTCGACAAGCTCAGGGACCTCGTTTATGTGGCAAAAATAGTTTTTTTTCCAACGCTATTGACCCAACGAAAGCATTTTGTATATTTGTAACGCCTAAACGTCAAGGCAGATAATCTTCAACCCCTTGAAAATGAAAACAGTAAAAGTTTTAGACAAGGAATTTGGGCTCTATATTCCCCAAGAAAAAATTGAGGCCTGCATCCAGGAAGTGGCTGATCAAATCAGTCGCGATATGGCAGGCAAGAATCCGCTGTTTCTTGTGATTCTCAACGGAGCCTTCATGTTCGCCTCAGAGCTATTCAAACGGCTGACCATTCCCTGCGAGATCAGCTTCGTCAAGCTTACTTCCTATGCAGGCACCGAGACCACCAACGTCGTCCGTGAACTCATCGGCCTCGATCATTCGCTGGAAGGCCGCCATGTGGTCATTGTGGAAGACATCGTCGACACGGGCCACACCATGCGCTACACCATCCAGAAACTCCATGACCTGAAGGCCGCCGACGTGCGCATTGCCGCGCTGTTTTTCAAGCCCAATTCGTTCCGATACGATTACCCCATCGACTACGTAGGCATGAAAATCGGCAACGAGTTCATCGTGGGCTACGGGCTGGATTATGACCAGCAAGGAAGAAACCTCCCGGATATATATAAGATAATTGAATAATCTGCTTCTGGCCTCTGGCTTCTGGCTATTGGCAGCACCGGGTCACAGCCTCGGTTAAAGCTGCCAATAGCCAAGAGCCAGTAGCCAAAAGCAAAAATAATAACAAATATGCTAAACATCATTCTTTTTGGCCCTCCCGGGGCAGGCAAGGGAACGCAGTCGCAGTTCCTGCGTGAGAAATACAACCTGACCTACATCTCCACGGGTGAAATCCTCCGCGAGGAAATCGCCGCCGAGAGTGAACTGGGGTTGCAGGTGAAGGAAATCATCAGCCAAGGCAACCTCGTCTCCGACGAAATCGTGGCAAAAATCATCGAAAAGAAACTTTCCGAGAACATGGACTCGGCTGGATTCCTCTTCGACGGCTATCCGCGCACGGTGCGCCAAGCCGAGATCTTGGATGAAATGATGGAGAAATTCGGCATGTCGCTGACAGGTGTGTTGAGCCTCGAAGTACCCGAAGAACTTCTCATCGAGCGCATGTTAGAACGCGGTAAGACCAGCGGTCGTGCCGACGACAACCTCGACTCCATCAAACACCGTTTTGTGGAATATGAGGCCAAGACACGTCCTGTGCTCGACTTCTATGAGGAAAAAGGCAACCTGCACGCGGTGAACGGCGTGGGGGAAATCCCGCAAATCTTCGAGAACCTCTGCACAGTGATTGATGCTTTGTGATGGTATGCCCTTCGGGCAGAAATCGTTCAAAAATCAATTCAAAAATCTGACAAAATCCACCTGGCTGATTTTGAATGATTTTTATATGATTTTTTGATAGGTTTCTTGCCGTTAGGCAATACCACCATCAATGTTCCCAGCGGGTGTCGCGCTTGAGGATAGTGGGGGGATTGCCGCCAAGCACTTGATATTCGCCCGCAAAGGCTGATTTCAGCATCGTACCAGCTGCAACGACCGTATTGTTAGGCACTTCCGCGCCTTTCAGCAACACGCATTTACAGCCGATCCACACATGGTTTCCAACAAGAATGGCCTTGTCGGGATTAATGCGCTCATCCTCCTTATTATATAAAGGATGCTCATCGGTGTCCATGACGAGGATATCCCAACTCAGCAGGCAGTCATCGCCGAAGCGGATTTCTTTGGCGCAGACGATGGTGCTTTCCGCCGTCATGTTGAAACCAGCGCCGAGGCTCAAATGGCCGCGCACCGAGAGTTTTGAGCCGTGCCCAATGCTTGCCTTGCCACCAAAACTGACCGTGCTGCTCACCTGCCAGATGCCACGCGAGCGTTTGCGGTCGTAATGACCCACATCACCGAAACCGATTTTAATCATGGCTGTTTCCACCTTTTCGGGCAATTCCACCTTGCCGTGAAGTTCGCGCAAATAGGTTCGGTGCGACACTACGACAGGTAGTTTCAAGGCCGTTTTCAGCGGGAAATAATGCAGATTGAAACGCAAAGTCTTCGGAATCGAGCGAAGGACATTGAAGAAATCGAAAGCGGTCATGATGGTCTGTTTTATGGCGCAAAGATAATCATTTCACCTTCAACCGACCGAATTTTGACTAATTTTGCGGCGATGAAACGGCATCGTTTGTTCATAGGATGGTTTTTGTTGTTGGCCTTGGCCTCGTGCCATGCCCCTGTAAAGACGCGCCATGGCACGTCTCTACCACCCGATGTTTCGCCTGAACTGGTCTTCATCGACAGCTTGATGTGGTATCAGCCTGACAGCGCACTGACGCACTTAATTTATTATTTCAAACCCGCTGGAGACAGCATAACTATCTCAACAAGAGCGGAATACAACCGTCGTTACGCCCACCTTTTGTTGTCAGAATTGTTGTTCAAAAACCAATTTCCCCAAACCAACCGCGAAAGCCTGCTGCGGTCGGTGGGGTATTTTGATTCGTTGATGATGTTGGAAACACGCGAGGCGGACGCATTCAATGCGTCCCAACAGGCATTTCTGGCCGCCCGCGCTCATTACATGAACGGCGTTGGTTATTACGAACACGACAGCGTCATCGAGGCCTACAACGAATACATCCACGCCTTGGAAATCATGGAAAACCATTTCCCGAATGTAGAGACGCATGGTTTTGCGCCTCTACCACACCTTCCTCGTTTCATGATGCTGATTTATTGTCGCCTCGGCGGCCTGTTTTCCGACCAATATATGCAGGAACCCGCCATTTATTGTTTCCAAAAGGCACTCGTTTTCAACAGATTGGAACCCATTTTCCCTGACTCCTATTCGAGATCGTTGTATTCCATCGGACTTCAATACGGCAAATTGCAGCAATATGACAGTGCGTTCTATTATTACGATGAAGCCCTGCGACTGTTGCCCGACACGAATAACCAATTTTTCAGGACTTTGATGGCAAGCAAGGCCAATCTCAACTATGCGTCAAGCGAGGATGTTGAACCTGCCGTGAGCGACTTGAAACGCATTGCAGCACAAACAGAATCCTACGAAAAGCCGTGGCATTTCTTTCTCATCGGGCAGATTTATTACAACGAAAACCAATACGACTCGGCTTTGGTGTATCTGAAACCGACCTTTGAACAAAGCAAAAATATTGAAACTAAAGCCTTGACTGCCAAATTCTTACATGGTATTTACCAAAGTCGGGGCGACACGCTGACAGCCGCACAATATGCCGTCTATCATGCGGAACACACCGAACAAGAAAGGGTGAAAATGGCGCGGGTTTCCTACCTTAACGAGCTGTTTCAAAAGCATTTGCAGGAAGAACAAGAAGCCGAATTGCTCATTGAACGACGGAAGAAGGTCAAGACGGTGCTTTTTGTGGGGTTGCCTTTGGCGGTTTTGGTAACGGCTATCTTTATTATTTCAGCAAAGCGCAGAAACCGAAAACACATGGCGGCACAAAAGGCCGAGGCGCAACGGCAGTTGAACGAGGCACAACAACGCCACAACGAGGCGGAACGCGAGCTGCAAACCAAGGTGGAGCAAGCCGCACAGCACACGCGAGAAGTGCTGCAACAACGCGCCATGACAATTTATCAATCGGGTGACAAGAACCGCTTGAAGCAGATTTTGGCCGAGTTTGAGGCCGTCTATCCGCAAGCCATGCCCGCATTGGCCGCCGCACACCCCGAGTTGAGCGAGACAGAGCAACACATCGCCGTGCTCAATTTCCTCCGTTTCCGTGCTAAGGAAGAGGCCGAACTGATGGGCTTCACCGAATACACGGCACTGAAATACCGCTCCAACCTGAAGAAAAAGGCCGGCTCCGACCCGATTTCAGCCCTATTTGAGGCTGGAAAAATCTGAATGTTTTTTCTTTCAAACCGTTGATTTTCAATACTACCATCAAAGAAAAATCTGAATTGGCCTTTGCGGGTTGAATTTTTGACGATTTTTTGCTATAGTTTTGTAGCAATCAAAATTGCAACCCGTGAAGGCAAAAAGAATCCACACCTTGCTCGCATTCCTACTTGTGGGCATCTATGCCACCGCCCAAGAACGCCAAATCATCCAAGGCTACTGCAAGGACGAAAACGGAAAACCCATTGAAAACGTGAGCGTTTACGAACACGACTCTCTGCTCGTCTCGGTCACTGATGAGCAAGGCCGATTCACCTATAGTTTGGCCAAGGCGGGCTTGAAACTCCGCTTTGCCCACATGGTTTTTGAGCCAGCCTATTACACCATCAAGGAGAAAGATATCAACGGCAAGAACCTGACAGTCAGAATGAAAACAAAGAGTCACGAACTGCTTGAAGTTGAAGTGACCGCCAACGTGCCGCATATCATCTTCGACAACCCTGTGATGAGCGTCATCGACTACGTCATCCGCGACGATGGCATCTATATGATTGTGTATCGCCGCCGCAACTCCGCCCTGCTCCACCTCTCCTTCGACATGGACACGCTGCACGAACTGCCGATTTCGTCGCGCTACAAGTACCTCAACAAAGACGCCTTCGGCGACATTTACGCCCTCAACGACTACCAAGCCAGTTTGGTTGGCTTCATCGAACTGGACGGCGGCAAGAAAATCATGATGAACTTCTACCATTCCATGTCGCGGAAGACCTTTTATGACAAGTTCTCGACCATCGTGGCGGCATCAGACAGCGTTTACATTACAGGGCGTTACTTCTATTACAACAAGGAAATGGCCTATTACTGCAACATTCTCGGCAGCGACAAGGAGCCTTATCTGCTCCATTACATCGTGGACGAAGAGGGCCGCGATGACATTTGGCTGTTGACGCATACCGGAGGAATCGGCAGCAATTTTTGGGTCGCCGACCCAATTTATAACCCTATCTATGCCATAGACAACAAGTTTTACCTCTTTGCCTACACCGACCACGAGACGATTGTCTTTGATGCCAAGGGCAACGAACTGGAGCGTTATCCCCTCACCTTTCACGAATACCGCAAATGGAACGACAAGATGGAACCAGACCGCCGCTGGAAGCAGAAAATGATGTACGATATGGCGCGAAAGGAGTTTTACACTT
>Ga0310690_10006760_pt1 | contig 14983 bp, 8 predicted proteins | sample AusTroGonzalo_MG_2_FD_207661 | JGI IMG/M metagenome (GOLD analysis project Ga0310690, IMG submission 207661) | Bovine rumen microbial communities from tropical cattle in Woodstock, Queensland, Australia - Gonzalo_04 (v2) (version 2) | ecosystem: Host-associated > Mammals > Digestive system >...
CCGTCCTGCGTCGCTCCTTCGACGAGGGCAAGACGTGGGGCGAGCCGACGGTCTGCATCACGGACGAGGTGGCCTACTTCGTCCTCAACAACGACCGCGTGATCCAGCTGAAGAACGGGCGTCTGCTCTTCGCCGTATCGAAGCACGCCTTCGAAGGCTCGAAGTTCGACAATCTCGGCCGCGTGACGACATACACTTCCGATGACAACGGCAAGACCTGGCAGCGCGGCAAGAGTCTTCTCGAAGTCCATGATGCCAAGGGGGCGTTCAAGGCGGCGCAGGAGCCGGGCGTGGTGGAGTTGAAAGACGGCAGCATCCTCATGTGGATCCGCACGAACGCGGGATGCCAGTACATGAGCCGGTCGACGGACGGCGGCGTTTCATGGTCCACTCCCGAGCCCTCAATGCTCGTGGCTCCGGTCTCCCCCGCCACGATCAAGCGCCTCCCCACTGGCGACCTGCTTGCCATCTGGAACGACCACACGAACCGTCCAGACGAGGCGAAGAAGGCACCGAAGTGGGCGAACGGGCGCCGCACGCCGCTCACGACGGCCATCTCGCGCGACGACGGCCGCACATGGACGCACGTGCGCAACCTCGAGGACGATCCGTCCGGCTGGTTCTGCTACATCGCCCTGCAACCGCTCGACGACGGCACCGCCCTTCTCGGCTACTGCGCCTACAAGTGGCTTGCCCACTCGCGTCTCGTGAAGGTGCCGATCGACTGGTTTTACAAATGATTGGATTGCTTTCGCTACAATTACGCGCCGGGCATCTGCGACGCCTTGGGTGAACGATAAACGGGCGGTTGTTGGCGCGGCTGCAAGGCCGGTTTGGGAGTTTGAGTCGAAAAGGTAAAACTTTGGCGATAGCGTGACAAACGGCGTCTTAAAATTTGGCGATACGGTGACAAATCAGGCATATCGACTTTGGCGACAGCGTGACAACGGCTATTGACTCTAACGCAAAAACATGCGATAATATGCACGCATTGCGCAAAAAGGACGAATAAGATGCCGACAAACTTCAAACGAAAAGCTTACGCTCAGCTAAGGGAGTGGAAGGACAAACTTGCCGACAAGTACGCCTTGCTCATTGAGGGGGCTCGGCGAGTTGGAAAGACCCATCTCGTGCAGGAGTTTGTCGGCAAGGAATATGAATCCTCGATATTCATCGACTTCTCCCGCAAAGGGAGGCTTGTTCAGGAAAGCAAGAAAGCGTTTACGGAGGAAGACGACATCAAAGGTACGCTGGAAAGGCTGCAGACGATTCACCGCGTGTCCTTGATTCCCGGCAGAAGCTGCGTTGTATTCGATGAAGTGCAACGGTTCCCCATCGCGCGAGAGGCCATCAAGCAGTTGATGGAATATGGCAAGTACCATTACATCGAGACGGGATCGCTTCTGGGAATACATGAAAACGTCAAGGACATTGTTATCCCCAGCGAAGAACACAAGATGAAGATGTTTCCGCTTGATTTCGAAGAGTTTCTCTGGGCGCTGGGCGCGGGCAGAACGGCAGACCGCATCCGAGAATGCTTCGACGGAAGAAAGGCGATGGGATGGCTCCATGCCGATGCTGTGAAATTGGCGAGGCTCTATATGGCCGTGGGCGGAATGCCGCAGTCGGTGGAAGCCTATTGCCTGGGCGACGACCACCGCTTGGAGGCGTGCGAGGCGACGAAACGCGAGATACTCTCACTGTACAACGCCGACATCGGTAAATACGCCAAGGGCTACGCTTCAAAAGTGAGGGCCTTGTTCAGGCACATCCCCGCGGCGCTGAATACGCGCGAGAAGAAATTTCATCTGACGGATCTGGGCCGTAACGCCCGGATGCGGCGCTACGAGAATGCGTTTCTTTGGCTTAGCGACGCCATGGTGGCGAACATCGCCTATAACTCCACCAATCCGGACGTGGGGTTGGAGATGAATCTGGACGACACGACGTTCAAGTGCTATTCACTTGACACCGGCTTGCTGCTGACGCAGGCGATGGCGGGGACGCACGACGCGGACGGTCGCCTTTTGCGTGGCGTGCTGTATGACAAGCTAGGAATCAACGAGGGGATGTTTTTTGAGAATTACGTGGCGCAGTCGTTGGTGAGCAGAGGATACGACCTTCTCTTCCATTCGCGTTCCAATCCCAGAGTTGAAGTGGACTTCCTCTTCAGAAACGGAATCAAGGTGTGTCCTGTGGAAGTGAAAAGTTCCGGTTACCGCGTCCATGCGTCTCTTGATTGGCTCATCGCCCACCATCCGGCAAAGCTCGGCACGCGATATGTTATCTGCACAGGAGACTACGAGATGGATTCAGGCATCACTTATCTCCCGTTCTACATGACCCATTGCCTATGAAAGAGGACAAGCCATTGACGACGCACAAGGGGTGTGGACGGCAAATGGACGTTTGAGGTAGGCGAGCGCGGCAAGCGGTTTGGACAGATTGCAGACATTCCCGACAGCTTTGTCGTGAGCGACGACCTTGAGACCGGCTTCGGCAACAAAATCCCACTTGGGCTGGTTGGTTTTCGCTGTCGCTGTCGACAAACCCAAACGCCCCACTAGCCTACGGCGCGGGATTTTGCTATACTTTTTTTGCTTCGGTGAAGCGGCGCTCTCGCCGCTTCGCCAGCAGACATAGGCCGGGAACTGGTTCCAAGCCCACCCCCGACCGCATTTTAGCTTAGCATCAACGCTGGCAAGTCGTTCTACAGAAATACTTCCACTGTTTCACAATCCTGAACGGCATGTGAGTGATGATGCGCCCAATACGGGCGCATTGTCTTTCTCATGTATTCAGGATGGGCCTGTGGAAGGGCTCCTGTAGAGTGCATGGAAGGAAAATGCGCTCTTTTTTCATGCACGCGAGGAGGTCTCCGCGACTTTGGAATGAGCGCGGGATGGGATTTCGTCCGCACCGTAGTCTCACACGAAGCAGGACGGATTTCCTGGTAGGGTCGCGCGTCCCGCGCGACCGAAAACGGAAAGGAACGCCACTAGGCATGAAGAAGTTGATAGCTTGTGCGCTTGTAGTATTCCTTGCCGGAGGAGTCGCAATGGGCAAAGGAACTTCTTCTCAAAAGAACGCAAAGGGCGCAAAAACGGGAGGGGCGCAGTTTACTGCGCCCGACGGCTCGTCGGTCCAGGATGCTCCGCGACCGCGGCAAACAGGTAACATCTCCAAGGTCCGTCGTGAGCGGTTGCTCTCCCAGATTGCTGCGATTAAGACGTTCCTTGAGCGGTCTGCTGGAACGGACACAAACGCTGTGCGTCTTCTTTCCTTTGCAGCCGGACTGGAGAAGGAAGTACGCGGCAAGAAGTACGGGCTCGTGTTCGAGGAGCACCGCGAACGAGTAGATGTGGAACTTGACGAGAACCTTCCAGTTCTAGAGGAGATAAAAGGAAGGTTTTTAGCCGCAAAGAGCGCAAAGGGCGCAAAGGACGGGGGAACCTCACGTGTTGCGGTCGAAGGACCACTCAACTTCCTCATTGAGGGTGATAATCTTGCCGCATTGAAGCTCCTTAAGAAAACTCATCGTGGACGTATCGACCTTATCTATATCGATCCGCCATACAACACTGGAAATGAAGATTTTATCTACAACGATTCATATGTTGACAAGACTGACACCTTCCGACATTCCAAATGGCTATCATTCATGCAGAAGCGGTTGGAAGTGATGAGGTTATTGCTATCTTATGAGGGTTATATCTGCATTTCGATTGACGATAATGAGTTGTATACATTAAAGATACTATGCGATGAAATCTTCGATCCTGAAAACTTTGTAGCATGTATACCACGGCGAAGAAAATCATCGGGGAAAACAACAAAAGACATTTCATTAAACCACGATTATGTGCTGATTTATGCAAAGGATAATTCTCGTGTAGCCATTGGAGGACTGGCTCATATTGATGCTGGATTTAAACACGAAGATGAATATGTTGAGAAACGGGGCAAGTTCAAATTGAATCAGACACTTGATTATGACAGCCTCCAATATAGCAGAAGTCTTGATTATCCCATTGAAATAGAAGGAGAAGTGTTTTATCCAGGACAAGATAAGGTAGCCTGGGAAAAACGTATGGCAGGTGACCACAAACGTGCTGATTGGGAGTGGCGATGGAGTAAAGAACTATTTGAATTCGGCCTCGCAAATGGGTTCATTGTTGTGAAACGAAAAAAAGATGGATCTGCAAGAATTTATACGAAAACTTATCTTAACGCCAGTATTCAGCAGAAGGGAAACGGAGATTATGAAATTGTGTATCTTGAGAGGGTTAAGCCAATGTCAACTCTTGATTTCCTTGGAAAGGAATTTTCAAATGATAAAGCCAAGAAAGATTTGAAGGATGTATTTGGTTATTGCCCATTTGATTATTCAAAACCACTTGAATTGGTTGAGAAACTTGTTAGTATCTCGCTTAAGGCAAATCCCTTTGTCCTTGACTGTTTCGCCGGTTCTGGCACGACAGGGCATGCGGTGATGAAGTTGAACGCGGAGGATGGCGGGCGGCGCACGTTCATTCTCGTCACGAACAACGAGAACGGCATCTGCGAAAAGGTGACGTACGAACGATTGAAGCGTGTGATGGCAAAGGAGAAATATGCGGCGCGGCTCAAATACTACAAGGTCGGCTACGTGCCAATCACGGAGGATGGCTACTGGGAGCGCGCGGACGCGCTTCTCGGCTACATCCGAGAACTGGTGGAATTGGAGAACGGTATCGACTTTTCACATGACACCTCGGTGGCAATCGTTTTGACCGATGTGGAGTTGGGGCGTTTTGTGAAGGGATTGGCGAAGAAAGACGGCGGTCGCGGAGCGACCGCCCTACCTCGCATTCTCTACAAAGGTCACAACGTGATCCTTGACGCCAAGGCGAAGGCTGCGATTGAGAAACAGGGAGTCAAGGTGAAGACGATACCTGACTACTACTACCCGGAGTTGGAAGATTGACTTTGCGATCTTTGCGTTCTTTGCGGCTAAAACAAAACAGGAGACTACACAATGGAACTGAAGCGATTTCAGATGTGGGCCGTGTCTGAGCTGGACAAGGCGATGATGATGCCGGGCAGACGCGATATCATCCTCAAGAGCCCGACCGGCAGCGGCAAGACAATCATCCTCACGCATTTCATGGCGGAGTACATGCGCGGACACGCCAAAACCGTGTTCATGTGGCTCACGCCGGGCGAGGGAAATCTTGAGGAGCAGAGCAAGGAGAAGATGGACAGGTATTGCCACGGCGTTCCCACGAAACTGCTCGCTGACGTGATGACAGGTGGTTTCGCGGCGGGTGATGCCGTGTTCATCAACTGGCAGAAGCTTAACCGCGACAGCAACAATGCGTTAAAGGAGGGCGAACGGACGAACTTCATTGAATGGATTGAGAAGGCGCGGGCGGCGGGAATCGAGTTCAAGGTTATAATTGACGAGAGCCACCATTCGTTCACGGAGAAGACCGATGCCGTTGTGCAGTGGTTCGGGACGGACAAGATCATCCGCGCCTCCGCAACGCCGAACGAGGATCCCGCTGCGCAGCTCATTGACATACCAGAGGAGGACGTGATCGCCGAGGGGCTCATCAAGAAAGTGATCCACGTAAATCCTGGATTCCCGATGGAGATTGATATTGAAGGCGATGGCGACAAAACATGCTATCTGCTCGACAAGGCGTTGGCGAAGCGCAGGGAACTCGTGCGTGCGTTCCACGAGGCGGGTTCCGTGGTGACCCCACTCATCCTCGTGCAGTTGCCGAACAGTTCTGACGCATTGCTTGATACGGTGGAGAAATGGTTTGCGGAGCGTCACATTGACGTGGCGGCGGGTACGTTTGCGGTATGGCTGGCAGACCGTAAGGATAATGTGGAGGGATTAACGGAGAACGACGCGCCACAGGTGGCCGTCGTCATCAAGCAGGCCGTGGCGACCGGATGGGATTGTCCGAGAGCACACATTCTCGTCAAGTTGCGCGAGAACATGGACGAGCGTTTTGAAATTCAGACTATCGGACGGATACGGCGGATGCCGGAAGCGCGTCACTACGGGGTGGATGCGCTCGACGGCTGTTATCTCTACACGTTTGACGAGCGATTCACTGCAGGTGTCATCGGCAGTGCCTCCGACAAGGACATAGGCGTAAAGAAAATATTCATCAAGCGCGAGCACAAGTCGTTTGCTCTCGTCAAGGAACAGCGGACGAGCATTGCCGAGACACGTGATGCCGCGCAGGCACTCGCGGCTATTTCAGGATGGTTCCACAGGCATTATAAACTGGGAAATGATTTTCCCCAGAATAGGACACGTCTGGAAGCAGCGGGTTACGTGTTCGGTGAACAGATCATGAGCGGAACCCTCTCGGGAGATGCCACGACAACGGCGGACATGAAGTCCGCGCAACGGACGATGAACATCGTCAAAGTTGGCGAGGCTGTCAACACCCACAAGCACGGGCGTGACTTTCACCATTCGATTGGCGCGATTGGCGCGGCAAATGCACTTCCCTACGATGATACGCGAACAATACTCTATCGCGTGTTTGGAACGAAGCCGACCGATGTGGCGAAGTGTCTGCGCCTTGGGCCACCGGCGATGTATGCATTTGTCATCAACAATGAGAAACGCCTACGCGACGATTTCATCGAGGCGATGTCCGAGGAGTTCAAGTTGACAACATCGGAAAACAGAACCGTGGAAAAGGAGTTCCATTTCCCGCACGAATGGCTCTGCGCGTACTACGCGGCGGCTCGTAATCAGAGCGTAAGTACAAAGAGCGTCTACACCGACTATCCGCTTTCCGCCATGACGTCAAAGACGCGTTCCTCTGGCGAGGTCAAGTTCGAGAAATGGGCCGAACAATCGCCTGATGTCGAGTGGGTCTATCGAAACGGCGACAAGGGCGACGAGTTCTTCTCCATCGTCTACGAGGACAACTCCGGGCACCAGAGGCTTTTCTTCCCCGACTATGTTCTTCGGTTCGGAGGGGAAACGTGGATCATCGAAGTGAAGGGCGGATGGACATCAGGGGGACAGAGCCAAAACATTGATTCATATGCCGCGAAGAAGGCTGCCGCGCTCAATTCGTACTGCAAGAAGCATAGCTTACGCGGCGGATTCGTCTGCTACGATGAAAGCGAGGACATCCTTCTGATGGCAGAGGAAGGATATTCCGAGGATGTGACGAGTTCATGCTGGAAACCAATTGAATAGGGTTTTCAATCGCGCGGAATCTCCTAATTTTGGCATGATTCCGCGCGATTGAAAGGCGTTTTCGCGATAAACCATAAACTCAGTTGACGCGAGATGGGTTTATGGTGGGGGTATGTCGTTGACGGTGGTCAAAGTGTCCCTTGCCGTAAGTTCGCTTTTTGATATTTTTATTTTTGCGAACCTTTTTCCCGCCGAGTTTTGGTAGACTAATCATGCTCTTCAATGGGGCAAGGTTACCTGAAACCATCCGACAGGAGAAAAGACAATGAAGAAACAGTCTTATCTGAGATACATTGTGATGACTAGCGTGGCTGTTGCCGCCGGCGCGGCCTTTGGCGCGGCGAGCGACCTGCCGCTGCTTGATTCAACATCATTTGACTTCAAGTATGAAATGGAGGCACAGCCCACCACGGAAGACCTTGACGGGGATGGACTTGCAGACCTCACGATAAACGGCGGTTCGGATTGGTTGACAATTCCAAACAACACAGGGTATGCCATCTTCGAATGCAGCCAGGCGAATAGGTTCATTCAGAGCGCAACAGACAGCGGAGCGGAGGGTTGCATTTGGCGCAAGTATGGCGTTACCGCCCAAACTGGCTATACCATCGAGACTCGTTTGCGGGTGACGGCCGAGACCGCCGGCACAACTGCCGCTTTCTGTTTGCAGGCCAGCGTGCCGGATTCAACCGTCCATGCGCTCCTGAACTTCAGGACGAACATGGTCATGTGGGGCAACACGGTACTCACTAACATGAACACGCAATCCACTTTCCACACATATCGTCTGGCACGGGCTCCTGGCACCGCAACCTTTTCCGTCTGGTGCGACGGAAAACTCTTGGCGGAGAATCTAGGAAACGGGCTTTCGTACGGGACTCTAAACCGTATCCTCATTGGGAGCCTTGGCGGTAATTGGAAGGGAGGGGCGCGCGTCGCCTACCTACGTTTCACGAAGGGTGGCTATGCCCCGAAGCAGACGGAGAAAGATTCTTCAGAGTTTGCCCACAAGTACGAGATGGATTCGGCAGATACGCGTTTTTCCGCAACGGCTACGACTTCGGATTGGAAACATTTCGAGGGGGCGCAGGGAACGGCTGTCTTGGCGGACGGTATCCTGTCGGTCTCACAGCCCAATGGTAAGATGCGCTACTACCAGACGGTAAATCCCATGGATTCGTCCATCGCGAATTCGTCGCCGTTCACCATTGAAACAAAGGTCCGAATCACTGCCTCCTGGAATGTCACTCTGCCGGTCTTGAATTTCTTCTGCGGGACGCCGCGCGCGGCAGGGAGTCTCTTCATCGGCGCGAACGGCGTATGCTGGTACGACCGGTATAACGTCATTTATCCGTGCGACAACACAGACAAGGCGCACATATTTCGTCTCACCTATGACGGTGACACGGACTATGGCTTTTCAGTTTGGCGAGATGGCGTGAAAATAGGCGAAAACCTGCCTTGTTACCAGATGACAAGCTCTTACAATTTCGCCCGTTTCGGCATCGCGAGCACATCAACGCACGGCGGATCGTTTGAGATAGACTACATCCGTTGGACGACCGACGGCGTGTATGCGCCGTATGTGCCGCCGTCGGGAACCATCGTCATTTTCAAGTAGAAGTACGATGATGAAACATCTGGTCTTGTTCGTCGCGACGCTGATCGTAACCGTTGTCGCGTGCGCGGCGGACACGTTCGAGGATCTGAAGCGTCAGGCGGTGAACCGCGAACGGCTGATCATCTGGGATGACGACGGCTGTGACATGACGTATTATCCATACCAGCGCGCAGACCTCGCAAAACAGCCTGCGTCGACACGGAACTTCGAGCTCGTGTTCCTGGAGGCGACGGAGAACACGAAGGCGGACGTGATCGGTTATTCGGGCACGATGGGCTTCGGCTACTTCACCGCGCTGCGCACCGGCGGGTACGTGAACACCAATCGGTTCGAGGCGCCTTGGCGCAACGCCGTCAACGAGTTCGCTGCGATGGGGAAGGACGCGATGGACCTGGCGACCGACTTCGCGCGCCGCAACAACAAGGAAATCTTCCTCTCCCTCCGCTTCAACGACAACCACGACAACGGCCATCCCGACATCATGCTCTCCCCGTTCAAGAAGGACAATCCGGAAACCATGGTCGGGCACGGCCACAAAACCAAGTGCTGTGGCCGGAACGCGGCCGACTTCGCGCAGGAGAAGGTGCGCGCGTTCGTGAAGAAGTACATGCGCGGCTACATGGAGAACTACGACCTGGACGGCATCGAGTTCGACTTCTTCCGCCACCCGCAACTCTTCCGCACGGTCGCGCTCGGCGGCCACGCCACCGCAGAGGAACTCGCCACGATGACGCAGCTCATGAAGGACTTCCGCGCGATGGCCGAGGAGGTCGGCCGCAAGCGGGGACGCCCGTTCGTCCTCGGCGCCCGCGTGCCCGATTCCTTCGACTACTGCCGCGCGATCGGCATCGACCTCGACGCCTGGCTGCGCGCGGGCACGCTAGACTTCCTGGTGGTGGGCGGCTACTTCCAGCTCGAACCGTGGCGGAAGTCCGCCGAGAAGGTGCATGGCTACGGCGTGAAGTGCTACGCCTCGCTCGACGAGACGCGCATCGACGGCATGGTCCGGCGCCAGAAGGGACGGATGCTGCCCGGCCGCAACGACAAGGAATGCTGGATTGCGCGTATCGCCGCCGCAATGGCGTGCGGCATGGACGGTGTGAACCTCTTCAACATCGAATACTTCAAGCACGACGACCAGCGGTACATCATGCGGCATGACATCCGCGACCTCGACGGCCTCGACAAGATCTACTTCGGCACGTACGTGGGCGGCGGCGGCTATCTGCCGCAGAGTTTCCTTGTCGGCGGGAAGGACTATTGGAAGAAGACGGGCGTCAATCCGGCGTTTCCTGAGAAGCTGGCGGCGGGCAAGGGCCATGCGTTCGAGTTCGTCTTCGGCGACGACCTCGCGGCCGCGAAACGGAAAGGCAAATCGGCGAAGGTGGAGGTTCGAGTGCTGACCGACCTGAATGGAAAGTACCTGCCGATTGTCAAGGTTCGTGGCACGGCACTGGCCGACGGTACGCAGAAGGACGGAATCGCCACTTTTCTCGCCGACGAAACGACCTTCGTCAGGGGCGAAAACGCCGTCGTGGTCATCGCGCCGGATGAGATGACGCTTTACGACTTCTCCGTGCGTGTCACGTTTAGGTGACAAGAAAGGAAACAGGTAAATGAACACGAACAGACGCGATTTCATCCGCATGGGCGCCATCGCCGGCGCGTCGGCGGCGCTCAGTACGCAAGCGGAAGGGACGCCTTTTGTGAATGGTACGAAGATCGACCTCGGCGCAGCAGGCGATCTGGATCTTGACTACTCCGGCGAGGCAGTGGTGAGGGAACTCTGGGCGAACGGACGCCAGTGCCAGGCCGGTACATACAGCGCCACGTCCGGACATCTGATCTCATCGCGCATCTCCGGCACGGGCACGCTCGTGGTTCTCGAAGGCAAGGCCCTCGGCACTGTACTCATCTTCCGGTAGCCATGTCACGCAAGCTGATTCTTGAAGGCCAAGAGAAAGAGGCATGAGAATCGATATACTGGTTGCGCTCATCGGCCTATGCCCGTGCGCGTTCCAGTCGGCTCTGGCCGGCAACGACACATCGCCGGCATGGTCGCCTGACGGGAAGACGATTGCCTACGTCTCCGATGCAGACGGCGGAAGCAAGCTGCAACTCCTCGACGTGAAGACGCGCGAGGTTCGCACGATCGACATCGGAGCGGGCGACGTGTTCCAGCCGGCATGGACACGCGACGGCGGAATCGTCTTCTCTCGCTACCTTCCGAACGGCACGGCGTTCCAGACAAAGAAGGATTCGACTGCCCGACTGTGCCTGTGGCGCACTGGCCATGTGGAAGAACTGCCGTCCGATCCCAAGCCAGGCCGCGACTATGCGCCATGCGTGGCGCAGGACGGCACGGTATATTTCACCACCACGCGCGGACTGGACTCGTGCGATACCGCGTTGGCCAAGCTCTCACCTTCCGGCTCCGTGTCGCGCCTGGCCGGCGGCGGTAGGACGGAGGAAGGCTGTGTCTCCCCCACGCTGTCGCCTGACGGTCGCATTATCGCCTACGCCTACCTGGACGGTCTGTACTCTCAATGGAGAATCGCCGCATCGTCATTGGATTCGCCCAAACGCCGTCTCATGCTCACGCCACACGGCATGTACGCGTACTCGCCGCGCTTCTCGCCGGACGGGAAGCGGATAGCCTTCACCGGATTCCGCACTGGCGAGACTGGCTGGGGCATATTCGTGCAGGACCTTGCGAGCGGCGAGACGTTCCGCATCGACACCGGACTGGCCGGCAACAGCCGTTCGCCAGACTGGTCCCCCGACGGCTCGCGCCTCGTGTTCGAGAACAACGCGTCGGGCGCATACAGGATCTGCTTCAAGGACGTGCAGAACCTTGTGCCTGGCACTGGCGAGATGCTGATCGAACCTCCCGTTCAGCCAGCAAAGCGGACGGACAGCTTCACGTTCGGCGACCAGGACTTCTACCTTCGCGCACGCGTACGCGTGGACCGTCTCGCACCTGGCCAGTTCGTGTTCTTCCTGCGCGCCGCCTACGAGGAACATCCGCTAGGCATCCAGCTTTACCTTGACGGCAAGCACCTGCCGACATTCGCCACGCGCCGCGCGTCGGACGGCATCTTCGTCATGGCGCAGGGAACGACGCCCTTCCCGGTCGGACGCGATGTGGAACTCCTTGGCATACGGGAGCGTGGGGGGCGCATATCCCTGTACATCGACGGCGAACTGGCGGCGAGTTCGTTGCCCGGCAAGATGCTCGCCCTCAACCATCTCAAGAAAGTCGAGAAATCCCCTTCTCTGCTCTCGTTCGAGATCGGCACCGGCATTCCATCCGAGGTGCTGGCCAGCCGCGCGACGCGTCTGGAGCTGTTCGGTCCGCCGGCCTCAGCCGCGCCGCGCGCCCTGCCGCCCGCCCGTCCGTTCGAGGTGATGGCGTTTGCGGACTCGCTCGACTTCGGCGCGCTCATGGACTCCGAGACAGCCACGGGCAACATCCAGATTCTCGACCACATCCTCGAGACCGGCGCTGACGTAATCCTGTGGCGCACGGGCGCAGGCGCGACGACGCGCTATCCGTCGCGCGAGGAGCCGGCCGCCTACTGTCCTGCGGAAATCAGGCGCCTGCCCGACAACCGCAAGTTCTACGGTTTCCTGCGCTATCCAGACGCTTCGCCCGACATCCTCAAGCTGATCGCCAAGACCTGCGCGGAGCGCGGACTCCGCTTCGGCAACCATTCGCCGTTCGAGGAGACGCACTGGACGAGCTGGACGTTCGGCGTATGGAACGCCGAGCATCCGCAGTACTGGTCGCGCACGCAGAGCGGCACGCCGTGGGCGGGGCGCTGCTCGCTCGCATTCGACGAGGTGCGCGCGCACAAGCTCCGTCTCGCGGAGGAGGTCCTCGCCTACGGCTCGAAGGACTACTTCCTCGACTGCTGGCGCAACGGCGGCTGGGGACCGCAACTCGAGTTCGTGGAGCCCGAGCTGCGCCGCTGGCGCATGAAACATGGCGACATTGTGCCGACGAACGGTCCCGCGTGGCGTGCTCACGTTTTCGAGTCGACGCACGCATTCTTCAGCGGCCTGTCTGCGCGCGTGCGCGCCCATGGCGGAAGGTTCCTTCTCGGCGTGCCGTTCCCCGATGACGTGGAGGGAGAGGACACCTGCATGAAGCGCTACGGCATCGATTGGCGCGCGTGCGTCGACGCCGGCGAAGTTGACTGCCTGCTCGTGATCAACCCGGACTGGGATGCGAAGCGCCCATTCGAAAGCACGCGTGAAATCTACCAGCGCATCGTCCGCCGCTGCGCCGGGAAGTGCAGGGTCTACTTCCCCGTGAGCGCATACGACTTCTGCCGCAAAGGCGTTCCAAGCTACTGCAAGGCGACGGGGAAGAACTTCGCAGACGTGGCGGAGACGCTCACACGCATGGCGTTAGAGGTTGGCGGCGACGGCATCACGCTGGAATGCGTCGACTACAACAACTACCCCGCATCGGCCCGCCAACGCCTGCGCGAAGTCATAGCCACACTTCGCAAGACCAAACGGTAACCGCACGCGTCGCCATCAGGGGCGAGACACGATCGCGTGGATCGCGAGCAGCTTCTTCCATAGCGCCTTGACGTCCTTGAACGCGATCGCGTTCGCGGCGTCGGAAAGCGCCTTTTTCGGATTGACATGCGTCTCCATGAAGATGCCGTCCACGCCTGCGGCCACGGCCGCACGCGCGAGCACTGGCGCGTACTTGCCGTCGCCGCCCGAACCTGTGCCGAGTCCGCCCGGCCGCTGCACGGAATGCGTCGCGTCGAACACCACCGGATAGCCGAGGTCACGCATGATCGGCAGAGACCTCATGTCCGCCACGAGGTTGCGGTATCCGAAGCTCGCGCCACGCTCGCATAGCACGATGCGGCGGTTGCCGGTCGAGGCGATCTTCTTCACGACGTTCGCCATGTCTTCGGGGGCCATGAACTGCCCTTTCTTGACGTTGATCACAGCTTCCGTCTCGCCGGCGGCAAGCAACAGGTCGGTCTGCCGCGCCAGGAACGCCGGAATCTGCAGCACGTCGCACGCCGCCGCCGCGCGAGCGCACTGCCACGGCTCGTGCACGTCGGTGAGCACCGGCACCTCGAACGTCGTGCGGATGTCTGCCAGGATGTCCAGTCCCTCCTCGAGGCCAGGCCCGCGGAACGCATCCACGCTCGTGCGGTTCGCCTTGTCGAAGCTCGCCTTGAAGACGAAGTTGACGGAAAGCTCGTTCGCCACCTCCACCAGCCTCGCCGCGAGGTCGAACGCCATCTTGCGGCTTTCGATCACGCACGGTCCCGCGATGAACGTCAGCGACCCGTCGCCAAACGCCACACCCCTGTCTACGTCAATTTTACGTACCTTTTTCATCTTTCACCATTCACCTTTCATCTTTCACCCTTCACCTTTCACCGCGCTGCGCCAGCAGCGCTTCCACTCGCACCGCGTCCTCGGGCGTGTCCACGCCCACTCCCTCGTCCTCCGTGCGGATGACGGCGATCTTCGCGCCCATCCAGAGCGCGCGCAGCTGCTCTAGCTTCTCCGTCTGCTCCAGGGCGCAGGGTTTCTCGGCGATGTACCGCCTGAGGAAAGCTCCGCGATAGGCGTATATCCCGAGGTGGCGCACGTAGAGGCCGGAAGCAAGGTCGGGCTCGTGGTCGCGGTCGCATGGGATTGGAAGCCGAGAGAAGTAGAGCGCGCCGTCCTCGCGGTCAAGCACGACCTTCACGACGGTCTTCGCGTCGAGATCCTCGCGGCGGTGAATCGGCGTGACTGCCGTAGCCATGTCCCACTTCTGGTCGTCGCGCAGCCGCCCCGCGAGAGCGTCGATAAGCTCGGGCGCTATCAGCGGCTCGTCGCCCTGGATGTTGACGAAAATGTCGTCGTCCGCGAAGTCGCCTGCAGCGCAGGCGATGCGGTCGGTGCCGGAAGGCAGTTCGGATGGCGTCATCGCGGCTGTGCCGCCATGCGCCTCCACTGCCGCCTTGATGCGCTCGTCGTCTGTCGCCACTATGACGCCGTCAAGCGACTTCGCCCTCTTTGCCGCCTCTACGACCCACGTCACGAGCGGCTTGCCGCAGAGCAGTACCAATGGTTTCCCCGGGAAACGGCTGGAGCCGTACCGGGACGGGATGATG
>Ga0310690_10006761_pt1 | contig 14981 bp, 14 predicted proteins | sample AusTroGonzalo_MG_2_FD_207661 | JGI IMG/M metagenome (GOLD analysis project Ga0310690, IMG submission 207661) | Bovine rumen microbial communities from tropical cattle in Woodstock, Queensland, Australia - Gonzalo_04 (v2) (version 2) | ecosystem: Host-associated > Mammals > Digestive system >...
TTGGGGTCTGCACAGAGAAGACAACGGCTTACTTCGGACTCGTCAAACTTGTACTGCTGCATGATATTTCTCCTTAGGTACGTACTGTAATACAGTATTACTCAGAGGTCAAACCCCTGTTTTCCGTCCATGATGCCGTAGAAGGCAAGATACGGCTCCTTTATCATCCCCACGTTGTCTCCCAGCTCCATTATCATTTCCGAACCGGTGTTCTGTTCGAAAACAGGCAGACCAGGACCGTTGGGATCACCTGTTTTTGCGAAATTCACCCAGTAGGCATGCATGATGTCGCTGAGCTTCCTGTCGGCTTCGTCATACAGGTCCGAATCCTCGGGAATGCGGTGGAATGCATACTTGAGCTCCCCGCTGTGCCAGGAAGACAGGCTCTTGTTCTTCTTGGTGAACAGGTATTCGTATACCGGAATCCCCTCGCTCACCGCAAGCCTGTTCAGGCAGTAGTGCGGGTAGTTGAAGAACACGGCACCGTAGACTTCGGCCCAGTATGCTGCGGCTTCCTTGTCTGTGGTGGCGTTGTAGACCTTCAGGACATCGTCCGCAGAATCCCCGAAGTATGAGCGGATCTTGGACTCATAGTTCCTGAGGTTCGTCTTGTCGAAGATGATGAACGGACCGCTCTCCTGGTCGTTGAATCCGTGAAGCAGTGCTTCCTCATTGTGGATGCCCTGCTTGCGTAGGTTGTATGGAGAATCGGGAAGGACATAGCCGTCTACCGTGACATGGTGCTGGCTGTTCATCTCCCCGACTATCTTCTTTGCGGAAAGCTTCCTGAGTTCCCCGGTACTCGGGCACCCGTACTTCTTCAGAAGCTCCTCTCCGGAAGAGAGGGCCTCATCGAACGACCTGTAGGAATGCGGAGGATCGACGGATGCAAGCGTGCTGCTTTCCAGTATGGCGCGTCTGAAAAGCCCCTTTGCAAGCGGCGAGACACACAGGGCATCCACACAGACGGCTCCGGCGGATTCACCCACGATGGTGACATTGTCGGGATCCCCTCCGAATGCGGCGATGTTGTCGCGCACCCACTCCAGTGCTTTGATCTGGTCCAGCAGTCCGTAGTTGCCGGTGGTGCCGTCTTCCTCCAGGAGCTGATCATCCGCATAGAAGCCGAAGACTCCAAGACGATAGCCCATATTCACGCAGATCACATCATTTCTTGCGAAATCCATGCCGCTGTAGTCATCGTACCAGGGTTGCCCGGTCTGAAGCGAACCGCCGTGGATATAGACCAGGACAGGCAGGTTGCTGCATTCTCCGGCGGGTTTCCAGATGTTCAGGTACAGGCTGTCCTCGCTTACCGGAGGGATGTAGTTGTCCTTGAGCGAGATCCTGTAGTCGTGGTAACCGATGATGCGGACAAGTGAATCATAGATGGGCAGATTGGTTACCTGCATGGACATGGGTGCAAAGCTGTCGCAGGCAAGCACCCCGTCCCAGGCATCGGGATCCTGAGGCGGTCTCCACCTGAGTTCTCCTACGGGAGCCTTTGCATAGGGAATGCCGGCATAGATCTCGACCTGGTGGTCGGCGCTGTAGACTCCGCTTACCTTTCCCTTCTGCGTCTGGATTACGCCGGTGACATCCGGCCTTGAGGCATCGGAGGCAGGCACTGCCTTGACCGGCGGCCATGTGAGAAGAAGTATGCCGGCGAACAGCACGATATATCCCAGCCAGAAAAATATTTTCACCAGCTTTCCGGCCGGAAGGGCCTTGAGCCTGTAGAGGACGGGGAATGCCACCAGAAGCAGGACGAAGAGCGCCCAACCCCACAGCGTATTGTGATTGAGCTCCAGCACCGCGCCGAACAGCGCGGAGAGAATGACATAGAAAATCCAGAAAGCAACTCTCATTCAGTTCCTCCAACGGAGCACAGTCCCCTGAGGAACTCCATCTCCTCGTCGTTGCACAGCTTTGCGTCAGGCAGCCTCGGGTCGCAGTGGAACACGTGGCTGAGTCTGTTCTGATCCGAGCCGAAGACCTTGAACGTGTGCTTTATCTCCAGTTTCTCAAGCGCCGGAAGCAGGAAATCGGGCTGGCGCACCAGAAAGTCACCCGGCGCAGTCATGACGTAGGATGTGGGAAAACGGTTGTTCATGAACTTTACCGGGCACAGCAGGGCCTCCTGCCCGGGCGTAAGGACGTCAGGCAGTTTCTCAAGTCCCATGAGATCCTTGACCAGGGGCTTGAGGAGCATCAGCGCCGGGCCCTTGTCCTTGAGCATCTCGCAGATGTCGTAGACTCCGCAGTTCAGCACGGCCGCCTTCGGAACAAAGCCTTCAGGCGGAATCACGCCGATAAGCGGAGCGTAGTCCGGATTCGTACACATGATGCAGTACATGAGCGTCATGTGGCCGCCGGCAGAATCTCCCACCATGAAGACGTTGCCGAGGTCAAAGCCGTACTCTCCGGCATGGCTCAGCACAAATCGCACCACGGCATCCGTATCCTCCATGCTTGCGGGGAATATGTTCTCGGGTGCGAGCCTGTAGCTGTAGTTGACCACGGCAAAGCCGCGCCGTGCCAGCGACATGCAGTAGTACTGGTACACATACTTGTCTCCGTAGACCCAGCCGCCGCCGTGGACGTTGATTATCACCGGCAGGAGTCCTTCGGCATCGCGTGGACGGTATACATCAAGCAGGTTCCAGACCGGATCCGGACCATAGCTGATGTCATCGAAACGGATGACATCTTCCGGCGTGGTCTGACCTGCATTCTTTCTTCTGTCCGCGAACTCAAACGCCTTCACGAACATCCTGGATACATTCGACATACCGGAAGTATATCAGTTGTTCAGAACTCGAGCCACTGTCCATTCTCAGGAATCATCAGATTCCCGGTATATGTTTCCCTGAGCAACTTGAGTTTCTCGGTGTTCCTGGGATCATGGAACGGAATCTTCAGGTCGTGATGATGGGGAATCAGGACACCCGGCTGAATGGCACTTGCCAGTTCGGTCAGCGCCACGGCACCCTGCTTGGAATACTGCATCAGCGCGACATCCGGCCTGAGTCCACGGAGATGGGATATCTGGTTCCGTGTGATGTTTCCTCCCCAGAACAGGATCGTGAATCCGTTCTCGAAAGTCATCAGATAGGAACACATCTCCATTCCGCCCATGCTCTGAAGCTTCTCCATTCCCGGATAGAGCTTCATGAAATCATACTCCTCGCATTTTTCCGTCTGCTGGCTCTTGGTCTTGTCGACATTCGCATGCCGGTTGTAGAACATCTTTATCCTGACCGCACCCATATCAAGTTCCTGGTCAGGGAACATCGGATAGATGAACGATGTGTTGCAGTCTATCCATGATGCAAGCAGATCCGCCCCGAGGGCACCTGTGAAGATGTTCGGATGAAACTTCTTCTCGATATCAGGAAGCTCGGTTATATGATCCCAATGCAGATGTGATATCAGGACGTGATCCACCCTGTCGAAAGAATCCGCATCAAAATCCCTGCATGTGCTCTGCTTCAGACACGGATCGGTGACGATTACCTCACCGCATCCGTGAATCTCGAAACTTGCGTTCGTAAGCCATCTGAGCTTTATGTCTTTTCCCATTTCCATACCTCTCATCTGGAGCAGAGATGACATGCCACGAAATGACCGGGCTTCACCTCCACCATCTGCGGCTCCTTGCCTCTGCAGTTTTCGCATGAACTGTAGCATCTCTTCAGGAACCTGCACTGATCGGGAAGATTCACGGGAGACGTGATCTCGCCCTTGAGCAGGATTCTTTCCTGCCTGTATCTCAGGTCAGGAACCGGGATGGCCGAAAGCAACGCCCTGGTGTACGGATGCATCGGGTTCGCAAACAGTTCGTCGGCAGGAGCCTTCTCGACCATCTTGCCCAGGTACATGACCGCGATATCATCGGAAAAGTGATTCACGACGCTCAGGTCATGTGTGATGAAGATGTAGGTCAGTCCCAGTTTGTCCTGAAGGTCTTCCAGCAGATTCAGGATCTGTGCCTGGATGGACACGTCAAGTGCCGAAACCGGCTCGTCGCAGATTATCAGCTTGGGCTCCACGCTCAGCGCCCTGGCTATTCCGATCCTCTGGCGTCTTCCGCCGTCAAGTTCATGCGGATACGAGTTGATCAGACGCTCGGCCAGTCCTACCGTCTCCATGAGTTCGAGGACACGTTTCTCGATGGCTTCCTTACCTGTAATCAGCTTGTTCTGGATGATGGGTTCGGCTATTGCCTGAAGCACCGTCTGCCTGGGATCAAGGGATGAGAACGGGTCCTGGAAGATTATCTGGATATCCTTGCGGGCCTTCCTCATCTGCCTGTTCGTCAGACTTGCAAGGTCCACTCCGTCAAAGATTATCTGACCGCTGGTAGGCTCTATCAGACGCATGATGCAGCGCCCGGTAGTTGATTTTCCACAGCCTGATTCACCGACAATACCCAGAGTTTTTCCACGTTCTATCGTAAAGGAGACATCGTCAACGGCATGAAGCTGGCCTTTCGGCGTCTTGAAGTACTTCTTGAGATTCTTCACTTCCAGCAGTTTGTCACTCATTTATATCCTCCCTCTCGATGTGGAACTTCGGGTCCTTGTAAGCACTGCACCTGCAGAAATGGGATCCTCCGAAATGAATGTCCTCGGGCATCTCCTCAATGCATGAAGGTGATGCATAGGGACATCTGGGTGCGAATGCGCAGCCCTTCGGGAGCTTGGTCGGATCCGGCATGAGACCCGGAATCGGTTTCAGACGTTCCTTGCGGTCGGCTATGTTCGGGAGGCTGTTGAACAGACCCTCCGTGTACGGATGCCTTGCGGTATTGAAGATTTCCTCAAGCGTTCCACGCTCGATTATCTGGCCGGCATACATTACGGCAACGTAGTCACAGGTTTCGGCTATGATTCCCAGATCATGTGTAATCAGAAGCATCGCCATACCGTATCTCTTCTTCAGTTCCTTCATGAGATCCAGGACCTGTGCCTGAATGGTGACATCCAGTGCCGTGGTGGGCTCGTCGGCTATCAGGAGCTGCGGATTGCATGCCAGTGCAATGGCAATCACCACACGCTGCTTCATTCCCCCGGAAAACTGATGGGGATACTCGTGAGCACGCTCGCCGGGGATTCCGACTATCTCAAGCATCTCCTGGGCCTTCCTGAAGGCTGCACTCTTGTCCAGCCCTTCATGGATCATGAGGGCCTCTGCAATCTGGTCACCCACGGTGAAGACCGGGTTCAGGCTGGTCATGGGATCCTGGAAAATCATCGAGACTTCCTTTCCCCTGATACGGGTCATCTCCTTCTTGGTCTTGTCAAGGATACTCTCACCGCCGAGAGTAATCTTTCCGCTTCTAATTACCCCGGGCGGATCGGGAATCAGGTTCAGGATAGACAGCGCAGTGGTAGTCTTTCCCGCTCCGGTCTCTCCGACAAGGCCGAGTGTCTTTCCCTTCTCGATGTAGAAACTAACGTCACGCACGGCCTCTACGGTCTCATCCTCAAGTTCGTAGTTCACCGTGAGGTTGCTGACCTCAAGCAGGATTCTATCGTTTTCCATGCCAGCCTCCTACTTCTTGAGTTTGGGATCGAGCGCATCGCGCAGACCGTCTCCGACCATGTTGAAGGCAAGGACTGTCAACATTATTGCAAGACCCGGGAACAGCGTCATGTAGCTGTAGCCCCTGAGATATGCCCTTCCTGTGGAGAGCATCGATCCCCACTCCGGATTGGGTGCAGGAACACCGAGACCCAGAAAGCTCAGAGACGAAGCCGAGATGATTGCCGAGGACACCCTGAGAGTGACTCTGACGATTATCGGACTCAGGCAATTGGGGAGGATGTGCTTGAAGATTATCTTGGTCTCACTCTCTCCTATCGCCCTTGCGCTCTCTATGTACTCCTGGCCGGTAACAGTGAGTACGGCGGCTCTGGTGGTACGTACGAACTGGGGTATGCTGGTCACTCCTACTGATATCATCAGGTTCATGGTGTTGGCCCCGAGTGCAGAGACAATGACTATTGCCATGAGCATGTTGGGAACCGCTGCGAATATGTCGGTAAACCTCATGATTATGTCTTCCACTATACCGCCCGAGTAGTATCCTGCAAACGCCCCGAGTATCACGCCTGCCACGACGGCTATCGCGACCGCCACGACACCTACGGAAAGACTGAACCTGGATCCGTAGAGCAGGCGGGCGAATATGTCGCGTCCAAGATCATCGGTACCCATTATATGGGCCTTGCTCGGATGCTGGAGCCTGTCCTTGAGCGTCATTCCGATGACATCTTTCTCATAATCCACCAGAAGATCGGCGAAGATTGCAACCAGCGCAAGCATGACTATGATGGCCAGTCCTATCATGGCTCCCTTGTTCTTCTTGAGGCGGTGCCAGACTTCTCCGGCACGGCTTCTCTTCATGTACTGTCGTGAGACAAGCTGTTGTCTGGCCATTATGCCGCCTCCTTTCTGACTTTGATTCGTTTCGTGCCCTTGCGGCTGTATTTTCCCTTGATCCTGGGATCGACCACAGCATAGAGCAGGTCAACGACAAGATGTACGATTCCGGTAATCAGAGTGGTGATTATGATGGCTCCCGTGACCACGGGGACATCCCTCTGGTGTACATAGTCGATTATGAGTCTTCCGACACCCGGCCACGCAAAGACGGTTTCGGTGAGGACTGCTCCTCCGATTCCGATTGCCAGCTGGTCTCCTATGATCGTCAGGATGGGGATGAAGGCATTGCGGAAGGCATGCTTGGTGATGACCTTGTTCTCGCTCACGCCCTTTGCCCTTGCGGTCCTGAGGTAATCCTGCCTGATGACGTCGATCATCGATGATCTGGTGGTTCTGGTCATGACCGCCATGTGTCCCGTTCCTATGGTGATGGCAGGAAGGATGACCGATGTGAATCCGCTGTAGCCCCCGGACGGAAACCATCCGAGGTTAAGCGAGAACTCGATGATCAGCAGCAGGCCGAGCCAGAAGTTCGGCATGGACAATCCCAGAAGCGCAAGCACCATGCAGGAATTGTCTATCAGTGATCCGCTTCTGACGGCGGATGCTATACCCAGCGGGATACTGAGCAGTATTGCCACGACGCTGGCACCCAGGGCCAGCCAAAGCGTCTTTGGCAGTCTCGTTATGTACATGTCCCAGACCGGTTTCTTGGTAATGTACGAATTGCCCAGATCTCCGTGTAGAAGTCCGAGCATGTATTTGCCGTACCGGTAGAACACGGAGCGGTCATATCCGTATTCATGCTTCAGGGCCTCTATCTGCTCTTCAGTGGCATCCTCACCAACCAGCTGGGTAATGATGTTGCCGGGAGCCAGATCCATGATGAAGTAGATCATGAACGAGACACCTATGATGACCGGAATGAGAAGCAGGATTCTCTTGATTATGTAGCGATGCACTTCATCACTCCTTTGGGTTCTGCTGAGACAGCGCCGTTTTCAGGCGCTGTCTCAGGACGGGTCTGCGGCGACTGAAAAATCAGATTGTTGCAACGATGTTCTGGTAGTCGTGGCTCTGGTGGCCTTCCCAGATGACTCCGGAAACGCCTACACGGGTCGCGACCGAAAGACCGGTGTAGTAAAGCGGCAGATACCATCCGTGCTCATGGTTGAGTGTCTGGATCTCTGCATAGGCAGCCTTTCTGGCCGTCTCATCGGTAGTGCTTCTTCCGATCTCCAGGAGTTCCATGACCCTGTCGTCCGAAAGCGTCGCCTTGTTGGTGTTGGAACCGACGCCGTATGCACGGGATGCATCATCTCCGTAGCTGTTCCATCCGAGGGTGTAGATCATGGACTCATGTTCTGCAGTCTTGAATGCGCTCTTTGCAGTGAGGGCGGCGGCTTCGATCTTCTCGATGTTTACGGTAAGTCCGATTTCCCTGGCGTTTGCCTGGATGATCTGGGCGGCTCTCATCCTCTCGTCGTCTCTGACGCTGATGAGAATCTCCTTGTATGCGGACTTGGCCAGATACTGCTTGGCAAGATCCAGATCCCTCTTGTAGTCTCCGAAACCATCGTAATATCCGAACGTGACGGGACCCCAGTTGGAAACCGCTCTTGTTCCGGTTCCGTTGGATGCACCGAAGATGACATCCTCATAGTTGATGCAGTATGCAAGGGCAAGCCTGAGGTTCTCATCGGAACCGGGGCCCTTGGATGTGTTGAACGAGAAGTAGCAGCATGTGGCGCTGGGAATCTCGATGAGGACAAGGTTCTTGTCGCTCTTGATGTACTCGACCTCTGTGTCGGCAGGTCCGATGCAGACATCGATCTCGCCGTTCTGAAGGGCAATCAGTCTCGCACTCTCCTCGGGGATGTACCTGAATGTAAGCTCCTTGGTAGGTGTAGTGCCGCCCCAGTAGTTCTCGTTCTTGACCATGTGGACGAAATCACCTTCCTCAAGGTCGGTTATGATCCACATTCCTGTTCCGACCCACGGTCCCTTGAGGCTGTCTGCCTCGATGGCCTTCTTGTTCACGATGGATGCAAGAGGCAGTGCCAGGGTATCGAGCCAGTCGACGTTCTTGCTGACCAGGACAAGCTTCACAGTGTAGTCATCGATGACCTCGACATGATCGAGGACTCCGACGAACTTGGACGATGCCGTCGAATTCATGTCCATGATCCTCTCATAGGAATACTTGACGTCAGCAGCAGTGAATTTCTCGCCGTTCTGGAACGTTACGTCATCCCTGAGCTTGAGGGTCAGGGAAAGAAGATCGTCGCTCCACTGCCAGCTTGTTGCCAGCTCGGGCTCGTAGCTCGATGTGGCGCTGTTGTAGGACACGAGAGTATTGTGCGAGCACTTGAATATCCTGTTGTGCTGCATGTTGTTGATGGACTGCGGGTCACCTGTCGTGATCTGCGATCCGTCGCCAAGGACTATGGATTCCTTGTATTTCACTTCTCCGCCGGATGTGGATGATTTTTCTCCTGATCCACCCGCGAAGGCCATAGCTGAAACGAGCATCAGGCTCAGAATGATGATGATTGATTTCTTCATGGCGTTTCTCCTTTTGTACTTTTAATTATTTATTGCCGCAATTCAATGCGCAATAACAAATTTCACTACTTAAAACCGGATGTTTTTGCCAACTTATCTATTTTATGAAAAAGAAGTTATTTCTGTTGACAATTCATTTACAATCGTTTAGTGTATATTGTATACAAAAAACAATAAGAGGTTTTGCCGTGATTCCGTTCACTAAACTTGAAGCCACACCGCTCAGCGAAAGGATATCGATGCTGCTGAAGGATGCCATAATCGAAGGACATTTCAAGGCGGGAGAAGAAATCGGACTTACCGCAATCGCCGAGCGTTACGGCGTGTCCAGAACTCCGGTCAGAGAGGCGTTCCAGAGTCTTGCGAAAGACGGGTTCCTTACGCTCAGGATGAACAAGAGCGCAATAGTGGTCGGAATCGACGCCCATTTCCTAACGAACCACTATGAAATCAGAAGCGTCCTTGAGGCACTTGCGGCATATGATGCCGCGGCCAACGGCAAGGATTTCTCCGAACTGCAGGGAATCCAAGAAGAATCCGAGAAGATGCGGTTGCCTATGACGTTGGATGAATTCCGATCATACAACATGAAGTTCCATAGGTGCATATGGGAGCTCTCGGGAAACGAAAGGCTTCAGCAGATGCTCTCCGCAATGTGGGTCAGTTCGTATTCAAGCAGTGCAGTACCTGAGATCAGCAGGCAGACAAGGACATTCAATGCCCATCGGAGGCTGATCAATGATCTCGTTAACCATGACTGCGATGCGGCTTTCGAGCATATGAAAAGGCATATAATCGGAAGTCTCAACAACATCCTGAAGATTCTGGATGAAGGAAAGAAGGAGGCCTGAGCATGTTCAGTTCCTATGAAGCCAGCTATTATCTCTATTTCGTGATACTCGGACTCGCGGTGTTCTATCTATATAAAGCGGTAAGACAGATCATCTCCAGGGATGTGGATTTCTTCAGGAAGGAAATATACACCGACAGATCCATATCAAAATGGGCCGTGGTCGACGGCATTCTGAAAGTCTGCGCTGCGGCAGTGTTCTCGATCTACGGAGGTTTCGGACTTGTCGGAGTCAACCTCATATATCCCGCGATTGCGGTCCTTGTGGTGATAGTGATCCTTTACTTCGTACTGTATTCCAAGATCCTAGTCAGGAAGGAAGAGTCCTGATCGGTTTCATGCCATGTAGCCGGTCATGAAATCAAGGATCAGCCTTGAGCCGTCCAGCAGACTCTCCGGATTCAGCCACTCTTCCCTGGTGTGGCATTTTCCTCCGACAGCTCCGCCCATGCAGATTGCAGGAATACCCGCATCCAGGGCAGTGTTCGCATCGGTGGAACTGAACGCCCTCACCGGATCCTTTCCGAGAATGCGGCGCACCGAATCCTCTGCCCTTCTGACCAAGGCCTCATGCTTCAAGGGATCGACTTCTCCGGTACAAGGTCTGTCCCCTATCCTGTCACAAGTAACTTCGATTCCAGTTCCCCTGTATGCGCTGACAACTCCCGCCAGCATATTCGCCATCTCCTCAAGACATTTCCTGCTTGTGGAGCGATATTCGTAGAGCATCTCGGCCTGCTGGGCAATTGTATTGACACTGGTTCCGCCGGAAATCAGACCGACGTTGTAGGTGGTCCTGCTGTCCCCGTCCTGCGGAACCTTGACGGAATACAGGGTATTGATCATCGATGACAGACATACTATGGCGTTCCTGTTTCCGAAAGCACTGTATGAATGCCCGCCTTCCGTCTTCACCGTTATCCTGTATCTATGAGAACCAACCGCTCCGTTCACCACACGTTCGAGCATCGATCCGTCCACAGTCACTAACTCCCGGATTCTCTTCCCGTAGCGTGCCACGATCGCCCTGCTTCCCTTGAGGTTCCCAAGACCTTCCTCGCATGAGTTGGCGACAAAGACCATGCCGCATGATGTTGGAATGCCGTTTTTCAGGATGTAACGTGCGGCTATCAGGAGACTTGTGAGGTTTCCAGTATCATCGGTAACGCCCGGGCAGAGGAAAAGCCCGTCCCGCTCCTCGAACGGCATAGGTTCCAGATCAGGGAATACGGTATCCGTATGGGCCATGAATACCACAACATCACCGTCATCCGTGACGTTATACTCGCAGACGGCATTCAGTGCATCATCTATGAACACATGTTCTCCTCCACCTGCCGACCTGAACCAGTCTGCGCACCATTCGGCACGCTTTTCTTCATGATGGCTTGGTGCCGGAATGCCGCACAACTGTCTTACCATATCCTTCGCTTCATCGTGTGATGTCCTCAGGTACTGTTCCATCTGCTTTGTCAATGCCATAGTTGTCTCCTGCTATCGACTATACATCATGTTTTGTGACTGCGCGATTTTCTTTGCGGGAGGATTACTCCGGCGGCAAGAATACCCAGAGTGCATAAGATTCCTGCGATTATCAGGGCCGGGCTGTAGCTTGTCTGCATGTACACCCCGCTGTTCCCAGGTTCAGGAATGGGTACCGGGTCGTATGCAATGCCGTTGTCGGAACCCAGCTGCCTGACATTCAGCAGATTCACCACGGGGATTCCCCTTGCCAGATACTCGAACACAAGACCGCGGGTACTGTCTTCCGGTATTCCGCTGAACGATGTGACAAGGCCTGCGGGAACATCAAGCATGCGTGTGGTTGTTCCGTTGGATGCCCCGGAACCGCCGACATTCACGAAGAGGTCCACGTCTCCGAAAAGCTCAAGACGCATGCGGATGCTATCCTCAAGGTCAGGACGATCGATGAACACCGCACCTGTGGAGACAGCGGTCTTTTCACAGATTTCCCGGAAAAGAGCCTTTGTGTCTTCATAGTGGAAACCGTCCCAGGCTCCGCCTCCCTGGTCTTTGGACGACCCCTGCGAGACTGCCACGAGATCGAAGTCCGCAATGCCGCATTCCTTAAGGGCTTCAAGTATGTCGAATATGTTGAACTCCACCCTTGTGGCACCGTGCATGGATGCCCCCAGGCTTGCAATCACCTTGATTTCAAGACCCATTGTACCTGCAGCGGCTATCGATGCAATTGCAAGGCCGGGGAAGGAACCGCTTGTTCCGATTGCCACGGTGTCCCCTGCCTTCAGCCCTGCCTGCGTATAGTAGCGCACCATTGCCGCGGCAAAGTCAGGAACAAGGCTTGTGCGTTTTGCCTCTATTGCACCGTTGGTGGTGGTAAGCTCAGTGACTTCGGGTCCTATGAGAAGCGTGTTGTTCAGATCATCGGCTTCGACGGTAATGCCCATCTGATTCATCTTCTGCCGGATGTACAGCTCCGCATAGGTCATGTTGCATGCAGCCTCATACTGGACATCTGAGATGGGGCTCTTCACCTGACGGGCAGTAAGCATGACTGCAGCAAGGAATGCCAGGGCCACTACCATGGCAGCCAGAAGCCAGACAGTCTTTATCCTCGCCTTCATCGCACCGCCTCTCAGAGAATCCCGGTCAGCATGACCAACTTTATCAATACGGCCACGACGGTCACACCGGCCAGCGTCTTCACGATACCCTGCCTGAGCATGTCGTTTGCAATCAGACCGGGAATGATGAAGCCCACCATCCTGATGTCGGTTCCGATTGCGCCGGTATGGGTGATCTGCTCAACCAGCCATGTGAAGATGACGGACAGGAGGACGACAACCATGAAGCGTCTTCTGCCGTAGATGATGATCCATTTCTGCAGCAGCAGCGTGACAAGGTATATGACAACGGAGACAGCCAGCGTGCTGACGACCCTTGCAGGACTTCCCATGAAGAAGGCAAGGTATCCTGCTGAGACAAGTCCGCCGGTGGCTATGCCCAGGAACTCGGAGGACAGAAATCCGAGAATCACGCTCAATGCCATGGTCTTATACAGCATCTGCAAGCACCTCCAGCATCCTTTCCCCTGCTCCCTTTATGTTCCCCAGACATACTATGTTCCTGCGGCAGGAGTCAAGGAAAGCGTTCATGTCGTTCATGTCGGCAATTCTCACCTGTGCGCCGGGGATTCCGGAGAAAAACCTTCTGCATTTTGCAGCATTGTCACCCGCCACCACAATATCCCGGACATGCAGGGTTTCAAGGAGGTCCCTGAAATACGGAAGCCTGAACTCCCTGTCCGCGCGGTTGCCGTAGACAACCGTGACCTCGGACATATCCCGCCCGTCAAAAAGACGTGAGGAGCTTTCTGCATCATTTGCTGCAAAACCGTTCACCACCACATGTCCGCGGACTTCCGTGGCTTCCGTCATGCCGCTGTCGGGGACTGCATTCACCACGGACTCAAGGACCTTTGCCTCATCCAGCCCGAAATCCCTGCAGACCGCAAGTACCAGAGCCAGATTCTCCTCATGGGCAGGAAATGAGAAAATGTTCAGAACGGATTTCTGCCTTTCGGTCAGCGGACCGGCAATATGGACATTCACGGTTACACCCTTCAGGCCCTGGACCACTACCGGGTCGGAAGTGTACACATCAGTTGATGGTCCGATGCTCCTGCAGAGTACTGCGGCGGTCTCCTCAGCCGTGTTTCCCATCTGGTCCACATGGTCCACCCGTGCGTTGGTTATTATCGTAATCGACGGTCTGACCAATCTGGATCCCACTATCTTCTGGCTTTCTTCCCTTATGGCCATGCATTCGCATACGATGGCCTGGCAGTCATGTGAGACAGCTTTTTCAAACATCATGGCGTGCTCACGCACCATTCTTATCCCGTTCTTCCTGGGAACTGGCTCTTCCGAGAGATCAGGCAGAATGAAGCGGGCATCGCTTCCTGTTGTCTTGCCGCAGGTGCGGATCCCGCACCCGTTGAGGGCTGCAATGAGCATCCTGGTGACACTGCTCTTTCCCCGCGTCCCGTTGACCAGGATCCTGAGCGGGACCTTATCCGAAAACTTTTTGAGATGCCTGTTCTCGGCAACTCCGGCGCAGAGGATAAGGATGAACAGAACAACGACCAGCCACATATCTGATTCTCAACCCAGTCCAAGTGCAAGTCCTATCAGATGCACAAGCAGTGCGCAAATCCATGCGACAACGCACTGCCATGCCACCAGGCTCACCGCCCATCCTCTACCCAGTTCACGCCTGACCGAGGCCACGGCCGCGACACACGGGGTATACAGAAGGCTGAACACGAGCATTCCGGTAGCCACAAGCGGACTGATTGCCGCACCGACTCCGCCTTCCGAGGCAAAGAGGATTCCCATCATTGAAACCACGCTCTCCTTTGCCAGGAAGCCGCTGAAAAGCGATGTTATCAGCCTCCAGTCTCCGAGCCCGATGGGTCTCATGACCGGAACAAGCAGGTTTCCGATGGCAGCCAGGATGCTGTCATGGGAGCTGGATACCATGTTGAAATGGAAATCGAAGCTCTTGAGGAACCAGACCACGATGGTGGCGATCAGTATCACGGAGAATGCCCTGTGCAGGAAGTCCTTGGTCTTGTCCCACAGAAGCTGCATGACGTTCTTCATCTGCGGAAGCCTGTAGTTCGGAAGTTCCATCACGAACGGGACGGCCTCGCCCTTGAACAGGGTCTTCTTGAATACCAGCGCCACGATTATTCCCACGAATATCCCCAGGAAGTAGAGTGCCGTGATCACCAGCCATCCTACCTTCGGGAAGAAGAATGCCACGAAGAAGCTGTATATCGGAAGCTTGGCGGTACAGGACATGAACGGTGTAAGCAGGATGGTCATCTTCCTGTCGCGTTCACTGGGAAGTGTCCTTGTGGACATTACGGCCGGTACCGTGCATCCGAACCCAATGAGAAGCGGCACTATGCTGCGGCCGGAAAGACCTATCTTCCTCAGGAGCTTGTCCATGACAAAGGCCACACGGGCTATGTAGCCGCTGTCCTCAAGCAGGGAGAGGAACAGGAACATGGTGACTATTATGGGAAGGAAGCTCAGGACGCTGCCCACACCTTCGAATATGCCTTCGT
>Ga0310690_10006762_pt1 | contig 14981 bp, 6 predicted proteins | sample AusTroGonzalo_MG_2_FD_207661 | JGI IMG/M metagenome (GOLD analysis project Ga0310690, IMG submission 207661) | Bovine rumen microbial communities from tropical cattle in Woodstock, Queensland, Australia - Gonzalo_04 (v2) (version 2) | ecosystem: Host-associated > Mammals > Digestive system >...
AACTGGTGAAGCTGATAGAACCGGAGATGGAGCAGCACTGGACCCGCTGGGGACCGGAAAACGACAGAAACGTCATTTCCGAAGTGCCGACGACGGCAGAAGGCGCCTACAAATACTGGCAGAAGCGGGTGGAACGCCTCCGGAACGTGATCCGGAAACGGCCGACACGGCTGTGGGATTTTACGAAAAAAGCCTTCGGCCTGAGCAATGCGGAGATGGAGAAATACTTTGGTCCGAAGCCGCCGATGCCGCCTGAAGCCATCTGATCCGGACGGAAAGACTCACCGGCTGGATCTTCAATCAGTATTTCCTTAATGATGCCGCGTAAAGATCATTTTTGCTCCTTCTGGCGGAAGTGTTTCTTCCCCACGGTCAGGAACACAAAGCCGAGGATGAAGAGAAGGATCACGCTCAGGATGCCGAAGCTGGCCTTGCCGGTCAGCCCGTAGAACAGCTCGTACAGGGCCGGCCCGATGACACAGGCGAACTTGCCGAAGATATCCAGGAAGCCGTAATACTCGCCGCTGCGCTCCGGAGGAATCAGCTTGCCATAGTAGGAACGGGAAAGAGCCTGGATGCCGCCCTGTACCGTGCCCACCAGGGTGGCCAGAACCCAGAAGAGGATCTGGCTGATGGAGACCGCCCGCTCCAGGGTCAGGTTCAGACTCTCATAGAAGTCAACGATATAGCCCATGGCAAACCCCAGAACCGTAATAAACGCATAGACGAGAACGGAGACAGTGATCAGCTTCAGCGTCCCCACCTTTTCGGCGAGCCTGCCGAAGTAAATGCTGCAGGGCACCGCCACGATCTGCGTCACCAGCAGAGCCAGGATCATGCCGATCGATCCAAGTCCCAGGGTATCCCCGTACTTTGTGGCCATGGAGATGATGGTATCCACCCCGTCGATATAGAAGAAATACGCCAGAATAAAGAAGAAGATGGCCTTATTCTTCAGGATATTCCGGAAGGTTTTGACGGTGTTACGCCAGGCGGCCTTACCCAGCTCCTGCGGAGGCGTCTCGACATAGGAGACCTGGTGTACGTTCTTCAGGAAAGGAATGGAAAAGACCAGCCACCATACCGGCACGATCAGCACGGCAATGCGCATGCTCAGCTCGCTGGTATTCATCAGCAGCATGATGGCGATGGAGATCACGAAGGGGATCGTGGAGCCTCCGATGTAGCCCATGGCAAATCCCATGGAGCTGACCCTGTCCATCCGCTCCGGCGTCGTCACATCCGTCAGAAAACTGTCGTAGAACATGTTGGCGCCGGAAAAGCCGATGCGGCTGATCACAAAGCCCAGGAGCATCATCTGCCAACTGCCCACCAGCCCCATCACGGCTGTAAAGAGGACGCCGGTGATCATAAAGCCCGTGAAAAGCTTTTTCTTCATGCCCTTGAAATCGGCAATCGCCCCCAGATAGGGAGAGCATACCGCTACCAGCAGGTTCGCCAGGGAGACGGCATATCCGTAAAGATGATCCCCTGTGGTACCCTTGCCGGCAATCTGCACATAAAAGATGGGAAAAATGGCCGCCATGATATTGGTGGCATAAACGGAGTTGGCCCAGTCGTAGAAGATCCACGACCACTCCGTCCTGGAAAAGCGGTTTCCTCTGTTTTTCGTCAAGTTGCTTCGCCTCCTTGATTCAGGTTGTCTCTCTCATGTCATTGATCGTATTGTACCAGAAAGCAAGGCGGTTCGCAATGAGTTTTATGATTCTTTCATCAGGGCGCCACCGCGCTGACCCCCATACAGACACCAAAGATCACAGCCATCAGTGCCACCATCCACAGGACCGTGGCCAACTTGCTCTGGTGATTCACCCTGAAAAAAGGATACGGACCGTCAAAGATTCCCTTTCCATTCAAAATCAGCATCGTAACGCCATAAACGAAAGTGACGATCATCGGAAGATACCAGGGGGATGCATGATCTTCCCACAGCACATAGGACAGGAAGGACAGGATCGGGCAGATCGTGTGATGATACAGTCCGTTTCCGGAAAACATCAACGTTTTGAACCCGCCGCCCATTGGCACCAGCACGCACAGGGTCGTCAAAAAGGTCATCGTCATCATACAGGTGCTCAGATAACGGAGCGGCGCTGCCAGCTTTCCTGCCAGCAGGAAGGCAATACACGACACCAGCGTGATCATGTTCGAAATCTGTGTGTAAAATCCAAAGGTCTTCCACCCGCGATCCCGAAACACCTTTGCCAGGGAATAAATCTCGAGAATTGCAACGATCACGTTCGCCGCGATAGCCATTTTCTTTTCCGTCCTTTCCTGCATGAATTTTCCGTCCCGCACCTGGCGAAAAGCTTCTCCGCCCCTGGGATCATCATTTCCGTGTGAACAACGCATCGAAATGAAAAAGATGATCCGTTTCCCTCTTCATCCTCCTGAACACTGCCAGGCGATTTCATTCCACCGTCACGCTCTTGGCCAGGTTCCGGGGCTTGTCCACATCCAGCCCCCGGTTGACGCTGGTGTAGTATCCCAGCAGCTGCAGGGGAATCACCGCCAGAGAAGCCATAAAGTGTTCGTCCGTTCGGGGAATGTAGACCGTGAAGTTCACCGAATCCTCCACGGCAAAATTCCCGTTGACGGTGATCCCCATCAGGTAGGCGCCCCGGGATTTGCATTCCATCATATTTGATACGGTTTTTTCATACAGCTCCTTCTGGGTCAGCACCCCGATCACCAGCGTGTTGTTTTCAATCAGGCTGATGGTCCCGTGTTTCAGTTCGCCCGCCGCGTAGGCCTCCGAATGGATATAGCTGATCTCCTTCATCTTCAGGCTTCCTTCCAGGCTGATGGCGTAGTCCAGCCCGCGGCCGATAAAGAAGATGTCATGGGTATTCGCCATCTTGGAGGAGAACCACTGCAGCCGTTCCTTCTCCTCCAGGATCCGGGCGATCTTGTCCGGGATCCCCGCCAGCTCCGCCAGCAGCCGCTCCGTTTCCTCCGCGGGCATCCCGTTCCGCACCGCGGCCATCTGAACCGCCAGCACGTCCACGGCAATCAGCTGCGCGCTGTAGGCCTTGGTGGTGGCCACGGCGATCTCCGGCCCCGCCAGGGTATACAGGACGTGATCCGCTTCCCGGGCGATGGTGGATCCGATCACGTTTACGATGGCCAACGTGACCGCTCCCCGCTCTTTTGCGACCCGCAGGGCCGCCAGGCTGTCCGCGGTTTCCCCGCTCTGGGAAATCACGATCACCAGGGTATTCCTGTTCACGGGAATCCCCCGATACCGGTATTCCGACGCCAGTTCCACCCGCACCGGAATCCCCGCCAGATCCTCGATCACATACTGGGCCGCCATCCCCACATGCCAGGCCGATCCGCAGGCTACGATATGAATCTGCTGGATGGACTGAAGGATCTCCTCCGTCAGCCCGGCCTCGGACAGATCGATCTTCCCCTCCTTCACCAGGCTGTTCAGCGTATTCCGGACGGCCTCCGGCTGTTCATGGATCTCCTTGAGCATGAAATGCTCATACCCGCCCTTTTCCGCCGCCGCGGCGTCCCAGGTGATCTCCGTCAGCTTCATGGGAACCTCGTCCCCGTTCAGGTCGAAGAAGTGTACCTGTCCGGGGGAGATCCGGGCTACCTGCAGATTGTCGATATAGTATACCTGCCGGGTGAATTTCAGGATGGCCGGCACATCCGAGGCCAGCCAGGATTCCTCCTCTCCCACGCCGATGATCAGGGGCGAATCCTTCCGGGCCGTAAAGATCTCCTCCGGGAAATCCTTGAACATCAGCGCCAGGGCATAGCTGCCCCGGATCCGCACCATGGTCCTTGTGATGGCATCCACCGGCCCGATCTTGTATTTTTTATAGTAGTAATCCACCAGCTTCACGGCCACTTCCGTGTCCGTTTCGCTGTAAAAGCTGTAGCCGTGCCGCAGCAGTTTTTCCTTCAGTTCGGTATAGTTCTCGATGATCCCGTTGTGAACCCCCACCACATCCGATTCCACCGCGCCGCTGCCGGATCCGGAACAGTTTCCGCTCACATGGGGATGGGCGTTCACAATGCTGGGATCCCCGTGGGTGGCCCACCGGGTATGGCCGATGCCGCAGGTGCCGATCAGGGCCCGGCCCTGGTCCGTCTTGTCCGCCAGATGGTACAGCTTCCCCGTGGCCTTCACCACCTCGGCCAGGGCGGTCCCGTTGCGCACCGCCAGCCCCGCGGAATCATATCCCCGGTATTCCAGCCGCCCCAGGCTGTCCAGCAGAATCGGCGCCGCCTGCCTCCGCCCTGTATATCCCACAATGCCGCACATAAAAACGCTTCCTCCTTCAGATGATCAGGAATTCACGACGGAAACGCCCGTTCTCTCCCCGACGGGGGAGCGCTTTCATCAGCGTTTCCCGAAAGAACAGGGCAAGGGGGAATCAACCCCAAGAACCCTTGCCCTGTACCCGCAAATCATATCATCTTCCGGAGGAAGTGTCAATACATTATAATACGACTTGATCAGTCGGACTGCAGCGCGTCGTAACCCTCCTCGCCGGTCCGGACCCGTACCACGTTCTCCACATCGTAGACAAAGATCTTTCCGTCGCCGATATGGCCTGTGTGCAGCACGGACCTGGCCGTGTCGATCACCTGGCGCACCGGCACCTTGCTGACCACGATATCCACCTGCACCTTCGGCAGCAGCGTCACCTCCACCGGTGTGCCGCGGTAATACTCCGGCTTGCCCTTCTGAGCGCCGTAGCCCATCACGTTGGTCACCGTCATGCCGGTGATGCCGATCCGGTTCATGGCCGTCTTCAGCGGCTCCAGGCTGCCCGGACGGCAGATGATCTGCACCCGGGTATAGACCGGTTCGCCCGGCGCCTTCTCCGGCGCGTGATGCGTTGCCGTTGCGGGCGCTTCCGCGGACACGGCGGCCGCCGGGATCACCTTGACTTCGTCGACGGCTGTCTCATCCGGAATCAGCGCGAATCCGGAATAGGCGGTATGGAGGCCATGCTCCGAACGATCCATGCCCACGATCTCATCCGGCGCTTCCGCCCGGAGTCCGATGGTCTTTTTGATGATCACGAACACCACCGTGATGATCGTGGCGGTCCAGGCGATGGTCGCCAGCACGCCGAGGGCCTGAATGCCGAAGAATTCGAATCCGCCGCCGTAGAAGACGCCCTTCATGGTCGTCCCGCCGGTGGCGAACAGACCCGTCAGAAGGGTCCCCATCGCGCCGCACACACCGTGGACGGATATGGCGCCCACCGGATCGTCGATCTTGACCACCTTGTCAAAGAATTCGATGGCCAGCACAATCAGAAAGCCGCAGACAATGCCGATGACCGCCGCCCCGAAGGGATTCACCGCGTCGCATCCTGCCGTGATGCCCACCAGGCCGGCCAGCGCCGCGTTGAAGGTCATGGAAACATCCGGTTTGCCGTAGCGGATCCAGGTGAACAGCATCGTCACCAGCGTCGCCAGGGCCGCCGCCAGGTTCGTGTTGAAGAACACCAGGCTGGCGCTGGAAATCAGCTCGTCGCTGTCCATGCCCACCGTGGAAGCCCCGTTGAATCCGAACCAGCAGAACCAGAGGATAAAAACGCCCAGTGCCGCGATGGACAGGTTGTGTCCCAGAATGGCCCGGGGCTTTCCGTCCTTGCCGTACTTGCCGATCCGGGGTCCCAGAAGCTTCGCGCCGATCAGCGCGCACACGCCGCCCACCATATGCACCGCCGTGGAGCCGGCAAAATCATGGAAGCCCATTTCCGCCAGCCAGCCGCCGCCCCAGATCCAGTGGCCGCTTACCGGATAGATGAACAGGGAAATCGCCGCGGAATAGATACAGTAAGCGGAGAACTTCGTGCGTTCCGCCATGGCTCCGGAAACGATCGTCGCGGAGGTCGCGCAGAACACCGTCTGGAAAATCGCGAAGGCCCACAGCGGAACCCCCGCCGGAAGGACGCTGCTGTAATCCTTCATGATGAAGGGATCGATCCAGCCGAACAGCGCCGTACCCGTGCCGAACATGATCCCATATCCCAGCAGCCAGTACAGCGGCGTTCCGATGCAGAAGTCCATCAGGTTCTTCATCAGAATATTCCCGGTATTCTTGGCCCGGGTAAAGCCCGCCTCGCACATCGCGAAGCCGGCCTGCATGAAGAAAACAAGCGCTGCACCGAGGAGAACCCAGATCGTGTTTGCCGGAGAGAATGTCATACTGCTCACACTCCTTCTTTCTCTTCATTCCAACGAAAAAAGGCGCCGGGTGTCTGAGCACACCCTTGCGCCTTGCTGGAATGAGGGCATTTTATTTGTTCCCGCTCCATTTGTCAAGAGGAGAAACAATCGAAAAACAATTTTTCTTCAGGGAAGCACTGATGAAAGCTCTCCCCCGCCGGGGGGAGAGCGAAAAAATGAAACACTGATGAACGCTCTTCAGCCATTGTTCACCCGTTGTACCGTACGCACAGCATCGTCAGGTCGTCAAACTGCGGCGCGTCCCCGACGAAGCGGTCTACGTCGGCTTTCACCATCTTCAGCACTTCCTCCGGCTCCAGCCCCTGACTGCTGTTCAGAATCGCCATCATCCGATCGGTGCCGTAAAGCTCGTTTTGGGCATTCGTGGCCTCCGGCACGCCGTCCGTATACAGGAACACTTCTTCTCCGGGCTCCAGCTGAATCTCATATTCCTTATACCGGACGCCTTCCATTCCGCCGATGACGAAGCCGTGCTTATCCTTCACCAGTTCAAATTGCCCTTCGGCCCGGGTCACCACCGGATATTCATGGCCCGCGTTGGCCGCCTTCAATTCACCGGTCCGCAGATCCAGAATGCCGAGCCAGACGGTGACGAACATCTCCTGCTGGTTGTTCCGGCAGATGCGGTTGTTTGTCGTCTCCAGAACTTCCCGTGGACTCACGCCGGTCATCGCGATGTTCTGAATCATGATCTTGGAAGCCATCATGAACAGCGCGGCGGGAACCCCTTTGCCGCTCACGTCCGCCATGACCAGCGCCAGATGGTCGTGATCGATCAGGAAGAAGTCGTAGAAGTCGCCGCCCACCTCCTTTGCGGGATTCATGGTTGCATAAACATCGAATTCCGAATGGTCCGGGAATGCCGGGAACACGTTCGGCAGCATATCCGCCTGAATACGGGTCGCCAGCGACAGTTCCGTGCTGATGCGCTCCTTCTCCGCCGTCGCCATCGTCAGCTCGTCAATATACCTGGCAACCTGTTCCTCCATATGGTCGATGGACCCGGCCAGCTTTCCGATCTCATCTTTGTTTTTGATGGATTCCGTCAGTTTCTTTTCGGCGGGCACTTCTTCCGTGGCAAACCGTACCGCCTCCTCCGTGATCTTTGTCAGCGGCTGCAGCAGCACCCTGTGCAGATAGAAATGCTGTCCGATAATGATGATGATCATCAGCACCACCATCACCGCAAAAACAATCCGGATAAAACGGTTGCGCACCGCCGTCAGGTTCTCCATCTGCCGCTGTACGCACAGGATGGCTTTCGTCTTTCCGTCTGTTCCCTTCACCGGCACCATGGCCGTAATATGCGCGTCCGTCTCGATATAACCGCGGTCGCGGATGACAATCTCCGATTCGGATTCTCCGTCATACAGTCTGCGGTATTTTTCCCTGTACTCGTCGTTGGTCGTTTCCCGTACATATCCAAAGTCATATTTCGTATATTTGCTCTCCCTGTTGATCGTGGAGAAGAGAAACGTGATATGCGCGTAATCCGACAGGTCCGGCTGGATCACATAGACAAATGTCGCGCCGGATGAGTTGCACAGCCTGTCCAGCTCCGTCCAGACGTCCATGTACTCCGCGGAGGTCCCTTCGCTCTCCATGTAGGCGTCCATCCGGTCGCCGCTCACTTCCGTTCTGGCGGTGTTTGCGATCTCAACCGCCCCGGTTTCATACAGTTCGAGCATTCCGTCCGTAAAGCAGCGGTACCCCAGCATTCCAATGATCACGGACAGCAGAATCAGCGGGAGGATCATCCCGATGATACTTTTGAAAACAACGCTTTCACTGGGCTTCTTCATTTCGCTTCTCCTTCTGGGAAATCCTGATTCCCGATCTCCCACGCCGGGGAGAGATCGGGAATCAGGAAAAATTAACTGAACCACGAACCGTTGTGTTTTTTCTGTGCCCTGTTCATCAGGATGAGTCCGGCCACGATTCCGCCAAGCAGCGGGATCCACCACAGCGGTGATTCAAAAAGATTCAGCACGCCTGTCAGGCAGATTCCCGTCCCCATCACGATGATCCCGATTCCGAGGAGCCGGGCATACGCGGGCAGATCTTCCTGTTTCACATGTTTATAGTGATACTCATGCAATAGGGACACCTTTTGTTTCTTCCAGATCAGCACCCCGATCCCAATGAGCATCAGCCCGACGGCCAGATTGATCATCAATCCGAAAATCATTGTATTACCTCACGGTCCAGGCCTCGTTGTTCCGTACATAGGTGCGCTTTTCCAGATCCTGAGCCATGTCCTCGTCCGTCCATTCCGGCCAGATCTGCTGGCCTTCCTGCAGCGTGATCCCCAGTACGCCGTCCCGGATGCCTTCGATCAGCAGCGTCTTCGATTCGAAGGTATCGCCGTCGAAGGTCGCCTGATAGGCGCCGTTCAGGAGGCTGACGCTGCTCTTCGTGACATCGCACAGCACATAGAAGTGATCGTCGATGATATATGTCGGAAGCGTATTCTCGATCCGGAATGCCCGCAGGGTCAGCTGCGTATTCATTAGCTCCTGCGTCTCCCGATCCCGAAGCGTGCCCGAAATCACCCGCACCCTGCTCTTTTCGCCCGCAGGCGTATCGGAGAACAGCACGTTGTATGCTTCGGCGCCCGTATCGTCGGTCCCGCCGTCCGGGTACAGGTACAGGGAGACCCGCGTCGGCGCCTGGCCCTTCGCCATGCTGTCCACGCTGGTGTGGAAGGCGCTCACCCGGTCGAGCTTCTTTTCCTCGATCAGGAAGATCAGCGTCTCCTCCGGATCCTTCGCCGTTTCCGGCGTATCGCCCAGCCAGTACAGGGTTCCGCCCTCCACGTTGAATCGGTCGTGAGTTCCCTCGGTCAGTCCGGAAATAACATCGCCTTCCGGCCATTCCGCCTCGCCCCGCACGAAGGCGTTCACCTGCTCCTGGGGCGCGATGACGCCCCGGATGGAACCGTCCTTCATCCGCTGGATCAGCCAGCCGCCGGAGAGCTCGTTCAGATACAGCTGGAAGCTTGCCCGATCCGGCAGGCTCAGGGTTCCGTCCGCGAAGTTCAGGGAAGCTGTGCTGCCGATGGGGATCACCGGGGCTTCGGCCGCCTCCTCCGTCAGTGCCGTAAAGATGTCCACAGGATGGTCAGAGGCATCCAGATGCACTTCCGAAACAAACCGGGGCTTCCCGTTCCCGTCGGTGTACAGCCGCGTGGCATCCGGAAGCAGGTAAACCTCCATCCGGGTTTCCGTGTTGACCCACAGTTTGCGCTGACTGATTTCGTCCTGTTCCAGCCGCACGTCCTTCGACAGGGTCGCTTCCATGTCCATCACGTACAGCTTTGCGGCCGCGTCCCGGTTCAGCCTGAAGGCGGGCGCCTGGGTCAAAAGGCCGACCGCGTTCTCCGTGCGCTGGATGTCCTCCAGCGGGGCCAGGCCCTTCTTCAGCGCGCCGCGCAGCATCGGGTCCCGATCGATGAGCGGAGCGAGGCCGTTCCCGTTCACGCCGTCGTAGAAGTCGTCCTTCTGATTCAAATCAATGTCGTCGTTATAGGTCCGGGATCCGGGAATGTTCGGCCACCCGTTGCAGTTGACCGCAAGATGATAGTCGAGTCCGCAGTACGAAAGATGCTCGAAATCACCGGTGACGGAAACGCCGTCCCGGTTGTGGGTCAGGATGTTGGTGTAGTGAGACCCCTTGATCGTGGACGTACCGGCTTCATATCCGGCCAACGCAGCCAGCGCCACGGTGGAGTATACGTTAAACACCGCCTTCTTGCCTTCGTTTACCCCGCCGGAGGCATACAGGCCGGTCTTCGTGGCATCGAAGTCCACGTTGTCTACCCAGATGGTATTCTGAAGCGTTAAGTCCGCGGTCGTGTAGGCGTCCAGTCCGCCTACGGCGCCATCGCCGCTGAGATCCGTTGTCGTCTTCGTCCACAGGTCCCAGTTCGTCGCCCGCAGATGAATCTCCCCGTCCGTCGCCTTGATCTTCACCCGGTTGTCGTCCTTGCCCTGTTCGGGGTTGATGATCACGCTGGTGTTGTAATCCATTTTCAGTTTCGCGTAGCCGTTCGGGGCATCGTCGCCGCTGAACCCGTCGCCGTTCACTTCGCCGCTGATCCTGTAGCCTTGGTTATCGTCATCCAGGTAACCGGTGCTGATCGCGGAGATATCCACGGTGGTTCCCGTGAGCTGGGATTCCTGGCTGATCTGGATCGTGTTCGTCAGGGTCGTATCGACAGCGGCATCCGCGCTGGCGAAATTCGCCACATCGCTGGTTGTCTGTTTGGCATAGGTTTTGATCTGTTCTCCCGCGCCGACAAGGCTGTTGATAATCAGGGTATCCCCGGCCTCGAGAATCGCGTTTTCTCTCAGTTCCACCCTGACGTCTCGATTCAGGGTACTGCGGGCATATACGCTGGAGCCGCCATAGAAGCTGTAATTCCCGTCGTATTTCGTTTCCGCGTCGGCAAGCACGGTGCTGTATGTCCCCACGTGGATTTTCCCTTTCGCCCGCAGCTTGGTGAGGCTGCCGATGCGCAGATGGTTTGTCTCATTGATGCTGTTTTCGCCCTTCATCGTATCGGCGTTCAGGATCAGGCCCAGGGCGCCGCCGTTTAGGAGGGATTCTGCGTTCGGGTTGGTGGTGCTGGTCACTTCGATGTCCGAAGCGGCCTTGAGGAGACTCTCGTCGTCGACGTTAACGCCGGTCTCGTACCAGGATTCCGTGGGCTGGTTGGAGTTGCTCACGGTGCCGATCGTATAGCTCGTGCCGCCTTCCGTCTCTGCGGCGGCGCTGCCGTTGTTCTCGCTGATGACCTTCACGTTTTCGCCTTCGAGATCGGTCGCCTTTCCGTCGATGGTCACCAGGGCGCGCTGAGGTCTGTCCTGCGTGCCGATACCGGCCTTGACCGTTGAGGAGCCGTCGCTGACCACGGCAAGTTTTCCGGGCACAAAGCCGATGGCGTTCGATTCCCCGTGGGTGATGGCGCTGATGTCCACGTTTTTCGCGATGGTTGCACGCAGATGATGGATCTGCGCTTTGGCGTTCTCCGAGGCGATCGCCTGCGCGTCCAGGTTGCCGGCGGTGACGAGGGACACGTCCTTCGCGCCGTCCGTGCGGGCTTCCGCCCGGCCCAGCGCCGTCTCGTTCGCTCTGGCCGCCTCCACCTTCAGGCTGTTCGCGGTCAGATCGGGAATCATGGTTGCGTCTGACGTAATGGAAGCGGTGGAATCCAGATTCATCCATGCGAAGGACGCGTTGGTTTTCTCGTTGAACAGGCTCACGTCGATGGAGCTGTCGGAACCCCGCCCGGAGGTGCCGAGGCTGGCGTTCGCCGTCATGTCCTTCCGCAGGGAGCGGACGCTGAGATCCCCGTCCACGTCCAGGGTGCTGCGCACGTCCGGGGTTTTTTCATCGATGTGCAGCTCCACGGTCTGCACCGTGCTCAGCTCGGACAGGGCCAGGCTGGCGCCCAGGGACGCGCCGTCGACGGTGATCTTCGCGCTGTTGATCTTCGCGTCCGTCGAGCCGGCGCCGATGGTCTGGATCTTCAGGTCGCCCTTGACGTGCGTTGCCATGAGGGTTTCAAATTGCGTATTGACGCTGGCGGTGCTCTTTGCCAGGGCCAGGTTCAGCGCCAGCTCCAGCACGGAGGCGCTCACGCCGCCCGCGGAGGGTGTCACGTCGGCTGTGCCGGTGATGTCGTAGACCGTCTGAATGTTCGCGCTGCCGATGGTCTGATCGTCCCCCCGGAACCGCACCCTCGTGTCGATCTGATCCTGGCTGTAGGCCGCGCCCGCCAGGGCGGAGACGGAAATCGCGTCAAAGGTCTGGTTGGTAATCCTGGAGGTCGCGTTGTCCCCCGAGATGTTCTCCACCTTCAGGGCGCCCTCCAGCTTCGCGTCGCCCCGCAGGGTCGCGTCCACCAGAGCATTGGTTCTGCCGTAGGCCACGGCCGCGCTGATGGTGGCGCCGAGCAGGCCTCCGCCGCCGGTCGTGATGTCCGCTGTGGTGGCGGCCTGCTGGCGGGTATGGAATCCGGTTTCTCCCTTTACGTGCAGGTTCTTCGTCCTGACCTTCGTGCGGGCTTCCGCCTCGTTCAGGGCCACCACGGCGGTCACCGCGGCATTCGTCAGCCCGATATCCAGGCCCGTCAGGCTCGCCTGCGCCGCCGGATTGCTCTGGGCGTTGATGGTCAGGTTCCCCTGGACGTTCACCGCGCCGTCGCCGGACAGAATCGCGTAGTTCTTCGTCCGGTTCCGGGCGATGGCCGCGTTCATGCCGGCGGCGATCAGGCCCAGGTCTCCGGAGATCGTGTCCGCCCGCGCGGCGGTTCCCGTCGTTTCGTTCTTTCCGGTCAAAATGGTCATGTCGCCGGCGAGATCCGCCGTGCTGTTCACCACAACCGCCTGGTTCGTCGCGTTGATGTCGGCGTAGTTCACACTCACCCCCACCGCGATGGCGCCGATCTGTGCCGAGGCCAGGTCGGATTCCGCCCGGCCGTCCAGGTCGGAGGTCACGCTCAGTGATCCGCTCTTGAGGCTCGCGTTCCGGACGGCGGCCTCGACCCGGCTGTCGTTGAAGGCCAGCAGGACGTTTCCGCCCACGGCGACCCCGCCGATGGCGGCGGAAAGCGCCATCGGCGTCGCGCGGCTGCTCGTCTGGTTCGAAACGGTCACGTCGCCGCCCGCCGTCACGTTGGCGGTCTTCCGCTTCAGACTCGTTTCGCCGATATGGGTGTTCACCTTTGTATCCACGTCGCTGATCGCCCCGTTCAGGGTGATGCCGACTCCGCCGGCGGCCACGCCCAGCAGATAGCTGCCCGCGGCGGCGGTGGAGGCAGCGGTGACGTTCACGTTCTTCTCTGTCGTGACGACAGCCCCGCCGAGGATACCGGTTTCCTGGTTCAGGCGGTTGATGGCCAGCCCCAGGCCCCCGTTCACGGCGATCTCGCCGGCGCCGACGGTGACCGCCGCGGCGTCCACGCCCACGTTTGCGGCGGTGCTCACGCTCAGGGTATTTGCGCTGACGGTCGCGTCCCGGTTCACCGTCGCCCGGACGTCGCCGTTGGCCTGAGCCACGGAAACGGAGACGTCCGCGGCGATCTCGCCCGCCGCCAGCGCGCCGGTGGCGGCCAGAATCGTGCCGTAGTCATGCTCCGCCTGGACGTTCACGTCCCCGGCGTTCTCCACCGTGCCGCCCAGCGTCGCTTCCGTCACGTTGTCGGTCAGCGCCACGGAGGCAGCCACGGCGATGCCCGTCTCGCCCACTCCCAGGGCCAGGCCGAAGGTGCGGATGGCGCGGTTGGAGGGATTCAGTTTGTCCTTCAGCTTCGCGATCAGATCCTGTTTGCTTTCCTCGCTCTGCTGCTGATCCCCGTTGTTGGACATCAGATCCAGAACGGTATCATCCCGGGCTCCGGCGTCCGGATCGTTCGTCAGGTCGCCGGCGACGGATTTCGCCGTCACGCTGATGCCCTGGCTCGCGCCGGTGATCGTGCCCAGGGAGCTGGCGATCACGTTGCTGCGCAGGATCGCCACGGCGGCGCTGATGCCGCCGCCGAGCGAGCCGGCGCCCACGCTGGCGCCCAGCAGGTCGGCCGCCGCGGGCTGGGCGGCGGTGACGCTCACGCTGTCCGCCTTCACCACAGCCGTCTCCGCAATCCGGGCGATCACGGCGTCATCGGAGGAGTCTTCATAGGTATAGGTATTCATGTTCCGGGCCCGGGCGATGTCCTCCGTATCCTTCGCTTCCATCGTTTCGCCGCGCATCCTGTCGCCCCGGTCGTCGAAGGATGTGTCGTCGAAGTCCCCGCTTCGCATTCCGGAGGCCCCGTCGAAGGTGCTTCGCCGGTCGTCGCCCTTTCCGCTGCTTGTTCCGACGCTTTCCTTGCTCTCGTAGTGTCCGTTTCCGGCCAGGTCTGCCGCCAGCGTATCGCCGCTCAGATCATCCCCGGAGGGGCTGGAATCGTCGCGATAGTACCGGCTGGCGATGCCGTTCTGCTCCATGGTGTCCATAAAGGTTTTCCCGTCGAAGCCGGTTTTCTTCTCCCGGCTGGACCCGTTGCCGTAGGCGATCATGTCCGCGGCGTCCTGGCTCATCTTCGTTCCGGCCACCAGCACCAGCGCGCTGACGCCCCCGCCGGTCGAGCCGGCGCCCAGGTTCGCCACCACGTTGATCACGTCCCGCTTCGCGGAGGCGCTCACGTTCACGCTCTTCACGTTGCCCGTCTGCGCTTCGGCGTTGCCGGCCAGCTCCGCCAGGGTGTTGCTCTTCAGCACGCTGACCACGGCGTTCACGCCGATTCCGGTATCGCCCGCTGCCAGCGCCGCGGTGGCGGAGCGGAGCCTGTAGTCCCCTGTGGCGCTCAGGTTCACGTCGCCGCCGGTCCGCAACGCCGCGCCGTCCTCGGCGATGGCGCTGGCGCTGTCCCGGCTCACCAGCACATTGGCCGTGCCGGACAGGCCGACATCGCCGGCAGCCACGCCCAGGGAGTAGAGGTTGATATCCTTGTCCGAGGTGGCCTGGATGGAGATGCTCTTCCCGTTGCCGACCTCCACCGCGCTGCCGCTCAGCACCCGGGCGTCGCTCCCGCCCTGGAAGTAGGTCACCACGCCCACCGGCGTGATCGCCGCTTCGGCGGCAGCGGCGACGGCGGCGCCCAGGTTTACAAGCTGGATGTCGTTATGGGACGTCAGGGTGAAATCCCCCGCCGCGGCGATCAGCTGGCCGCCCGTGCCGCCGGCGCTGGCGCT
>Ga0310690_10006763_pt1 | contig 14980 bp, 11 predicted proteins | sample AusTroGonzalo_MG_2_FD_207661 | JGI IMG/M metagenome (GOLD analysis project Ga0310690, IMG submission 207661) | Bovine rumen microbial communities from tropical cattle in Woodstock, Queensland, Australia - Gonzalo_04 (v2) (version 2) | ecosystem: Host-associated > Mammals > Digestive system >...
AGGGTTTTCACTTCACCGGTATCGGCCTTGGTGGAGGAAGGGCGGATGACGATGTCTCCGCCGCCCTGCCCCCAGGAAGGGTCTTCCTTCCGGAGCAGTTCCAGGGTCTTGTGCTGGGAATCCGCATTGCGGTTCACTACCCATACGGGCCGCTCCTGGGCCATTTCCTCATCTACCCGCACTTCTTCCACCGTACCGTCGGCCTGAAGGGCATACCCCACGTTCTCCAGGGCTCCTTCCCCCGGGTCGTAGGTGATGACCGGAAGGGTTTCCCCGTCCCACCCTTCGGAATAGGGCCAGTAAATCTGTACGTCGGACGAGGAGAGGGCTTCCAGGTATGCCTCCGCATCCTCCGGGTCTCCCGCCCGGGTGGCAACGCGGCTTCTCACCGCCCGGGCCAGCAAATCCCTCAGGGGCGTTCCGTACTGCTCCGCCGCCCTGGTATCGGCCTCGGAGCCCACCCCCGTTCCCGGAGCGGCAAAAAGATCCGTCATCCGGTACTCCTCGTCGTACCCGTTCCCGGCCGATGCCGACGCGGCATCCATCACCTCTCCCATCTGTTCCGGGCCGATGGGAACCGAAGACAGCAACCCGGCCACCTCTTCCAGGGCAATGGCCGGTTCGTCCTCCTCCCCGACATGCTTTTCCCAATCATCATCCAACAGTTCACAGGCCGGAAGCGCGGCCATCAGGACGCAGAAAACGCCCGCCATTATCTTTGCACTTTTCATTTTAACATTCCCGGCCCTAGTGCCGGACTCCTTGGTGCAAAGTACCGGATAGTTATCCGTGTTGTCAAACAAAACACGGATAAATGCAAAAATCGGCCTCACAGGGCCGCAGAAGGCCTGTCAAGACCTCCAAATGTACGCAAAAACGTGATAAAATTGCGTTCCGGGCGTTAACGCATGTAGAAGACGAAGCGGTTCTTGTCGTAGAAATCCTTCACCAGGTCTGACTGGGAGAAGCCATCCCCGCGGAACAGCTCCTGGGTTTCCTTGCCCAGCACCTCGTTGATTTCCGTAAGGCCCTTCCCTTCCGGCGACAGGAAGCGGTTAGACCACTTGGCAATGGCCCTGTAGAACAGCAGCGGGTCTTCGTCCGGAACGAAGAGGGCCTGCGCCGGTTCATAGTCCACCACATTGTGCCGGAGCAGAGGACGTTCCTTTTCCATGATGTAGGGCGGATTGGAAAGGATTAAATCGAACTGCCCGTAGTTGAACTCCTGCTCCGTGTCCAGGATATCGGCCGCCACGAAGGTGGGCGCCAGCGCCCCTTCCGACTTGAGAAGGGCCGAAAAGTTCTGGCTCCTGGCCACGGCCAGGGCTTCTTCGGAAATATCCACACCCACCACGCGGGAGCCGGGAACACCCAGTGCCAGGGACCAGGCAATGTTGCCGGAACCCGTGCACAGGTCCAGGATACGGACCGGTTCTGCCGACTTTCCGTACGGGATTCTCATGCGCTTGATGCGGTCTGCAAGCTTGATGGCCTCCCGCACCAGGAGCTCCGTCTCCGGACGCGGAATGAGCACCGCCGGGGTTACCCGGAACGTGTATCCGCAGAACTCCGTACGGCCGATGACATATTGGATGGGTTCTCCGGCCTGCAGACGCAACATGGCCTCTGCCAGCGGCTGTACGGACTTCTTGTCAATCTCGTACTGAGGCTCCACGATATGGGTATAGCTCTTGGTGCCAATCAGTTCCCCGCAGAGCATCAGGACGATGCTGCGGGCTTCCGCCGTAGGATACTGGCTCTCAAGGGCCGCAACGCCTTGCCGGATGAAATCCACCAACAGCATAGGCCTAAGCGTTTTCTATGATTTGGGTGAGAAAATCCGAAATGCTGATACCCGCAGTCCGAATCATCTTGGGCACCAGCGAGGCATTGGTCATGCCCGGAATGATGTTCACCTCCAGGAAATAGATTCCGTCCGGGGCGGCGATATAGTCCATCCGAACCAGGCCCTTGCAGCCCAGCTGCCGGTAGATGCGGCAGGAAATGTCCTGGACCTGCCGGGTGAGGGCGTCCGGGATTTCCGCGGGACAGACCTCGCTGCTGAGGCCGTTGTATTTAGCGTCGTAGTCGAACCAGCCCGTTTGGGAGATAATCTCTATGACGGGCAGGGGCGTTATCTGGGTGCCGTTAAAGTACACGGCACAGGTGAGTTCGTGCTCCGGCTGGATGGCCGCCTCTACCAGCACGGTTTCCCCTTCCGTGAAGGCATAGCGGATGGCGGCGGGCAGGTCTTCGGCCCGTTCCACCTTGGTGATGCCGAAGCTGGAGCCGGCGGAAGTGGGCTTCACAAAGAGCGGAAGGCCCAGCTTTTCCACGGCCTTGGCGCTGAACGCCTCTACATCGTCTCCCATCCGGACGAAGGCGTCCGGGGCCAGTTTCACATAATCCACCCCGCGGAGATAGCTCTTGCACGAATACTTGTCGAAGGCCACCGTGGTAACGAACGAGCTGCAGCTGGAATGGGGAATGCCCAGCATTTCCAGGTACCCCTGGAGCAGGCCGGTTTCTCCGGGAGCGCCGTGCTGCATGATGTAGGCGAAGTCGAACTTAACCTTTTCTCCCAGCACCATCACCGAGAAATCCGTCTTGTCCACCTCCGGCTGCGCCCCTTCCGGGAAGGGCATCCGCATGGAATTGGCCTTGCGCATGGCCACCAGTTTCCACTTGCCGAAACGGGCAAAGATTTCATAGACGTCGTACTTGAACTCGTCGATACGGGAAGCCGTGAACTCTCCACTGCGGCAAGCCACCTCCCACTCGGAGGAATCACTGCCATAAATAACGGCAATAGACTGATACTTGGACATGCTTATTCGAAGTAATAATTTTCAAGGTCTGACTTATCAAGCGCCGCGCCCTCTTCTGCTTGCGGGTTGCAGAAAGGGCCCTGCGCCCATTCGGGGAACACATCCGAGGCCGATATGCCCAGCGTTCCGTCTTTGATCACTTTCTGCATCCAGAGCCCCCAGATAGGAAGGGCCATGTTGGCTCCCTGGCCCAGGCTGTTGTTGGTGAAATGGACATAGCGGTCTTCCGCGCCCACCCAGACACCGGCGGTGATGGAAGGCGTGTAGCCGATGAACCAGCCGTCTGAATTGTCGTTGGTGGTGCCCGTCTTGCCGGCAATCTCTCCCTTGAGCCCGTAACGGAAACGAAGGCGACCGCCCGTACCGCCATCTACCACGGCTTTCATCATCTGAACCATCTCTCCGGTGGCCCGCTGCGAGAGGACCTCGTGCCGGCGGTCCGAGAACGTTCCCAGGATGTTTCCGTCACTGTCTTCTATGCGGATTACGAAGAGCGGATTGGTATAGATGCCGCCGGAGGGGAAGGTGTTGTAGGCGGTTACCATATCGTACACCGACAGATCTGCCGAACCCACGCACAGGGAAACCACCGGGTCTATATATCCGCCGATGCCCATCTTCCGCATCATATCCACCATGGACTGCGGCCCCAGCTGCTTCATGAGGAAGGCCGATACGGAATTGGAACTGTGCGCCAGGCCCCACTTGAGGTCTACCATGGTGCCGTCGGCATGGGTATCCTGGGGCGACCAAGTTTTGTCTCCCTCCACCACGATGACGACCGGGGAATTCTGCACCGGGTCGCACGGTGTCATGCCGGACTCCATGGCTAGGGTATAGATGAACGGCTTGATGGTGGAGCCCACCTGGCGCCGGCCCTGCCGTACGTTGTCGTATTTGAAATACCGGTAATCCGGCCCGCCTACATAGGCCTTGATGTGGCCGGTACCCGGTTCGATGGCCATGAAGGCCGCCCGGAAGAAGGACTTGTAATAGCGGATGGAATCGTCCGGCGTCATGAGGGTGTCCCGGTATCCGGGGGCTTCCCAGGTGAACACGCGCATCTTCACCGGTTCCGCGAAACTCTTCTCTATCTCTGCATCCGTGTGGCCGGATTCCTTCATCATGCGGGTTCTGTCACTCCAGCGGCGGGCCTGCTTGAGGGTGGTTTCTATCACCTTCTTGTCCGTGTCCGCAGAAAAGGGTGCGTTCTTGCGGTTCTTGAGCTCCCGGAAGAAGGCCTTCTGGAGGTCTTTTCCCAGATGCTCTGCAATGGCTTCCTCCGCATAACGCTGCATCTTATAATTAATGGTAGTATAGATACGGAGGCCGTCACGGTCCAGGTCGTACTTGGAACCGTCCGACTTGGTGTTCTTGTTGATCCAGCCGTACAGAGGGTCGTCTGCCCAGAGCAGGGAGTCTACCTTATAGTCTTCCGGAGTGGCATAGGAGGAGCGCTTGGGCTTGGTGGCCAGCATGGTGCGCCGGAGCATATCCCGGAAATACGGGCCTACACCCGTGGTGCGGTCTCCAGTGCGGGTGTGAAGGTTGATGGGAAGGGCCTGCAGGGAATCGCATACTTCCTTTGTCAGATATCCCATATCCTGCATGCGGCCCAGGACCAGGTTGCGGCGCTTGAGGGCGTTATCCGGATTGAGGACAGGGTTGTACCGCGTGGGCTTGTTTACCATACCCACCAGCACGGCGCTTTCTTCCGGCCGGAGTTCCGAGGGATGCTTGCCGAAGAACTGGTTGGCGGCCGATGAGATGCCATACGAGTTGGAGCCGAAGAAGATGGCGTTCAGGTACATGTCCACGATTTCTTCCTTGGTATAGTTGCGCTCCAGCTTGATGGCGGTGATCCATTCCTTGAGCTTGATCCATACCATCTTTACCTTACCCACATGCTCCCCGCGGGGATAAAGCGTTTTGGCCAGCTGCTGGGTGATGGTGGAACCGCCGCCCTGGGAGGAATCCCGGGACAGGAGGGTTTTGAACAGCACGCGGGCGAGGGATTGGAAGTCTACACCGGAATGCTTGTAAAACCGCTTGTCTTCCGTGGCCACGGCGGCCTGAACCAGAGAAGGGGCCAATTCTTCGTAACTGACGAATGTACGGTTCTCTATATGATAAGTGGTAAGGATTTCTCCCTCCTCTGCAATGACCTGCGTAGCCAGCTTGGAATCCGGATTCTCCAGTTCCTCTATGGACGGGATGTCTGCAAAGGCCCACACGATGCACAGCAGGGCCAGCAGAGCCACAACGGGAACCAGGATGACAATCCAGAACCATTTGATGGTTTTCTTCTTTGTAGCTTCTGTCATCTTCAAAAAAAGCTTGCCCGGACAAGACCTTAGGTCTTGCGCGGAATTGTGCTTACAAAAATAATCAGAAAATTTGGAAAATTGCCCGGATTCTGCTTTACTTTGCAAAAGAAATAGGCTTCGGCCTCAAATTCTGTCAAGATATGCAGGGTAAAAATTTAGTGATCGTGGAGTCCCCGGGCAAGGTGAAAACCATCCAGCAATACCTGGGCAAGGACTATTTGGTAAAGGCATCCATCGGCCATATCCGGGACCTGGAGGAGCACAAGCTCAGCGTAGACGTAGAGCATGGGTTCCAGCCCGAATATGTGATTCCCGCCGGCAAAAGGAAGGTGGTTTCGGAACTCAAGAAACTGTCTTCGGAGGCCGGAACCGTATGGCTGGCTTCCGATGAGGACCGGGAGGGAGAAGCCATCTCCTGGCACCTTTCGGAAACCCTGGCCCTGCCCAAGGAAAAAACCCGCCGGATTGTCTTCCACGAGATTACCCGCAATGCCATCCTGGAGGCCATCCAGCACCCCCGGGATATTGACATGAACCTGGTAGATGCCCAGCAGGCCCGCCGCGTAATGGACCGCCTGGTGGGCTTCGAGCTGTCCCCCATCCTGTGGCGCAAAATCCAGCCCAAGCTTTCCGCCGGCCGGGTGCAGAGTGTAGCCCTGCGCCTTATCGTAGACCGGGAAAAGGAAATCATCGGCTTCAAGAGCGAACCTTTCTACCGGGTAGAGGGAATTTTCCGTCCGGAAAAGGCCGATGTTCTGGTGAAGGCCACCCTGGACACCCGCTTCTCCTCCGGTGAAGAGGCCTGGCAGTTCCTCACGGACAGCATCGGCGCCACCTATCGGATAGAATCCGTGGAAAAGAAGGAGGGTACCCGCGTGCCGGCACCGCCGTTCACCACCTCCACCCTCCAGCAGGAAGCCGCCCGCAAGCTCCGCTTCCCGGTTTCCACCACCATGCGAATAGCCCAGGCGCTGTACGAACGGGGACTGATCACCTACATGCGTACAGACTCCACCAACCTGTCTTCCCTGGCCATCGGCACGGCCAAAACCTATATCCTGGATAATTATGGCCAGGAATACCTGCACACCCGCCAGTACCGCACCCGTTCCAAGGGGGCCCAGGAGGCACACGAAGCCATCCGTCCCACCTATATAGACCGGGTAGAGATTGACGGCACCGCCCAGGAGAAAAAGCTGTACGAGCTCATCTGGAAGCGCACCCTGGCCTCCCAGATGGCCGAAAGCCGCGTCATGAACACCTCCCTGAAAGTGGCCTCGGACAAGCGTCCGGAGCGCTTCGGGGTTCAGGCAGTGGAACTGCTGTTCGACGGCTTCATGAAAGTGTACCTGGAAGGGCGGGACGACGAAGTCGAAACCCCGGAAGAGGAAGTGATGCTGCCGCAGCTGCAGGAGGGAGACATCCTGCAGGAAGCCGGCCTGTCGGCCCAGTGCAAGTTCACGGTACCGCCGCCCCGCTACTCGGAGGCCACCCTGGTGAGGAAGCTGGAAGAGCTCGGTATCGGCCGGCCTTCCACCTATGCCACCACCGTGGATACTCTCACCCGGGGCCGCGGATATGTAACCAAGGGAGACAAGGAAGGCCAGACCTTCAAGGTAACCAACTACACCCTCAAGGACGGAGCCGTGCGCTCTTCCCACAAGAACGAGGTGGTGGGGGCCGAAAAGGGCAAGCTGCTGCCGCAGGAGATTGGCGTTATCGTCACCAATTACCTGGTGGAACATTTCACGGATATCCTGGACTACGATTTCACGGCCACCGTAGAAACCGATTTCGACGAGGTGGCCGAAGGCAAGAAAGGCTGGCGGGACGCCATCAAGGCCTTCTACACCCCTTTCCACGCCCATGTGGAAGACGTTCTGGCCGAAAAGAACTACAACAAGGTTTCCCGGGAACTGGGCACCGCCCCGGACGGGCAGAAGGTGATAGCCGCCTTCGGCAAGTTCGGCGCCTACATCCAGAAGGGAGAAGGGGAAAACCGCCAGAGTGCATCCCTGGGCCGTGGTCAGTTAATAGAGACCATCACCCTGGAAGAGGCCCTCAAGCTGCTGGAACTGCCGCGCACCGTTGGGCAAAAGGATGGTATAGATATCGTGGCGGTGAAAGGCCGGTTCGGTCCGTACCTGAGGTTCGGAGACAAGAATGTGAAACTGCCCCGCAACGCAGACCCGCTTACCATTTCCCTGGAAGAATGCCTTTCCCTTATCTCGGAGGCCGAAACCAAGGCCCCGGCAGCCGCCAACCTGGCCGAATTCGGTGATATTAAGGTGGTTAACGGCCGTTATGGTCCATATATTAAGAAAGGTGATTCCAATTACAAAATTCCAAAAGGAATGGACGCCGCTTCTTTGACTGAATCTGACTGTCAGGCAATTATCAATCATTCGGAGCCTACAACAAAATTTAAGAAAAGGGCGAAAAAATAAAAAATTAATTGTATTTTTGCTGCAGTTAGTTTTAATTCGTAAGCAATGGCTAGTTACCACATCGACCAGATAGACCAGAAGATCCTTTCTTTCCTGGTCAAGAACGCAAGGATGCCGTTTTTGGAAATCGCCCGGGAATGCGGCGTTTCCGGAGCCGCCATCCATCAGAGAGTCAAGCGCCTGGAGTCCAACGGTGTCATCACAGGGTCACGCCTGCTGGTGAAACCCCAAGCCCTGGGGCTCAACGTATGCGCCTTCGTAAGCATATCCCTGTCAGAATCCACCAAATATCCGGAGGTTATCGCCAATCTCAAGCGCATTCCGGAAATTGTTGAATGCCACTTTGTTACGGGCCGCTACGCCATCCTGGCCAAGCTGTATTGCCTGGACAACGACCACCTGATGGAAGTGCTTCTGAACACCATCCAGAAAATCCCTTACATCCAGTCTACGGACACCATGATTTCCCTGGACGAGCCGATAGAACGTCAAGTCTGGGTAAAAGATTTCCAAAACACGAGTTACACCGGCCGGCAATAGAACTCAAACGAGTCCGGCCTGAGCGAAAGCTTTTGCAATATCAAGATCCGACGGTGTTGTGATCTTGATATTGCATTTTTCTCCCTCGCAGAAGGTGAGGGGGATTCCGTATGCCTCGGCTACGGAAGCGTCGTCCGTGAACGAGGTGTTGAAGCCCTGGGTGTAGGCGGCCTTCAGATGCTCGCTGTGAAAGATTTGCGGGGTTTGGGCGCCGAAGATGCGGCTGCGGTCCACCGTTTCCCCGGCCGATACAAGGGTTCCGTCCGGGCGTCGGTCCAGCACTTTGAGCGTTTCCACCGAAGGCATTACGGGAATGAGGGCCGGAACGTTTTCCGCCTCCTTCCACATGCGGCGGACCATGCTGGCCGACAGGAGGGGACGCACACCGTCGTGAACGGCCACCAGGGCGCCGTCCGGCACGTATTCCAGGGCATTTTTCACGGAATGGAAACGGGTGAAACCGCCTTTCACCAGGCGCTGCCGGCAGCGGAAGTTTTCCCGGAGGCAATACTGCCTCCATTCCACCACGTGGGCTTCCGGAAGGGTGGTTATGATCTGGATGTCCGGGTCCGCTTCCAGGAACCGTTCCAGGGTGAGCCGCAGGATGGGTTTCCCCTCCAGTTCCAGAAACTGCTTGGGTACCGGGCCGCCCATCCGGGTTCCCGTTCCCCCCGCCGTCACAATCAAATATCTTTTTCTGCCCATAACCAAAATTAATTACGCTAATATAGAAATAATTTAGTAAATTTGAACGATTATTCCATTTTGATTAATTGACATATACAATATGGCGTTCAGATTCCTTAATCAAGAACTCGCTATCGACCTGGGCACGGCCAATACCGTCATTTTCCAGAATGACCAGATTGCCTTGGACGAGCCCTCCATCGTGGCCATCGACAACCAGACAGGGAAGTGCATCGCCCTGGGCCAGAAGGCCAAACTGATGCACGAGAAAACCAACCCGGGCATCAAGACGGTGCGTCCCCTGAGGGACGGCGTTATCGCAGACTTCAACGCTGCGGAAATGATGATCCGCGGGTTCATCAAGCAGGTGAACTCCCGCCACAGAAGCCTGTTCGCCCCCAACCTGAAGCTGGTGGTGGGCATTCCTTCCGGCTCCACGGAAGTGGAAATCCGTGCTGTGCGTGATTCCTCGGAGCACGCCGGCGGCCGGGATGTCTTCCTCATCTATGAGCCGATGGCGGCCGCACTGGGTATCGGCCTGGATGTGGAAGCCCCTAAGGGCAACATGGTGGTGGATATCGGCGGCGGCACCACGGAAATCGCCGTCATCTCGCTGGGCGGTATCGTGCAGCAGGATTCCATCCGCGTGGCCGGAGACGTTTTCACCGCGGATATCCAGAATTACCTCCGCCAGCAGCATGTAATCAAGGTGGGTGAAACCACGGCCGAAAGAATCAAGATTGCCGTGGGCGCCGTCATCCCCAACCTGGATGTAGAGCCGGAACCGTTCCTGGTCCGCGGTCCCAACCTCATGACAGGCCACCCTGTAGAGGCCCTCATCCCCTATCAGGAAATCGCCCACTGCCTGGACAAATCCATCGCCCGCCTGGAAGCCTCCATCCAGCAGGTGCTGGAGCAAACCCCGCCGGAACTGTATTCGGATATCGTGGAAAACGGCATCTTCCTCAGCGGCGGCGGCGCCCTGCTCCGCGGCCTGGACAAGCGGCTTTCCGAAAAGGTGAACATCCCGTTCCACGTGGCGGAAGACCCGCTCCGCGCCGTGGCCCGCGGTACCTGCATCGCCCTCAAGAATACGGACAATTACTCCTTCCTCATGCGGTAAACCATGCGCTCCCGGAAGGTCATTCCCAGACTCATCAGCCTCGCAATCTTCATTATTTTGGAGATTGCGTCGTTGCAAATGCTCTCCCATAACGCCAGTCTGCAGCGCATCTGGCTGGCCAGGAGCGTGCACGGGTTCATGGGAACGGTCTGGGGCAGCACCCAAAGGGTACAGAACTTCTTCACCCTGGCCCGTACCAACAAGGAACTGGCTCAGGAAAACGCAGATTTGCTCAAAGAACTCTCCGCCGCCCGGGAGGCCCTCCGCCAGTTTCATGTGGACACCCTGGGGTCCGGCATCGTCCGGGAACCCGGGTTTGTGATGATTCCGGCAGAGGTGGTGAAGATGAGCCGCAACACGCAGCACAATTACCTCATCCTCAACCGGGGGTACGAAGACGGCATCCAGGAAAAATCCGGAATTGTCACCCGAAACGGTGTGGTGGGCATGATAGACGCCGTAAGCGCGCACCATGCCTATGCCTTCTCGTTCCAGAATGCCGATATCTCCATCAGCGCCCGGCTGGGCCTGGAGGGCGGAACAGGCCTTCTGGTGTGGGACGGAGCGGGTTCCCGGGGAGCCATCCTCAAGGAGATTCCCCTCCAGTTCAAGTACAACCCGGGAGACACCGTATACACAAGCGGCCATTCCCTGCTGTTCCCGCCGGATATCCCTCTGGGCGTGGCGGGCTCTTCCAAGATTGTCAACGGCGCCACCAATGAGATTGAAGTAACCTTGTTCCAGGACTTCAGCGCCATCCGGTATGTATCCGTGGTCCACAACACCGCGTTCGACGAAATAGAGGAGTTTGAACCATGAAAAAGTCCGGATTCTGGCTCATATACCTGTTTCTGCTGGCGGCGCAGCTGCTGCTCAGTACGTACGCCAACTTTACGCCGTACGTAATGGTTACGCTCCTGCCCGTGATGGTGCTGTGCATCCCCATCCGGGTGGGCACTTCGCTGGCCATGCTCGTCGCCTTCGCCACCGGACTCTCCATAGACCTGCTGTCGGAAGGCCTGCTGGGCCTCAACGCCCTGGCGCTGGTTCCCGTGGCCTTTGCCCGCAACTCCATCATCCGGCTCATCTTCGGCAGGGAGCTCTTCGCCCGTGAAGAAGACTTCTCCGTGCACCGCTGCGGCTTCTGGAAGGTATTCATGGCCATCCTGCTGGCCTCCGCCCTTTTCCTGGCCGTCTATGTCTGGGCCGACGGAGCCGGCACCCGCCCGCTGCTGTTCAACGCCCTTCGCTTCGCCGGGTCGCTGGCCGCCAGCACCGCCCTGTCGCTCCTGGTCATAGACCTGCTGGCTCCGGACGTGCGGAAATGACCCGCGACACCCGTCATATCCGCCTCTTCATCGGCCTGGGAATTGCGGTCCTGCTGCTCCTGGGAAAGATTGTCTCCATCCAGATCCTGGACAACCGCTACAAGGAAGACGCAGACCGCAACTCCACCATCTATGAAACCATCTACCCCACCCGGGGAGTCATCTACGACCGCAACGGACACATCCTGGTGGGCAACAAGGTGGCCTACGATATCCTGGTGAGCCCGCGGGAAGTGCAGGCCTTCGACACGGTGGCCCTGGCCACGGTACTGGACGTGGAGCCGTCCTTCATCCGGGCGCGGCTGCAGGAGTACAACCGGCGGCGCTCTTCCATCGGCTTTCAGTCGGTAACCATGATGCGCACCGTTCCGGCCGAAACGTACATGCGGTTCGACGAAGTGAAATACCGCTTTCCGGGCTTCAAGGGGCAGGTGCGCGGCATCCGGGATTATCCGGTGAACGCCGGCGGCAACCTGCTGGGATACGTTTCCGAGGTAAACCAGGACTATATCGACAAGCATCCCGGGGAATACCGGAGCGGAGACTATGCCGGCATGACGGGCATCGAAGCGGCCCGGGAAGAAGACCTCCGCGGAGAGAAAGGCTACCACATTTACCTGCGGAATTCCCGGAACCAGATTGAGCAGCCCTATCGCGGCGGCGCGGAAGACAAGGAAGCCGTTCCGGGGCACGACATCGTAACCACCATCGACGCAGACCTGCAGCAATACGGCCAGGAGCTTATGCAAAACAAAGTGGGCTCCATCGTGGCCATCGAACCAGCCACCGGGGAAATCCTGGCGCTGGTGTCCTCGCCGGGTATCGACGTGGAACAGCTGGCCGATATCGGCAAACATTATAACGAGATTGCCAGCAACCCCTACAAACCCATGTACAACCGGGCGGTGCAGGCGTCTTACCCACCGGGGTCCGTGTTCAAGCTGGTGAACGGGCTTATCGGCCTGGAAGAAGGGGTGCTGAAGCCCAGCTATACTTATCCCTGCTCACAGGGGTACCACTTCGGGGCCGGGCACAAACTGGGCTGTCACGCGCACAAGAGCCCCATCAACATGGAAGAGTCCATCATGATGAGCTGCAACGCGTATTACTGCTACGTGCTCAAGAACATCCTGGACAATAAGAAATACGCCAATATCGCCGAGGCCATGGACGCCTGGCACGAGTACGTGGAGAGTTTCGGCTTCGGACGCAAGCTGGGCAGCGATTTCCCGGCGGAACTGGCCGGCAGCATCCCCACGTCCAAAACCTACAACAAGTCCTACGGCCGCGGAAGGTGGAACTCCACAACCGTCATTTCGCTTTCCATCGGCCAGGGAGAAATCCTGGCTACGCCCATGCACCTGGCCAACCTGTGCGCTACCATCGCCAACCGGGGGCACTACTACATCCCGCACATCGTGAAGGCCTCCGAGGGCGTGGAGATAGACCCGCGGTTCACCGAGCGGCAGTACACCAAGGTGGACACGGTCCATTTCACCAAACTCATCCGGGGCATGTGGCGGGCGGTGAATTCCGGCGCGGGAATGGGCGGAACGGCCTGGGTGGCGCATATCGACTCGCTGGACGTATGCGGCAAGACGGGAACAGCCCAGAACCCCCGGGGCGCCGACAACTCCGTGTTCATCTGCTTCGCCCCCATGGACAACCCCCAAATTGCCATAGCGGCCTATGTGGAAAACGGCGGATTCGGGGCCACGTACGCCGCGCCGATAGCCTCGCTGATGGTGGAGAAATACCTGACAGGCAGCGTCAAGCGCACGGCCATGGAAGAAAGGATGAAATCCGCGGACCTGATGGCCCGCGTAAAGACCAACTAGATGCTTACGGAAGGGGCCATACCGGAGAGAAGACTGCGGCAATCCATCGACTGGGCGCTGGTGGGAACGTACCTCCTGCTGGTGTTCATCGGCTGGCTGAACATCTATGCCTCCATCCATTCGTCCGACCCTTCCTCCATCTTTGCCTGGGGCGCCCGCAGCGGCAAGCAGTTCATCTGGATGCTCACCGCCTTCGGCCTGGCGCTGCTGATCCTCTTCGTGATTCCGCCCAAGATCTGGGAGGCCCTGCCCGTGCCCATGTACCTGGCCGTGCTGGGGCTTCTGGTGCTGGTTATCTTCGTCTCCAAGGACGTAAAAGGCTCCCACTCCTGGTTCGAACTGGGCCCTGTGAAATTCCAGCCGGCGGAGATATCGAAGATTACCACCTCGCTTCTGCTGGCTTTCGTCCTAAGCCAGCAAAGCTTTAAGATGCAGAAGTTCAAGGACTTCCTGCTGGCGGCAGCCATCATTGCCGTTCCCATGCTGGTTATTGTGGCGGAGAGTGAAACGGGGTCTGCCCTGGTCTATACCGGTTTCATCTTTGTGCTGTACCGCGAGGGCCTGTCCGGATGGTGGCTGGGGTTGATCGGCCTGGTGATAGCGCTGTTCATCAGCACCCTTATGCTGGGAGCCTACTGGTCCGTGGTGCTGCTGCTGGGCATTCTGCTGCTGTGCTATTCCTTTGCAGGAGATTTCTGGCGGAAAATCGGTATCGGAGGTGCCTTCGTGGTGCTGATGGCCCTTCTGCCCGGTGCCTGGGACGGACTGTGTTCCCTGGTGCAGGCCCGCATGGACTGGATGGCCAACGTCACCTGGGTACCCGCAGCCGGAGAAGCGCAGGAATTCTTCTGGCGTTTCCTTCTCAAGATTAAGCCGATTTACATCCTGCTGGCCCTCACCCTCCTCGCGATCCCCTTCCTGGGATTTCGGGCCTACCTCAAACGGGACACCTTCCTGGCGGTGAGCCTGCTGGTGCTTCTGGCCGGGATTCTCCTCATCTTCTCGGCCGACTATATCTTCCAGAATGTGCTGCAGCCCCATCAGCGGGGGCGCATCGAGGTGCTGCTGGGCATGAAGGAAGACCTCTCCGGCGTGGGCTACAACGTGAACCAGTCCAAGATTGCCATCGGCTCCGGGGGACTGTTCGGAAAAGGTTTCCTGCAGGGGACCCAGACCACCTTCGGCTTTGTGCCGGAGCAGTCTACGGATTTCATCTTCTGCACCGTGGGAGAAGAATGGGGGTTCGTGGGCTGTCTGGCAGTGATTTTGCTGTATGTTTTCATGATTGTACGCCTTGTTCTGGACGCAGAACGCTGCCGGGGCAAGTTTACGCGTATTTACGGCTACTGTGTGGCCGCCTGTATTTTCATGCACCTGTTCATTAACGTGGGCATGACGGTGGGACTGATGCCGGTGATTGGCATTCCGCTCCCGTTCCTAAGCTACGGAGGGTCCTCGCTGTGGGCCTTTACCGTGCTACTGTTTATTTTCCTGGCCCTGTACCGGGACGAAAAAAAGTATTTTTGATGAAAAGAGTCTTCTTTCCTCTTCTGATGGCGATTACGCTGCTCGGTTCCGCCGGCTGCAACGAACAGGATCCGGCCGAGGAAATCCTGGGTACCAAGTATTATGCGAACATGTTCGCCTTCAACATCATGCAGGTGTATTACCTGTGGGAGGCCGACGTAGCCGACGGTTTCAAGGACTGGACCTATTCGGTGGACCCGAAGGAGAAAGTGCGCTCCATGCGGTACAAGGAGAACGGCAAGGAGGTGGACAAGTGGACCTCCCTTACAGACAACTTCGAAAGTTATCTGGGCAGTGTCACCGGCAACACCAAAAGCTTTGGCGTGGAATTCAAG
>Ga0310690_10006764_pt1 | contig 14979 bp, 3 predicted proteins | sample AusTroGonzalo_MG_2_FD_207661 | JGI IMG/M metagenome (GOLD analysis project Ga0310690, IMG submission 207661) | Bovine rumen microbial communities from tropical cattle in Woodstock, Queensland, Australia - Gonzalo_04 (v2) (version 2) | ecosystem: Host-associated > Mammals > Digestive system >...
TTTTCTTCATATTATACATTATTTATTACTAAATTTACATCTTAACAACAAGCTGCAAAGATAGGAATTATATAATATATAACATATTGATTTTGTGGCAATTATTACCTCAATCTGTCGCTAATTTTACCTACATCATTGGCTGTCTTCCGCTCCCCTATTCGTTTTCTTTTGTTGGGGGTTCCGTCGCCTCCTATCGTCGCGAGGGTTAGTTGGAGGTTCCGTCGCCTCCTATCGTCGGCGACGGAATGACGATGTGCGCTGAAAAAAGACAAAAAGGGGAAAGATGGGCGGCAGGTAGCGCAGAACAAGTTTGTCACGACGTTTGTGCCGCCCATCTTTCCCCTTATCCCCCGTGTGGCAGCTTCGTCATCCCGTCCGACGCAGGAGGACGGGAACTGCAAGAAAGCTTCAGGATGCAAGAGCGGCGGAACATCTGACTCGCCATGGCTGCACATCACGTTATTCCTCTCACTGCCTTCGCGAAATCTCCTCCTTGCCAAGGTTGCCCATTATCTCATCCACAACCTGCTTCACTTGTTCTGCCCATGGTGCAGGCTTCTCGCAAAAGCCGTCTTCAACGACCAGCTCCTTCCATTCAGGATTGCGCCCGTTGATGAGAGCAAGCTTCTTTTTTCTGCTCATATTCTTTATTTGCTTTTCTCGCTTAATAGCAGATTCGATATCAGGAAACTCTTCGAAGTACACGCAATATTCGCAATTGTATCGATCCGAAAACGATCCCTTGAAATAATGGCACTTATGTTGCGAAACACGCTTAATGATGTCAGAGGTGCAACCAGCATAAAGCACGGTGTGGTGCTTGTTGGTCATGATATATGTGTAACCTGATTTCATATTTTTTTGCCGACAAATTTAGTACAAAAACCGTCTCTTGTCAAGGGATTTCGCGAAATTTCCCATCTCATTGTCTGCCAACCAAATCCAGACTTTAGTTTTACTATTGGTTTTTGAATTGTTAATTTCTAAAGGCTTAATTTCGCAGGAAAATGGTTGTAAGCTGCGCTTGCGAGATGGGGAGCCACCATTTTCGCGAGGTTGTGGCAGAGGTGCCGTCGCCTCCTATTTGTGGGTTTTGTTGGAGGTTCCGTCGCCTCCTATTTGCGGGTTTTGTTGGAGGTTCCGTCGCCTCCTATCGTCGGCGACGGAATGACGACGTGCGCTGAAAAAAGACAAAAAGGGGAAAGATGGGCGGCAGGCAGCGCAAAACAAATTTGTCGCGACGTTTTTGCCGCCCATCTTTCCCCTTTCTTACACGCGCGGCATCGCCGTCGTCATCCCGTCCGACGCAGGAGGACGGGAACTGCAAGAAAGCTTCGCGACGCACGGGCGGCGGAACATCCTCACAAAGTAGTCTGCAACGAAAAAGGGCGCAGCCATGTGGCTACGCCCTTGAAATTTTGAATTTTCACATTTCTACATAATCTACTGTTCCGAGACAACTACATTATCTAAAAAGAAACGACCATGGCTTTCTTGGAATCCCTGAAACTTAATAACAGTCGAAGAGGTACCACCTGAAAAGGGGACAGAAAACGTATTAAATTCAGTAAAGCTAAGACCGCTCACTGTGTAAGATTAATCGTTTATTGAGACAATAATGCTAGTAGCATTATTATTCCATGCTTTAGCATCGAAAGTCACTACAAACTGTCCATTATTGCCAGAAAGATCAAGGGAAGGCGTTTGTATAAATCCTGCCTGCGCAGATTTCCCAATTCTAACTTTGCCGGCACTTGGATAAACCCAATCTTCTGTCCAACCAGACATTTGAGTGTAGTAGTTCAATTGATAGGTAATTGTGGACTGTGTACTGTCAGTGATGGCAGAGAAATCCTCACTCAAAATCACATTTCCATTCAGTGTCGTAAACGTCACCCAATCTCCATAAGTTGTCTCACTTGCCGTGGTTACAAACGCACGGTACGTATAACTCGTATTCGGGGTCAAGCCCGTGAGGTTGTATGTCATCGTCGCTCCCGTGGCATTAACAGTGGTGTACGTGCCTCCCGTGGTGGCCTTCCACTCGAATCCCTGTGCTGTGACGGTCACGTTGTCGGGATTGGTGACGGAGCCGTTGAGGGTGGCGGAAGTCTGCGTGATGTTGGAGGCGGGGGAAGTAGTTGCCGTAGGAGCAGCAGCGGTGTTGCCATTCTCGTCGCGGACACAACGGACAGAACGACCGACACCTTTTTTGATGATGTCCCGGTTAACGCCAGCGTTATCGTAATCGAAAGTACGACCTAGCGATGCGTTATCACTCGCCTGGGTACAAGACCAGAAACCTCCTTTCGTGCCACTTGTGGTATAGGAACCATACCAATAGCCGGCAGGCAATACTCCAAATCCATAACTGTTGCGTTGCAAATTACTATAGTCTCCAGGTGATCCTTCAATTGAGTTACTTGTCCAGCTGTTGTCACCGGCAAGCAAACCTGCATGGTTACCTCTATAACCCGAAATGGTAAAATAATCTTCCTCCCAGGAAGAGCCACACGCCACAGACTCCATAATGCTCCACTCCTCATCGCTCGGCACATGCCAACCCACAGGACAAAGACCTTGCATGACAGAAGAGTTTGTATTTGAAGTTCCTGCCACATAAGCCACAGCGGGCCAATTATACAAGAGACCCCGCTGTTCCAACGGCATAGAAGAAGTGGAATAATTATAATAGGAAGGAGCTGTGTTACTTGCGCTTTGATTATAGGGGATAGATCCGCCATCAGCATATCGTGTTGTTCGCAAGTTCACGGCCATCCAGCATTGGGCACTGGCGCCCTCACCGATCTGCACCACAGGATACTCATTGCCGTCATAGTCTGTTACTGAGGTGACTTCTCCTTGGCCATTCACTGTCTCTAACCCATGGTTAGCACCGTTATATCCGTTGTTTTGGTAGGTAGATCCGGTTTGGGCGGGATGCGTGGAGGGGACGGTACAGGGGGTTGAAGAAATCACAGTGGGGTCTGGTGTGCTCGCCGATTCCGTTGTGAAAGACACCTCGCCGCCATATACGGTCGTGGCGTCATATTTGACATACGCCCGATAAATGTACTCTGTTCCGGCAGAAAGACCTGATAGATTGGCAGTAAAAGTGTTCCCCGTACCCGTGCCTGTCAAATTTGCGTAACTACCGTTAGCGGCAATCTTCCATTCAAATCCTCTCTCCGTAATATTCACATTATCAAGACTTTGGATAGAGGCATTCAGCGGGCATTTGTCTGCATAACATCTGTCGCTGCTGATGTGGTCACTGTTACTGAAGATTTTGTAGAAAAGATATACATTGGATAACCACTGTTCTGACTCGCATTCGCGGATTGTGACGGATCATCATACCAACGAGAAGAATACCTCATGTAAGGACGGGACACGCGTAATTTAATAGTGGCAGTAGAAGAAAGCCATTGATCCTCATACATCTGGGCCGGCATCGGTATGCCAGTCCACATGACATTGTTGAAGATTTGCATCTTCTTAGCCTTTCGGGCGTTCGCATTGTAGTTGGTTTCGGTCAGTGTAGCAAATTTGCCTTTTAACCATACACTCTGATCGTATGGACCACATTCATAATAAGCGTGACTTAGTCCATTTGCATCTGTAAATGTACCACCATGGGTATAACCGGAAACAGAACTCGTCTTACCCCCATCGTTGAAGTTACGACGTCTTGTCGTGTTACGATAATAGAGATTACTAGTGTTGCCAGAACTACCGACCACATACACATAATGTCGACCTCCATTCAAAGGTTCTCCAGCAGCAAGACCATAAGTCTCTCTCAAAGCATTATATTCGGAAATGGACAAGGGTATTGGACTGCCATTTGCATCCAATAAAAGGGTATCGGCAGAAAAATCTTTAGAGAAAGCATAGACATTTGTGGGGTTGAAAATCATATCGTTGCCGTGGTTATACTCATCCTCGGAATTTTCGGCAAACATAATGTTCAGTCGTTCACCTGTCTCCACATTGATCGCATATCCAGGGAACCATCCGAGGCCGGTTGTTCCACTGTTATCCGGATTACCATCCTTGTCAACAGAAGGGCAATTTTTGGGTTCGTGACGGACATTTTGATAGGTCTGCCCGTTAAAATGTTGTACCACTTGATTGTTTCCACCCACATCAGCGGAACCTGCCTCAAGAACAATGGCTCGTGTCCACAAGTTTTTGTCAGGAGTTAATACAATATCCACAGAATATAAATTGGTCAAGGTTTGGTTGTACGAGGTCATATTCGGGACAGAATTCAATGATGTGAAACCGTAATACTGCGGCTGCGGGGCAACATCACCGGTAACTATATCCTTAACCAAATAATTGGCCTTCGGACCTCCATCATATGGGGAACTCATCACGTAAGGAGCCCACGTACCGTCAACAAAACCCTCAAACTGCTGGTTCGGATCCATAAAACCTCGCTTCTGCTCATCACCATTAGTATTCATATATAAGTTGAAGAAGTCCTCGGCGCGCCACTTCATATAGTGACATTCAGCTTGATCTGGTTGAACTGAATTACATTCCCACTTGCTGGAAGCAGTCTGTTGACCAGCACGAATCCAGTTAGAAGGATAATCTCCCTCTTGGTCAACAAGACCACTTAACCAAGGAACATCATTGCTGAAAGAAATAGCAGATCCCAAGGCATCAGGTTGAGCAAATTGGCTAACTTTAGAATAGGTATATCCACCCCCGTTTCGTACGTAATCATCAAGGTCCTGTTGGTAAATCTTGAAGTTTGCATTACGGATAGAGATGGAAATGCCCAGTTGGGTGAAAATTTGCTCATTAGGCACGCTGATGGGATACATGGAAGTGAACACGCGAGTGGGCACCGTATCTCCCCCCTCGATTGTATAAACCCCATTGTCAATAAGTGCCCTGTCGCTTATATTGTCCGCAACAACCAGTTGCCATTTTGTACTGTCATTTACATCACTGCTCACATTATTCGGAAGGAATTTGACAACATAATCAAACGGTTTCAGCATTGTAGAATTAACAACCTCAACACATATAGGACTCTGGCCACCCTTGTATTGAACATTATTGTAAACATTATTGGCAAGAACGATTTCTCGTGACTCATCGGTCATGTCAAGGAACATGCCGCCATTTCCCTGCCCCTCAATCCGAGTGACCTTAATAGTATTCGTAGCCACAGACTCATCGCGGAGGCAGCGGACGGAAGAACCTAATTCCTTACCATCATTGAAGCGACCAACACCAGCAGTGGCATAGTGAGGGTGTCGGTTATACGCACGGTTGCTGCTTGCCTGTGTTGAAGACCAAAAGCCCGTTCCCTTGCCGTCTTCGTAGAATTCACTGTTGTGGTAACCGGCGGGCAAGGCCGCAAAACCCGAACTGCCGCGCTGCGTGTTGCTGTAGTCGCCGGGTGCGTTGGAGTTGGTGCTGGAGGCCCAGCTGTCGCCTGTGACGAGTTTGCCTGCATATGTGCCACGATAGCCCGTGGTCGTTTCATAACTGGTCTGCCAGCTTGAGCCGCTCACAGAAGCCTCCATTGTGTTCCACTCCGCGTCAGTGGGCACATGCCACCCCCTCGGACAGATGCCCTGACAATTGCCAGAAAACGTCTGCGGCACTGCATTGCTAGTGCTGGAGTTGATACTCAATTCGCCGTAGGAGGTGTTATACACATCCACCGCCGCGTTCCAGTTATAGAGCAGACCGTAGTGTTTCGGAGCGTAGGTTGCACTGTCGTTGTTGTACCAGCGGGCCATTTTGCCCGTGTAGGTGTAAGCGACGCTGGTACCGGAGGTAAACTGGTTGTTTACAATGTACGTACCCGTGCTTGGCGCGTGCGTGCAGCGCATGTTTTCCGCCAGCCAACATTGGTTGCCAATCTGCACCACCGGGTATTCGTTGCCATCATAGTCCGTCACGGAAATAATCTTGCCATCTGAATCCAATGTCTCCAAGCCGTGGTTTGCGCCATTGAAGCCGTTGTTTTGGTAGGTAGAGCCAGTTTGGGCGGGGTGTCCAGAAGTGATGTTGCAGGGAGTGACAGAGTTGACAGCAGGCGCAGTAGTTGTTACTGTTAAAACGTTACTCCAGTCACTAGAGCCAGAAGAACAAACTGCCTGCACTTGAATTTGGTAAGTAGTTCCAGATGTCAAATTCGACAGCGAATAGCCATTAGTGTATGAGCTGACGGAAGTCATCTGGCCACCCACAGGACGATATTGAACATTCCAATGTTCAACACTGGGTTCATTATCCCAAGAGACATAAATACTGTTGTCTTGAATGGATGGTGCAGTCACTCCAGTCGGCACATCGCAGGGTTCAAGCGTCACAAACATCTGCTCGTTTCCATAAATGGTATTACCACCATACGTGATATAGGCTCTATAGGTGTAACTTGTATTAGCTGTTAAACCAGTAAGACTGGCCGTAAAACTGTTACCATTGCCAGTACCATTCACCTGCGCGTACGTACCGTTGACAGTTTTCTTATACTCAACCCCTTTCGCAGTGATTGTCACGTTATCCGGATTGGTTATAGTGGCACTGAGTGTGGCAGAGGTTCCAGTTACAGAAGTGGCATCGCCGGTGGTCACCGTGGGAGCTTGCGCAGTGTTGCCAACCTCATCGCGGAGGCAGCGGACGGAATTACCGTTGTACTTATAGCTGTAATAGCGGGAGACTCCAACAAAATTGTATTGCATGTAGAGGTAGTACGCGTAACCGCTGCCGCTCTGGGAAGAAGACCAGAAAGTCGCAGCATCACCGTTAGAGTTGAAGCCACTGGCGCAAGCACCGGCAGGCAAGACTGCGAAACCCGTGGCGTTGTTCGCATGCTGGCTTTGATCCCCTGGACAACACTCACAACTACAACTGTTCCAATATTCAGTAGAAGCCAATGCTTTTCCTATATTACTGCTATTGCCACCACATTGGTAAGAACTTTGTGAACCCACATAATTGGTAAGACTCGTCCATTCGTCATCGCTCGGCACATGCCATCCTTTAGGACAAATACCCTGGCGATCATCCGTGAAAGTCTGGTTGACAGCATTGTTACTACTGGTATTGGTACTCAACTCCCCATACGACGTCTTAAACGTGTCCACGGCAGCGTTCCAATTATAGAGCAAACCGTATTTCTTTGCTGAATAAGTCGGCTCTTCATTGTTGTACCAGCGGGCCATCTTGCCTGTGAAGGTGTAGGCAATGCTCGTGCCAGAAGTGAATTGATTGTTCACTATGTACGTACCTGTGCTCGGCGCGTGCGTGCAGCGCATATTTTCCGCGAGCCAACACTGGCTACCAATCTGCGTCACGGGATATACATTGCCATCGTAATCTGTCACGAAATTAATTTGACCATTAGCGTTCACTGCTTCCAAGCCGTAATTCGCCCCATTGTAACCTGTGCTCATGTAGGAATCGTCCGTCTGAGCAGGGTGAGTAGAGGGAACGGAGCAGGGAGAAAGCGAGTTATTCGCCGCTAAAGTAGTTAATGTCATCTCATCTCCATAATAGGTTGTACCATTGCAAGTAATCCAAGCCCGATAAGTGTAAATCGTATTGGCAGTAAGCCCTGAAAGATTCTGAGTTATATTATTGCCCGATCCATTACCACTTATGGTTTCGTATGTAGTACTGCCAGAGGCCTTGTATTCGAAACCTTTTGCAGAAACTACCACATTGTTAGGACAAGTATAGACACCTTTCATCGTGGCTGACGTCTCCATCACATTAATTGCAGTATGAGTAGTGACTGTAGGTATAGTCGCGTCACGTAAACAACGAACAGAGCAACCATTGGACTTAGCATTGTTATTGATTCGTCTGACACCTGTGTTATTGTAGTATATGGAATGATTGTACGCAGTACTACTGTTATTCTGAGTCGAGGTCCAAAAGAAAGTGCCGCTTCCTGCATTGCTAAAGCTACTATAACATGAGCCAGAAGAAAGAGCATCGAAATTCGAACTATTGCGTTCAATATAAGTAAGATTTCCAGGATAGGCACTTGTCATGTTCTGTGTGATACTGCTTGTATTCCACTCGCCCGTAACGAATTTACCCGCATACGTGCCTCTGTAATCTGTTGATGTAGCATAACTAGCCTGCCATTCTAATCCACCCACCGTGGCCTCCATCGTGTTCCACTCTGCGTCGGTAGGAACATGCCAGCCTTTCGGGCAGATACCTTGGCGATTACCAGTAAAATACACATTCATCACATAATTGGTATTGATACTCAACTCCCCATAATATTTATTAAATGTATCCACAGCAGCGTTCCAATTATAAAGCAGACCATAATGTTTGGGGGCATTCGTAAGGCTGTCATTACTATACCATCTGGCCATTTTCCCCGTGTGTGTGTAGGCAACACTCGTACCAGAAGAGAACTGGTTGTTCACTATGTATGTACCCGTTCTTGGTGAGTGCGTACACCGCAAATTCTCGGCCAACCAACACTGACCACCAATCTGCACTACCGGATATTCATTACCGTCGTAGTCCGTCACAGAGTTTATCTTACCTTCCCTTACAGTTTCCAAACCGTAATTAGCACCATTATAACCGTTATGCTTAAAGTTTTCGCCAGTTTGGGCAGGTTGAATATCAGGAATAGTACATGGTTTGACAGAGAACACATTGGTTATGAAGGATTCCTCTTTACCGTAATCCCTTGAGTCTCCATAGGCCACGAACGCACGATAGACGTATTGTGTATTGGGAGACAATCCAGTAAGCGTGTAGCTCATATTCTCATCCGTGACATTCACCTCCGTATAGGTTGAGGCATTGAACGCCTTCCACTCGAATCCCTGTGCATCAACCGTCACATAGTCAGGCTTGTCCACAGTGCCGTTAAGGGTGGCAGAATTTTCCGTAACAGAAGTAACAGCCGAGGTAGTAACGGTCACAGGAGAGTACTGATCGCGGAGGCAGCGGACAGAACAACCAACGTAGCTAGAATTGTTGGCGCGACTAACGCCAGCGTAATTGTAACTCAAATAGCGAGAATAAACGTTATTTCCATTCTGGGTTGAGCTCCAGAAATACGCTGAATTGCCATCTTCAGCAAAACCATTAGTATAGTATCCAGCAGGCAAGGCTCCAAAACCCGAATTGTTTCGTTGGCTATTACTATAGTTACCTGGGGTTCCATTGGTAGTGTTGGCAAGCCAATCGTCACCCATGGCAAGCTTACCTGCATGAGATCCGCGATAACCCGTTGTGGTTCCATAACTGTTCTGCCAAGAAGATCCGCTCACCGCTTGCTCCATCGTATTCCATTCCTTATCACTCGGCACATGCCATCCCTTCGGACAAATACCTTGTCGATTAACCGTGAAGGTCTCTCTCACCATATTGTTACTGACGGTATTGACACTTAATTCTCCATAAGTTGTATTGAACGTATCCACAGCAGCATTCCAATTGTAAAGCAAACCGTAACGTTTGGGAGCATAACTAAGACTGTCATTATTGAGCCAACGTGCCATCTTACCCGTATATGTATATGAGAGAGTAGTACCAGAAGTGAACTGGTTATTCACAATGTATGTACCTGTACTCGGAGAGTGAGTACAACGCATATTTTCTGGCAACCAACACTGACTACCAATCTGCACCACTGGATATTCGTTACCGTCGTAATCCGTCACGAAAATGATTTGACCATTGTCGTTCAAGGTTTCCAAACCGTAGTCAGCACCGTTGTAACCAGTGCCTTGATATGCATTTCCAGTCTGGGCGGGATGGGTGGAAGGAACTGTGCAAGGAGTTAATGTCGAGAACTCCAACTCACTACCATATACAACATTGTCATTATAGGACACAAATGCTCGATAAACATATTTTGTATTGGCGTTTAGACCCGTAAGTGCGTAATTCATAGTATCGTCAGTAGCATTTACCTCCGTGTAGGTTGAAGCGGTGGATATCTTCCACTCGAAACCTTGTGCGTCAATCGTCACATTGTCAGGATTAGAGATTACGGCATGTAGTATGGCGGAGGAACCCGTAATATCAGTGGCGGAAAAAGTAGTAATGGTTGGGTCTACCATCACACTGCCACTGGCATCTGCGTCACGAATGCAACGGACTGAATGACAATAACTCTTATGATAGCTGCCACCGCCTAATCCTGCTGAACTATAGCCCAATTGAGTGATATTGGCAAGGTTTATGTAACTGCCGCTATTCTGCGTAGCAGACCAAAAATAGGTGACGTTACCATTATCATTGAAACTATTTGTACCAGCTCCGGCAGGTAACGCCGAAAAGCCCGTGACATTGTTCGTGGATTTGTTATAACCGACATAGCAAGGGTAATTGCTGTTCGTATATGATGTCCAATCTTCTATGGATGCCAAAGCTTTGGCAATACTAGCATCGTTACTATTGCATTGATATCCACTTTCTCTCAAATAGTTGTTCAATGTACTCCATTCTGTGGAGCTCGGAATATGCCAACCCAACGGGCAAATACCTTGACGATTGCCAGAGAAGGTAACATCCACCACATCACTGGTGTTTGTACTGATACTCAACTCTCCAAAGGAGGTGTTATATATATCCACCGCGGCGTTCCAGTTGTAAAGCAGACCATGCCGTTTAGGTGCATAGGTAAGGCCGCTATTGTTGTACCATCGCGCCATCTTACCCGAATAGGTATAGGCTATGCTTGAGCCAGAGGTAAACTGATTGTTTACAATGTTTGTACCTGTAATCGGAGAGTGCGTACACCGCATATTCTCCGCCAGCCAACACTGACTGCCAATCTGAACCACTGGGTACTCGTTACCGTCGTAGTCCGTGACCGAGTAGATTTTGTTGTTCACAACCGTCTCCAATCCATAGTTTGCACCACTGTAACCGTTGCCTTGATAATCCGTACCAGTTTGGGCAGAGTGAGACGAAGAGACGAGACAAGGAAAGATGGTATTGACCGTAGGAGTGATAGTGCCTGATGTTGTGAATGTCCTTTCAATACCATAAATGGTACCACCACTGTAAATCACGAAAGCACGATAGGTGTACTCTGTTCCTGCAGTTAAATCCATAAGATCAACCGTTATACTATTACCCATGTCTGTAACGCTAACTTGCGTATAAGCGGCGCTACCACTTAGCCTATACTCAAAGCCTTTGGCCATTATCGTCACATTAGCCGGATTAGTAACCGTGCCGTTCATTGTAGCGGAGGTTTCCGTCACAGACGTAGCATATCCTGTAATGACGGCAGGAATCTGGGCAGTACTAGCTGGATCATTACCATCTCGAATGCATCGAACAGAATAACCGGAGCTCTTTTGATAACTACCTCCGTCTAAGGTTGCAGAGTTGTAACTCAGCTGATTGATATGGGCAAGGTTAATGTAACTGCCGTTATCCTGAGTGGCAGACCAAAAGCACGCGATATTACCAATATCATTGAAACTACTGCTACAAGTACCAGCAGGCAATCCCTTGAAACCTATAATATTGTTTGAGGATGGGTTGTATCCAACATAGCATGGATAGCTACTATTCGTAGATTCCGTCCAATTTTCCTTAGAAGCCAATGCTTTTGCGATAGTGGAACTAGTGCTGTTGCATGAGTATCCATTATTCTTCATATAGTTGATCATCGTATTCCATTCTGTAGAGCTAGGAACGTGCCAACCCAAGGGACAGATACCTTGACGATCGTTCGAGAAAGTCATATTCACCCTATTGCTAGATTTATTGTTGACACTCAATTCTCCGTAAGTGGTATTATACACATCCACCGCAGCATTCCAATTATAAAGTAGACCATAATGCATGGGAGCATAAGTAAGACTATCGTTGTTATACCAACGAGCCATCTTACCCGTGTAGGTGTAAGGCATCACTGTACCATAGGGGGATTGGTTATTAACAATGTATGTGCCCGTGTTTGGCGAATGTGTACACCTCATATTTTCCGCCAACCAGCACTGGCTGCCAATCTGTACCACCGGATATACATTGCCATCGTAGTCGGTCACCGAATTGATCATATTGTCCACCACCGTCTCCAAACCATAGTTCGCACCATAAAGGCCACTACCTTGATAGGAATCTCCAGTTTGAGCGGGGTGATAAGATGTGATGTTACAAGGTGCCACTTCCAACGTCATAAACGTCATTTCATCGCCATAATACGTATTGCCACCATATGTGATAAACGCTCTGTAGGTATAGCTTGTATTAGCCGTCAAGCCAGTGAGATTGTATGAGAAGTCATAATTATTATCAGCAACCGTACCCATTTCCTGAGTATAGGTACCATTGTCAGTTGTCTTCCACTCAAATCCCATTGCCGTAAAGGTCTCGCTACTAGGATTAGTACTGGTAGCATTGAGAACAGCCGATGCCTGCGTGATAACAGTGGCAGAAGAGGTTGTCACTGTAGGAGTCTGGGTAATAGTGCTATACTGATCGTTGATACAACGGACTGAACGACCGACCTTCTTGTCCCCAGTACCTTGAGTCACGACTGCCTTATTGTAATTCAAAAAGAAGCAGTATGAATTAGTACCCGAATAGGATGTTGATGACCAAAAACCAGCGCCATCGCCAGCATTAGAGAATGCATAACCATTGGACGTACCATAACAACTAGCCGCAGGAATTGCATTAAAACCTGTTGCGTTATTGCTTCCTGTAGCATTACCCACATCACAAATAGCAGTAGAGCTACTCCAATAATTTTTAGAGGCTAATGACTTGGCAATGTTTGCTCTGTTGTCATCGCATAAGCACGCACTCTGACAGGACACATAATTCACCAAAACCGTCCACTCTGCATCACTTGGTACATGCCAACCTGTCGGACAGACACCTTGGACTCCTGATGGAACAGAATTGGAAGATGATGCACCACCCACAACTGCTTTCCAATTGTAATAATATCCACGAGATACAAATGGTATTGAAGTATATCCCTGGTATTCATAATAGTAAGGAGAGACGGTACTATTACTATGATTACCAGAAGGAACATTATTGCCATTAGCATACTTTGTACTACGCAGATTTTGAGCCATCCAACATTGCATACCAATCTGCACTGTGTTATAGACATTCCCTTGATAATCTGTCACCGTGGCCGCCACGGGGCAAGGTTGACCATCAACTGGAGTCCTCAATGTCGTAAATGTCATCTCATTGCCATAATAGGTGTTACCACCATATGTTACGAACGCCCTATAAGTGTAACCTGTATTAGCAGTCAGATTAGTAAGATTGGTCATATAACTATTCTCTTCAACATCACTCGTCACCTGTGTATAGGTACCATTGACTGTTTTTTTCCACTCAAAGCCCTTGACCGTAATATCCACATTGTCGGGGTTGTTTATAGAGGCATTTAACGTGACAGTGGTCTGCGAGATATCGGTGGCTGGAGAAGTTGTTATAATGGGTGCTACCAAATTAGCCAACGTCGTGAATGACAATTCACTACCATAAAATACATTATCAGCAGTAGTCACGAACACACGATACGTGTAGGTGGTATTTATTGCCAAGCCCGTGAGAGTATGTGACATTATAGAACCAGTGGTATTCACTATTGAGTAATCAGTGGCAGAAGCCTGCTTCCACTCGAACCCTCTTGAAATGATTGTAACATTGTTAGGATTAGTGACACTTCCATTAAGAGTAGCGTTAGTCCCCATAATATTAGTGGCCGCAATTGTCGTAACGGTAGGATTTTGAACACAGTTCTCCACCGTCAAATGCAGGGTGTCTACCTGCAGACAACCGTAGTTGTCCGTATGAGCGTACGTGTAATCACCCGCCTCAGGATATTCCGTGCCATGCCAACTATATGGCAGATCGTCCGTACAAACACTCTCAGTCACACTACCGTGTGGCGGCACGTGCACCGTCACCGTTTTGCTTGCCGTGCCCGGACAATGGTAGCTGTCGTAGCCCGTCACGTGGTAGGTGCCGGACGTGCTGGCATTGAGCGTTGCGTCTGTGCCGATAACTGTGGTAGATGTTCCTTTCGTCCACTGGTAGGTGTTGGCTCCGCTGGCCGTCAAGGTCGTGGTCTCGCCAGAACAGATGCTGGTTTCTCCCGTGATAGCGACATCCACCGTCCAGCAGGATGTGGTGAACCAAACCGTCGTGCCGTAAGAGGTTCCCGCACTGTTCGTGGCATATGAACGCACGTAGTAGGTCGTGTTCGGTGAAAGGCCCGTCAACGTTTCGGAGAAACCGCCCGAGAAGCCACCGACTCCAGGCACATTTGTGCTGTGAGAACCCGTGATGTCTGGATCGGCACTTGTGCCCCAGCAGAAGCCGTAGCCTGTAATCGGCGCACCGCCGTCGGAGGTAACATTGCCGTTCACCGTCGCGGAAGTGCTGCCCACACCGCCGTCCTCCACGGAGACCGTCACCGTCGGTGCCACCGCACAATTGGCAAGCACCAAATGCAGTGTGTCCACCTGCAGGCATCCGTCGTTGTCCGTATGAGCGTAGGTGTAGTCACCTGCCTGGGGATATTCCGTACCATGCCAGCTGTAAGGCAGTTCACTCGGACAGACATTTACCGTCTCGCTTCCATGATTCGGCGCATGTACCGTCACCGTTTTGCTGTCCGTGCCAGGACAATGGTAGCCGTCGTAGCCCGTCGCGTAGTAGGTGCCGCTCGTGCTTACGTTGAGTGTCGCATCCGTGCCGATAACGGTGTTGGAGGTTCCTTTTCTCCACTCGTAAGTGCTGGCACCGCTGGCCGTTAGTGTCGTGCTCTCGCCAGAGCAGATGTCAGTACTGCCAGCAATCGTCACCGTCACGACATTACACAATGTGGTGAACGTCGTTTCTACGCCATAGGATGTCCCCTCCGCCGTGGTTATAAACGCCCGATAAGTATAGGAAGTATTGGGAATCAAGCCTGTGAGGCTATATGACATCGTTGTCCCAGCAGCCTCCACTTGCGTGTAATTT
>Ga0310690_10006768_pt1 | contig 14973 bp, 11 predicted proteins | sample AusTroGonzalo_MG_2_FD_207661 | JGI IMG/M metagenome (GOLD analysis project Ga0310690, IMG submission 207661) | Bovine rumen microbial communities from tropical cattle in Woodstock, Queensland, Australia - Gonzalo_04 (v2) (version 2) | ecosystem: Host-associated > Mammals > Digestive system >...
TAATGCAATGCTTTTGGTTGTGTACTATCTAAACTGATATATGCTCAAAATGCGTCTTCTGTTAAACACGGTCTCTCATAATAATGCTTAAATCTCGCTGCCAGTCTGCACAGTACATCCAGCTCCTCTATAAGTCTGGTTCGAAAACAGGTATCCTTCGGGGTACGAACAAGAGGGAGGTTATGCCTCCCTCTTGTCGTACCCGGGACCTTATTTTAATTTGACTCCGTCAAATGCGCTCCATTTCATTACGCTTGGTGGCCCTCCGGGACCGCGGTCTCGCTCCAAGCATTCGCTCGCACCAATACGTTTGCATACAAAAAAAATGCAGTAATTATGCTATATATTAGCAGAATATACTAATTTTGCATTACATATTAAAGCAATTACTTATGTCACAGGCAACAATTTCTATCAGAGTGGACGAAACTCTAAAAAGGAGTTTTGATTCCCTTTGTGATGAATTCGGGTTCAGCAATACCGCTGCAATAACCGTATTCATGAGAACTGTGGTACGCGAGCGTCGGATTCCGTTTGAGATCAAGGCTCCTACCAAACAGGAACGAAACGAGAAAGCTTGGAACGCTTTCATGGAGTTAAGAGAACAGGCCAAAGAAGCCGGAATACAAGATTTGACGTTGGATGAAATAAACGAGATAATCAGTGAAGTAAGACATGGAAAATAAAATATATGCTGTGATTGACACAAATGTTCTAGTATCAGCACTTCTAACCTCCGAAAAACAATCTAATCCTCTATTGATATTCCAAGCAATAATTGATGAAAAGATTGTTCCCTTGTTTTGTGATGAAATCCTGAACGAATACCGCGAAGTCCTTTCACGCGACAAGTTTCCTTTTACCAGTGAGTTTATAGAAAAGGCTCTTGATGCTTTTACCAACAATGGCCTTAACGTAAGTAGAGTTCAGACTAACAGCTTTGAGTTCCCTGACCCCAAGGATATTGTATTCTTTGAAGTATCAATGGCCGTTGATGATTCCTATCTGGTCACAGGAAATATCAAACACTTTCCCAAAATCAGCAAAGTGGTAACCCCCGCTGAAATGGTGACTATTCTTGATAATAATGCATGAGAGTTATCTGTGGTTTGTTGTTTCAATTTGCATTTTGCAATGTTGGCTACCTCGTAAAATGGATTCGCAAATTGTTACCCTAAATGTCTTGTCTTTCCATAATGAATGCAAGACGTAAAGAATGCTTTGCTTGGAGCACTCACAAAGTAATGGTGTGGAAACATATCCTTGCCGATGAAGCATGCAGGTACACTCCATAAAGTGCAGATGATACGCAGAACCTTTTTTAATGATTTCGCTTTTAACACCATACAGTTTGTTTGCTTCTGAAAAAAAGTTGTCCAAATCACCATTTGCTTTTTCATATAGTTCCTGATAGATTTGTAGTGTTCCACATTTCACACAGTTTTTCCCGCATTCCGAAAAGAATAAAGCAAGCTGTTCCTCGTTCAGACAGCTTATCCCTTTTTCGAATCCTTGGAACCAATCTGATAAAGTCATACTATTTCTTTTTTAGATTTCAAAAATACGGAAAGATTTTCAATATCTACATCTGAACTTATCCACCAGCCTGCACAGTTCCTCCAAGTCTTGGTATAAAGCGGTTCGACTATAGGTATAGTTCAGGGTACAGAAAAAGGCGGTCTTGATGACCGCCTTTGTTTATCTCAACAAGACAGTTGTGTTATTTAAACAAATCCGCAGGGTTAAGAGAGAGGATTACATATAGATTGAAAATTTTACTCAATGGAGTGAGCAAAATCACTCAATAAATCTAAAGTACCAAACAGAGCAAACCTTTTTTCGGTGGATAACCCAACGGTATTACCTGGACAGGACGCCTGAGTCAAGGCCGCGTATGGTCTTGAATGTCATGTTTCCTTCCGGATCTATGATAATTGCCACACCAGCCAGATAGTTGATCCACTTGCGGTTCACCCAGTAATGAAGGTCTACCTGTTTGTCCGATGCATATATGGCCATGGCTGTCACCATGTAGTCATGTGACACCAACACGTTAATGCGCTTCATACCCGGCAAGTGTGTCTTAAGCGAATCAATCCACTCCTTACTGCGCTCCTCAAGATCATAGAAACCTTCCTCATGACCTCCTTCATAGGCCCATTGTGACAGAGTTTCCCAGTTATCCCAGCCTCTCTGCCTTATTACGTTAAGATCCTTGCGGTACCAGTCACCGTTAAGGATACCCCACTCTTCATGTATGAACTCATCACCACGACCTATTGCAATATTCTCACAGGTCTGCTTGGTGCGGTCATAATCAGAATGCGCATAAAATGCCTGTTCGCCGTTCTTGATTTTCTCACCAACCATTCGTGCCTGCGCCTTTCCGTTCTCAGTAAGCAGACCGGCGCGTGAATAATCCCGTCCTCTCTCAGCATGACGTATCAGGAACACCACCTTTTCATTGGCTTTCAGTTGGTCAAACACAGTGGCAATATCATTAAAACCTATATCTGTATATGTGGGTTGGGCAAAACCTGTACCGCAGATAAAGATGGCGGCTAACATCAACAGTTGCTTTTTCATTTCCTTTATTTGTTTGATTATACCCTGCAAACTTATAAAAATTGGAACAACTGATATATTGTTCCCACCTTTTATTGTTTAGTTAGTCTCAGCGAACTGTCAAATTGCGACAAGTTCTTGACCGATAGCGTGTAATGTGGCGTATATTTCTTCCAGGCGGGCTTTGGACGGTTTCTTTGCTCCGCTAATATATTGTGCAAAGAGACTTTGCGATATACCCATTCGCCGGGCTACGGCCGATGCATTCAACTCGGGATGCGCAATGAACAAACGATAAAGCTCAGTATGGTTCTTGGGATAGAAGAAACCCTCATAACTAAGATCCTCGTCAATATCAGGCCAATGGATTCCTAATTTATCGGCCTTATAATTGGTCCTCTGCTCAGGCGTAGCAAACCTAAGACGTGGGTAATCGGCGTAATACTCACAGGCTTCGTCACCGTTCTTGGTGCGAATCCATACTGCATCGTCAGTGAGCCAGATCCTCTCTACTTCTATCATATTACTTGCATTTATTAAAGTATCTGTTCCAATGTTGGGCTATAACCTCCTGATTATCCTCAACAATTACAAATATAGGTAATTAATTTATTACCTTATGCTTTATAACAGTTTTTTTTACTCAAATGGAACTGCTCTCTCTTTTTCCTTATCGGGAAAAAGACAGGCATCACAAAGACGATGGCTATCACCGAGAATAGCATGCCGCTCATTACGCCTATGGCAAAACTGAACCAGAACTGGCTGTCTCGACCGTCAAAAAGGAACGGGATGAGGCCAAGCACCGTACTCAGAATGGTAAGCATAGTGGGAACTATCTTGCGGTTGAAAGCCTTGATATAGGTCTTAAGGTCACGTCTGCCGATGGTTCCTGATATTGTATTGTACTCCGATGTCAGATATATGCCGGCATTGACAGTGATTCCGCACAGCATGATCATTGCTGCAAAACCGCCTTGATTAAAGCCCACACCCAGTATGGGATATGCCAGGAACATGCCAATAAAGCTAACCGGAATAAGTAAAACCACCACTAATGGGAACAGCAGGGATTCAAACAGGATTGAACAAATCATGTAAATAACCAGAATCACCACGAATATCAGGACCGTACGCTGTTTCTGAGCGCTCCATCCATAAGAGTATCCGCCGGAACCCACATAGAATCCCATTGGCAGACGCTCATTGAAACTCTTTGTCATATTATCAATCATACGGCTCTTGAGGTCCCACGACCCGATGAACTCATATCCTACAGTTATTACGTACTGCTGGTTGTTCCTCTGGATATTAAGACCCGTACGTCTCTTGGTAATGGAGCCCACATCATTAAGACGAGTGCTTGTGCTGTCTATCTGCACCATATCATGACGTATGTGCCACAGGTCATAATAATCCCTGTCGGCCGATACCAGTCGCACAGGCGTGTAATTATGGCCGTCATAAACCCTACCCGTGCTGTTGTTGTACAGTTGCTCGCCCAGGAATGAGAAATATCGGTTCAGATTGGTTTCCTCACGGGCAATCTTCTCCTCATCAAAATCCAGATAGAACTCACTGGCTACATATGAGTTATAACCGTTACCTGAGAAACCTGCCTGACCGTTCACACGACGGTTAGCCTTTAGTGAGTCTATGAACTCCTCGGCATACCTGTACAGCAGATCATAATTGTAACCATATAACTGTATGGTATTTGACCAGCTTGTACGGTATACGCTGTTGCTCAGATACTGGTCATTCTCATCCAGCGACGGGATGTTCCAGACAGCTCCTCCGTAACGTATGGCTTTGGCCCAAAGCTGCTGCTTAAGCTGATGGGGAAAACCAGTTTTCTGATACTCTTTCCTGAAATGAATCTCTATCGATCCCGATGTACCTTGCAGATCTGTATAGAAATCACTTATCTCATCATACTGCTGGAGCCAGTTCTCCATCTCTTTTACAATCTCGTTGAGTTGCTGGACATTCTGTCCTTCATCCAGATTGGCATTAACTTGTAGTACCACCTCACGCTGTTCTTCATCCCGGTCAAATGACATTCGGTTGCGGGCATGTTTCTGGAACAAATTGAGCGAACCACCCAACGGATATTCAAACCACGCCTTGTTACGCTGATACCATCTGCTGCCTATTGTCTTGTTGTACAGACCTACCAGACCTCCTTTGGTTTTGTCTTCACCCTGATATGAATCCTTATGATGGACCTGCTGCGGCAGCAGTTGGACAGGCACTCCAAACAGGAACACCAGAACAACGATATATATCCAACGGTGATTACGTCCCCACACAGCCACACGTTCGTACCATGCCGTAATCCGAACCAGACGGCGCATACGTTTCATGGTGTTGTTTACCACACCCTTACCACCCAGCGGCTTTTTCTCAAGCAGAGCCGGTACAAACAGGAAAGCTATGATCATGGAGAGGGTGAGATTAATCACAATCACCCAAATAAAATCAGTCAAATCTGTCCGGGTATCTTCAGGAAGGAAGAAAATAAGCATCAGTGCCGCAATGGTGGTAATAAGCGCACCCATAATAGAGAACATAACCTTTCTGTCTCCGTAATAGGTGTAATGATCCGCTATCACAATTGCCGTATCAATTATTATACCAAGTGACACCGTGATACCCGCCATTGAGTACAACTCTATATCCACTCCAAACAACTTGTAGAATATGATTGCGCTTAGGATATTCACAGTAATGGTCAATCCTATAACTATCAGATAACGGAAACTGCGGCTCACTGCCAGCACAAACAGCAGCAGGATAGCAAGCGACATCACGGCACGGAAGAAAATCTTGCGGATCTCATTACTCAGATACTTTGAAGCGTCATAATCCAGTCTTAAGGCATAATCCTCCGGAAGTGATGCGCTAAGTTCTTCCATTTTCTGCTTGGCGGCATCCGTTACAGTTATGGTATTGATATCCTCCTGAGCATAAACGGTAAGGCCTATTGTATTGAGGCCGTTAATTCTATTGTATGATCTGGGAGTCTGTTCCTGATATGTCACAGTGGCAAAATCGCCCAGATAGTAGAGACGCCCCCCTACTTTACTCACGGGGATATTCTCCATCTCCCCCTTAAGATACGGGGTCTTGAGACGAACCAGTAACAGTCGCTCATCCTGAATCTCCGTACCCACAATACTGTTCTGGAAATAACGGTTGAGCGCCTGACTCAGACTGCCGGGATTCAGGCCAGCAGCTCTGAGTGAGTTTGGATCAAACGTAACGACCCACTCATACGGCATGGCGCCCGATGTCTCCACACCGTCCACACCCTCAACTCTGGACAGAGGTGTAACCAGATGATCCTGAGCATAACGCACAATCTCTGAAGCTGGCATATCGGCATTGATGGTATATGACAACAGACGTACCTTACCGCGTCCTCCACCGCCCGATGAACCGCTCACCCAGGGCTGTGACGTACCCTCAGGCAGTTTACTGCTTATCTGACGCAGACGAGTGGATATATCAAAACGGGTAGTCTCCATATTGGTACCCTTCTTGAAACTGAGTGATATATTACCACCGCCGTAATATGAATTGGCAATTATCCTGCTCACTCCGGCCACCGTATTGACAGCACCCTCTATGACCGATGTCACCTCACTCTCTATAACACGTGCCGATCCGCGTCCGCTGAAACCGATATTCAGGCTCAGATTCTCCCGCAAAGGCTGATACTGCACATTTAGCAATGGAATGCATGCAGCACCTACCAGCATGAGTACAATCATTATGAGAATGATTGAAAAGGCGTGGCTCTTTCCTTTCCGGGTGTCGTTCATCGGTCAGATTTCTTGTAGATTACATAATATGCCAGAGGCACAAAGAACACGCTTACAAACGTACCTGCTATCATACCTGATATCAAAGCCAGAGAAAGCGGGTATTGCAGGTCACTGCCCATATCGCCACGTACCAGGAAGGGTGCAATGGCCAGGATTGTGGTGAGTGACGTCATCACGATAGCCTTTAGACGGCGGCTACCAGCCTCCAGAATAGCACGTTTTAGTCCGTATCCCCTCTCACGCAAACGGTTTATGGTATCAACTTTCAGTATGGAGTCATTGATTACAATACCGCACATTACCACCATACCTATCATGGACATAAGGTTCAGGGTCTCACCGAATAACCACAGTACACCCAGCACTGCGAATATGTCAATGATCAGCTCACTCAATATGATGAACGGCTGTACCAGACTTTCAAACTGAGCCGCCAGAATAAAGAACAGCAGCAGGATAGATATGACAAGCACTCCGCACAGCTCTTTAATCATCTCACGGTTCGAGAAATAGGTACCGGTAAAACTCACGTCAAACTGCTCATCGGCCCTTACCACCTTACGTATGGCATCCATGGTACGCCGCGCCTCCTTTCCCCTCACGTAAAGCACCAGCGGGTAGAATTCACCGTCCACACCCGATGATATGGACTTGAGGTCACGGTTACGAGTCTCCCTGAGCAAAATCTCAAGAGGAACACGACCTCCACGAGTATCGATGTAACTACCCTGTATAAGGTCCTTGGCCTCTTTGGTTCCCACTCCTATCACCACCGGCATAGAAATATCGCCCTTAGAGATACGCAAAACGGAACTGGCATTCATGGAGTTCTTGAGGTAATTCAGGATCATGTCAAAACTCACATCATAAAGAGCCAGACGCTCAGGGTCAGTTACAAGTTCAATATACTCATTCCACTCAGCCGGCTGAATCTCAATTCCAGGCAGCACCGAACGTAGTGATGCCAGCAATGAAGTAAGCTGGTCAGGTTCAGGAGTGGAACCGTCACTGCGTTTGATACGTGCCACCAGCGGAGCCTCACGATCCGAGAACAGCATATCAAATATGTTACCCGATGCCTGACTGCTGTGAACGGCATCGGGCCAGTTATTGCGGATATAGTCCGATACCTGTAACTCTATATCATCAATATTCTGTGTACTGCCGGCCTTGATATAGATGATTGCCTCTGACAAACCAATCTCACGGGTATGTGACAGTGCAAACTGCTGGGCACCGGTCATGCATGTATACTGCTCAACCAGGTCTGGAAACTGAGCAAGAATCTGTTCACAGCGACGGTTGTTCTCATCAACCGATATCCGCTGGTTCCACTCAATATTAATCAGAGTGTCGCTGTGTGACAACTCCGGCAGTTTCTGTTTGTCCAGTTTTACAAACAGAACTCCAATAAAGACAATAGCAGCACCGAATATACCCCACATTACACCTCTACGGCGGAAGAACCAACTCAGGACAGTATCATAAGCGCCTGTCATGTTACCCACACTTATCTTGCTTATAAACCTGTTAGGCCTGAAACACGGCTGTTTCTTATAGAAACGGTAATAGAATACCGGGATTACCATGACAGATACAATCAATGCCGACAACAGAGTAATGGTAACCGCCATGGCCTCATCATAAAACAAGGCGCCTGCAATACCACTCATAAAGATAAGCGGTATGAATATGGCACATGTCGTAAGCACAGAACTCAGCATGGGTGTAAAGACCTCCCGGGTACCGTATACGCAGGCATCCTGCAGAGGCTCTCCCTTGGTCCATCGCTGGGTAATGTTGTCAATGGTGATGATTGAATTGTCAACCATCATTCCCAATCCCAGAACCAGACCGGAGAGCGATATGATGTTGATAGAGATCTTAAGCACGTAAAAGAACAGGAAAGAGAGTATAAGCGCAGTAGGTATAGTTATCACCACCAGCAACGGACTCCTTAAATCCTGCATAAAGAAGAAAATGATGAGACATGCAAACAGTGCACCGAACAACAGGTTGCGCACCATATTGTTTATGGAGTAGTCCAGCAACTCAGTCTGGTCACGGGTAACCTTGAACTCCAGATCCGGGTAATCACGTTCAAAGGCATCAATAAGATTCCGGATACTTTCACGTAAAGAGGCCATACGGGCATCGGTACGTTTTATGACAGCAAGCGTCACGCACTGCTCACCATCACTCTTAACCATACCCTTTACACGCTGCTGCTCCTCACGGACCTCTGCCAGATCCTTGATCTGATAGGTACGTCCACCCAGTTTCAGCCATACGTTCTCAACATCTTCACGCGTAACCACGCTTGACTCAAATCGCACGTCAAACCTATACTCACCGTCACGTATTGACAGACTACCCAGATTCACGTTAGCACTCCTTATGGCATTGCTAAGCTGGTTCTCATCAGTACCTATGGCACGCAGTTTCTCCATATCGGGAATAACCAGCAGCTGCGGGAACACCTGGCCCGATATATCCACCATTGCCACCTCAGGTATCTGCTCAAGACGGCGCACAATCACCTGACGGGTAAAATCACTCATCTCCATAAAACGCTGGCTGCCGGTATTCTGTCCCTTCTTGAGTGACACATTAATAAAGAATGCCGGTATATCGGTGGCACTGGCGCGGGCTATCATGGGACGTTCCTCACTCTGAGGCCAGCCCGCCGTTCCGCGATCCACGCGCTCGTTCACATCAATAAAAATGTAATCGGCATCGGCACCATACTCAAATGTCATCTGTATCAGCCCACTACCATTCTTGGCTGTACATGTGATATCCTGCAGATGAGGCACCTGTACCAGTTGTGACCTGAGCGGAGAAAGCAGTATGTCATTCAGTTCACGTGCACTGCGCTCGGGCGATGTCACCTGGACCGTTATCTGGGGAATGTTAATATCCGGCACCAGTGATACCGGCAGTTTGCGTATGGCCGCAATACCCAGGACCATGACCGCGATCAGAACCATGGTCACCGCAATAGGGCGGTTTGTCAATCCCTTGAACATATCATTCCAGGGCTACCTGGGCACCGTCACCCAGATTAAGATTACCGGTTGTGATTACAATATCACCTTCCTTCAGCTCTGCACCACGGTCCTTATTTGGCTCCACCACATGCTGTGTAGTGTTTGACATAAGCACATTGACGTATGTCCACACAGCCTGACCGTCCTCAAAACGGAACAGCACATCCATATTGTCACGTATAACCACTGCGCTTTTGGGAACCACCAGTTGATCCGGAATGCTGTTCTCAATCGTAATTCGCACATTCATTCCGTCCATAACCACATCAGATCCGGGAACCTGAGCCGTAACTGCAATCTGACCGTTCTGGTCAACAGTAGGATTGATAGACAATACATACCCCTTAAGCACCACATCACTATCCACAAAAGGAGACACCAGCACCTGCTGTCCCACTTTGACAAACTTATACTCGGTTTCCAATACGTTGAAACGCACCAGATAACGGCTGTCATCAATCAGTGTACACAACTGACCGCCGTTCTCATGAACACGACCCTTCACACTAGCCACCTTCCCGCTGAAAGGAGCCTTAAGGTCACACTGTTTGAATGTGCGCTCAGCATTGGCAAGAGCCATACGCGCATCCAGGAATCCTGTATTTATATAAATCACACGTTTCTGTTCAGTAGGGATTGAAGCTGTATCCGCTAGTGTGTAGCCATAGTCCAGCAGGCGGTCAGCCAGATTCATCTCGGCCTTGTCAAAAGCCAGTCGGGCCTGTTCCAGTTGCCTGCGTGGCTGCTCCTTGTCAAGTGATGCCAACACCTGCCCTTTCTGCACCTTCTGTCCGTCACGCACATTAATTTCAGCTATCGTACCCTGTGCCGCAAACTGCACTGTCACCTTACTTTGAGCCTCCAGCTTTCCGTTGCAAACCAGTTGTTTGTTGAATATCGAGCGCTCCAGCGGAGCTACAGTCACAATGTTCTTCTCCGCATTATAATTGCCACGGGCCATCTCGGTAACATCAGCCTTGGACTCATTGTCTTTCTTACCCTTACAGCTGCAAACGATGTAAAAAACAGCTGCAACCATCAATAAACTGTAGAGTTGTCTATATGCTTTCATAACTATATAAATTCAATTATTTTGAGATTAGTCTGTCAAACTCCGCACTGATATCAGTACCTGTAATGTAGTCGTAAAGAGTAGCCTTACGTATTCCATAATAGCTGCTCCAGAATCCCGCCACCTTGCCAAGATATGAGCTGATGGCACTGTCACGCTTATCCTTAAGCTGGTCTAGCTGAGTCATGGTCATACTGCCGCTTCCAAAATTACGGAGAGCCAGCTCATAGCTCTCATCGGCCAGTTCAGCAGCACGTTTTGCAATCTCACACTGGCTACGCTGGTCATTGAAAGTCATGACCTGAGTATATATATCCTGACGGAAATCAATCATATTCTGCTCCAGACTGTTACGGGTAGTCTGAGCCTGAGCCTCGGCCATACGTACTCGTCCACGTCCCTGTCCCCAGTCCAGAATAGGGATGTTAATCTGCACGCCTATCACCTCCTGATCCCTAAGCTGAATAAATGTATCATTGAAAGTATCGGCCGATCCTGACATACCGAATCTGGCATTGAACTGGGCCGATAAACCACGGTTGGCCTTGGCACGAGCCACACTCTCCTCGGCCTGGCTGTATTGCACATCCTGTCTGAGCCTGAACGATGAATTCTGCAACGCACGCTCCAGCACATCTTCATAGTCAAGTGTCACATCAGGTATCTCATAATCTATAATAAGGTTCAGCTCCGTGTCCTCCTGATAACCTATATATGAGCACAAACTGTTCATATTGGTGCGCAGGCTAACACGGCTGGAACTCACGCTCAGAGAGTCATTGAGTACTCGGACCTCAATCTGCATCAGCTGGTCACGGGTTATTGTCCCCATCTCAAAACGGGTCTGGCCGGCCTCAAACAGGCGTTTCCCCTCCTCAAAACTCTTTACGGCACGCTCATAGTTCTCCTTGGCGCTCACGCAATTCCAGAACAGCCTTATTGTAGTCTGGCTCAGTTGCTCCATATTCTCAATATATTGTCGTTTGGCAATCTCATACTGTTTGGGTTGGGTCTTCTTGTCCCACTTGAACTGGTTGAATCCCCACAGGCTCTGAGCGTAAGACAGATATATGGGCTGTGCCACATAAGTGGTAGCGCGAGCCGGACTGTACTGGTCCAGACGTGACAGTTGTGTAGACAGTGACACCGTACCACCGGTCCACGGAATATTCTGACGGAAATTAAGAGTCACGTCATTGTTCATGTTATACTGCGCTCTGTAACTGATGGCACCAGTATTGTAATCCTGCAACGCCACCAGTGAGCGGTTAAACTGCGCCAATCCGGCACTCAGGTTAAGTGACGGCAACAGTTGTGCTTTGTATGAACGGTAACTCCAGTATGAAGCCGCAAAACTGTTCCGGTTACTCATGGCCGATATAGAGTGCTCCTGCGCCAAATCCATCACATCCTTCATGGTAAGTGTACGAGGCCCTATGATCTGCCCCCAACACAATGAATGCGCCATCAACACAGGCAACAACAGCAGAGTTTTTAGAAAAGGTCTATTCATAATAAATAGGTTTTGTCAATTAATCCGTTTTAAGACTCAACGTTAAGCGTAGCATAGTTATCACCTGGCACGTCCCGTTACTGCAACGGTAAAGAAATCTTCATATCCATCAGCCTGAACAAAAATGTATTTATGGAACTCTCCCGGACTATCAATTGCCACTTTTACATTCAGTTGTCCGCGCTCACCAGGCTTAAGGTCCATCACATCAGTACTGACAGTAGTACATTCACACTCAGGTATAAACATCAACTTTAAAGTATCACCACTGTTATTACGGAACTTAAACTCAGCACTGACCGAGTCCCCCACCGCAGCTCGCCCTACATTGACCTTATCATGCCGGACCTCCACAAATCCTGCATTGTAATAACAACCTGACAAACACGTCAGGCATATAAGTGCGATAATCTGTTTTTTCATCTTAGTATTAATTTTCTGCAAACACTTGATGAGGATTATTCCTCATCTTCTTTCCGCCTACAACACCTATAATGAAATCTTCTGGTATGAATCCCCAATAGCGGGAAATTCTGGACCTAACAACAATTAAAAATGAATGAACGCTTTATGCCTTACCACCACTCTATCTCACCATTCTCCTTAACAATGAAAGGACGCTCGTTTTGACCACGGGTATAATTACGCATCCAAAGTAGAGTATTGAGAGGTATATCATCATAATGTAAAGAGTTTCCAACAGCTTTCTGGTAACCCAATGAGCGCCATATCTTTCCGTCAAAATAAAACAACTCGTATTCATTGCCGGGACAAACGTCATTGTCATCACTTCGTGGCGAGACACTAACGTACCCTACATTAATGGGGTTACCCATATCCATCCCAACCCAGTTTCCATTAGGTTGGTTGATTTCAAAATTCGATAACAGGTTTCCATCATATGCACGTTCTATTGCATCCTGACCAGCTTCCGGATTAGCAATTCCTTTACGGTTCAGTCTATTTCCATCTCTATCATAAAATGATATCTCAGATATACTGCCCCAAGAGCCATCGGGAGTCAAATAGCGCCAGTAACTATAAGGACGTCCGGCATTCAGTTCTATCTTGTCCGGAATATCCGTTCGTTCAATTTTATAAAGAGTTATCGCATCCCTAAAGTCAGGAAAAACAGAGCATTGAACCTTTCCGCCCAATATGCGGCGGCGCATATCAACAACATTATATGACTCATAATACTTACGGCGCAGATCACGGCTAACAGTAATAGGATTATCATCATTACTTATGTATTCAATCTGTCCGCTCTTATGCAGTATGAACGGACGGCTTATAGGTATCAGTTTAGTGCCGTTATAGCCCAATGCAATATAGAGCATATTGCGTCCCATCTTTTTAAAACAGGCCTTACCTCTTTTAAGGGTTCCAAAATCCAATATTCTCCATTGCGGACCACCGGCATTGACAGCCATCGCTATATATGCATACTTCTTGTCAACAAGCTGTCCTAACAGCATCTTATCAGTCTCTACTTCTATATCAGAGACTACATTATATTTATCAGTTACATCCTGTAGGCAGACTTCAAAAGGATGTACATATTTGGCTGTATTGCGGTATTTGACAACGTCATGATTAATAGTATAAGTATGACGCCATACTTTTGGTATGCGTTCATATGGATAGAACTGCATACCGGCAGGCATTATCAATGAGTTGATGGTTACCTGTTCACGGCCGCGGTCATCAAGGAAAACATACCAACTGTGACCATCACTGTTGCGGCCCCAGGTTGGAACCTGATCTACAGATGCTGGCAGCCCTATGCTGCGGAACACAGCAGTTCCCATTATGACATAGTCCATGCAACTTCCATATGTCATACGCACCCAAGTATCGGCACTACGCATAGGAATACTACCACGGTCTTCCCATATTACACGATGTCCAATAGCAGATTGCTTACTATGTATCTCGTTACGTACAATCTCTATTGCTCCGTAAATGGTGTTACGTTGATCTTCCGGATCTGTTACTGTACTGATACTGTCGCTATAAAATTCAGATAGTACATCACGCCAATTATCCAGGCTTTGTAGTTCTGTAACTTTATATGGCAGTATCCAATCACGGAAATCTTCAAAACTCAGATGCTCGGCCCAAGGCTTGGTACTCCACTGGTTAAAAGCATGGTCAATATTGTAAATCAGATAATCCGCAGTCATTACCTCTACGTCAGATACAATATTCCTTGTGATTCCGGCAAACTGAGTGTCGCCAATCCGGCGTAATGTATCGCGCTGCCAGTCTGGACTGGGGCCTGTACCAAGAATCTCCAAAGCCTTGCTGTAATAGCTGTTAATAGCGGCAGTGTCACGATATGAATAGTGAGCCGGCATGTTGGATATGAGGTACTTGGCAGCCTTGAGTTTAAGCGGATCCTTATCCTCTGTACGATAGTAGCGCAGAACGGTTTTAAGTTCTGATCTGTTATCACCCGCTGCTTTCAGGGCATAGTAAAGATATATGTCATCCTTACTACATCCGCTGAAAGCAATCAGTGATAAAGAAACAAACAAAAAGAAAGTTGATTTGAATAATCCGGTTTTAATCATAAGGAGTTGTTTTTCCATTTATCAAGACTAGGTGAACTGAGAGTGTCTGCGCTCACGTACTCAATGCCGGAATCTTTGTGCAAGATAAATGGTTCAATTATTGGAATTAGTTCTTTACCGTCATATCCCATGACCTGATAGAGAACCTCTCTACCCATATCATGAAATTGAGCCTTACCGTGCTTGATAACACCAAAATCAACTATTTGCCAAGGATTCTCTTCATTACGCACGGCAGATGCTATATATACATATTTATCCTTGAGTTTTCTCCTTACAGAACTCTCAACAGGAATTGACAGATTACTTGTCAGGAAATATTGTGATGTCACATCTTTCTTACCAAGTTCAAACGGATACTGATACC
>Ga0310690_10006769_pt1 | contig 14973 bp, 17 predicted proteins | sample AusTroGonzalo_MG_2_FD_207661 | JGI IMG/M metagenome (GOLD analysis project Ga0310690, IMG submission 207661) | Bovine rumen microbial communities from tropical cattle in Woodstock, Queensland, Australia - Gonzalo_04 (v2) (version 2) | ecosystem: Host-associated > Mammals > Digestive system >...
GCCGAAGTAACCGCTTATGGTACGTGCAGCCACACCCAAAAGCACCCTATTCTCAGGAATCCCCTCCTGCTTAGCCTCAAGCAGAGAAACATTTCCCTTTGTCGTGGATACTATAAACAGCACCCTGTCCGATGAAGCGTCTATTCCGGAACTGCGAACAGCCTGCACGGCCGATAACAGCACCAGCTTTTCAAAGAACGTATATCCCGTAACAGGAATGCCCTGACTTATGCAGGCAGTATCAACCTGGTCCCTGTCCATGCGCGACAGTACGAACGGGTCTTTGATATTGCCCATCCGCTCATAACGCATAAGACAGCTCCTGCCCGCCTTCACTGCCTCCCAGTTCTCCCTGGAGGTAAGTCCCAGCGGTGAAACCACGTTATCTGCTATACACTCTATCACTCCTGCCATCTTTTTTTCCACTCCTCATAAAACTCAGGATTGGCCCAGACCAGCTGATAGTCACGGTCCATAAACACCTGGACCGAATGGCCTGTAGCCAGGACCTCACCATTTTCAGAGTCCGTTATCTCATAGTCAAAAACTATCTTGGCCGAGTCTGTCTGCCTGTAGGTGATTGTTATCTCAGGCTTCATGCCGTATGTAATGGGTTTCTTGTATTTGAATGACAACTCTACCAGCGGAGCATAATATCCGTTGTTGAATATGTCATAATACCCCAACCCGTATTTACGGCCGAACGCTTCACGGGCATCCTCAAAGTAGAGAGGATATGAGCCGTGCCAGACTATGTTCATTGAGTCAACCTCACTGAACCTCACTCTGAACGGTATGGTCTCCTTAAGTTCCTTCATAACTTCCCTTATTTCTGTGCCTCGTCATCTGCAAGTGCAATCTTGAGGTCTGTCTCAGCTATAATTTCATCACTGCTCCTGACTACAGCATGTACCAGTGTAATGTTAAACACCTCCTGGAGTACGTTTATCTCGGTGACCAGCACCTCACCGGTACGCGGTGTGCGCGACACCTGCATATTGCTTATGGCACCTATAAAGCCCAGTCTTACCGGCTGTCCTGAAGAGAGACTCAGGTAACCCAGGCGGGCCGCACATGTCTGAGCTATATTCTCACATATTCCGGCAGTGGACAAACAGCCCTGGTCATTGAAGATATTGTCTTCCCTGACCTCCAGACTTGTCCTTGTCACTGCCATATCGCAATAAAGCAGGCTGTCTATCATCACAAACGGCCTGCGTTGCGGCAGCAACTCCTGCATTTCATATTTCGAGAATTGGCTCATGCGCTCCAAAAATCATAAAAATTGAACCACTGCGTAGGATAACGGCGTACCATATCCTCAAGCATGGCGGCAAACTGCTGTGCCATATCCTGCATGGATGCACGTGCAGAGAGTGACGGATCAGCGTTGATACGCCGTACATACACTTCATATACGCCCCATTTGCCACGCATACAGAACACAGCAACCACAGGTACATCCTTCTGAACCGCCAGTGCAAACGGTCCCATGGGGAATTTGGCATCGGCCCCCATGAAACTGCACTTCAGAGCCTTGGGAGAACCCAGCAGGCGGTCTCCCGTCATGCTTATTATCTCACCCCTGTCAAGCGCTGCGTTCATGCTGAATATATGTGACATGCTGCCGTCCACCTCTATCAGACCTACGTTATGGCTGCTTAATATCTTGCGTCTGAAATCCATCATCACGTCCGATTCACCCCCGTAAAACAGACCGTTTATCCGTTTTGTGGTAGATGTAAGGCTGTATCCCACCATCTCATAGTTCCCTATGTGCGAACTGAGCTGAACGAATCCGGCCGGCTGCTCAAGCATGGACAGGAACAGGTCATTGCCATCCAGTGCAAAGCGGAATTTCTTACCTGCGTATGCTGCATATCTGTCCACTATGACCTGACCGAACCTGAAATGGTTGGCATATACCTTGAAAAACGATTTTAATGGTCCCAGACCTATCCTTTCGCGGAAAAACCTGTAGATTGCCTTGTAACCGCTATGGTTAAAGATCATGTAGAAAGGCACTATCAGAGCCATTACTGCATAGATGGCTCTACGGTCTATAACCTTCATGACCACTACAAGTGAGCGGATCATCCAGGGTAAACCGTCAGTCCTGCCTTTCCACTTGGCAGGTTTGTCTTTTCCCGCTACCTTAGCCAAGTTTCTTCTGTATGTAATCGCAGAACTTACTGAAGGTATCAACACCGGCCATCTCCTCACTCTTGATCTTGACGCCGAATGTCTTCTCCACGATAACTACTATATCGATGAAATCCAGGCTGTCTATACCAAGATCCTTCATCAAATGTGCATCGGGAGCAATCTTCTCCTCATCAATCTCCAGGTCATCAATCATAAACTGACGGACCTTGGCTTCAATCTCGCTTCTTTCCATTTTGTTTGACTATTATTATTTGTTTGATTATCTGTTATTTAAGTTTGCAAACCATAATGCTGTGACCCTGTCCCAGATTGTCATGTATGCGCTCCACCTTCATGCCGGCCTGCTCCACCAGACGCTCCATGCACTCTGAATGGTACATCTTGCTGTTGCCGTTGGCTATGGCAGTAAAGTAAAGGCTGGTCATGGTAAGACACAATGCACCCGGCTCAAAACGCTGACGGTCCCAGAATGTCTCCATTATGTAAAGACGCGTCTCCTTGTCCATGGCGGCAGTGGCACGTGTCAGGATGCTCAGTATCTCATCCTCGGCAAAGCAGTCAAGGAACTGGCTCATCCAGATGGCATCGAAATGACGTCCCTCGGGGAACTTTGAACTGCGGTCAAGCAGGTTGACTGCGAATCCCTCAATACGGTCGGCACCCTTCTTGCCTGCGGTTTGCTTACGCATCATCTCAAGCTGCTGCGGCAGGTCCATGATGGTAACCTTGACCTTGTCATCATAATCCACGCAACGCAAAGCCCAACGGCCGGTATTTCCGCCTACATCAACCAGTGACTCGGTCTGACCGCCGTCAAACACAATCTTAAGAGCCTCGTCAAATGAGTGGTCTGAATAGAAATGGTCAAAACCAAACCAGCTTTTCTGCACCTGAGGCGGCAGTTGCGAAAGGCCCTCATATACCGTAGGCCAGCTTCCAAAGTGCTCCAAACCAGCAGGACGGCCCTCAAGCAATGATTCCTCGAGTTTGAACCAACCCTCATAATTCACGTCATGGTTAAAGTCCATGTTGGCGCGTGTGGCGGGATCGGTAAGCAGGAACCAGCCTGTCTTGGAGAGGCTGAAACGGTCCGTATCCGGATCCAAAAGCACTGTACCGATGGACAATGAGCCTTCGGTAAGCACCTTGACCGCATAAAGTGACAGACCTGTCTTATCAGCTATCTCCTGCTGTGTAAGACCGTCAACATTGTCACGCAAAAGGTCCAGTATGCCGAACTTTACCATCAGACGTGATGTCTGGAAAACTATGGGGCCCCATGCAATGAACTCCGCCAGACGCTGTGCGTCGCGTGCGCTGAGATGCTCTTTTGTGTAGGCCTCCTTCAAGGCGGGTGAAAGATTCATACTATAATTTCCTAATTACTAATGCACTGTTAGTTCCACCAAAACCGAATGAGTTGGACAGGATTGTCCTGAGTTCAGTCTGCTTGGTATCTGCAGCTATCTTAAGTTTGGCTGATTGCTCATCAGGATTCTCAAAATTGATGTTAGGAGCAACAAAGCCGTTGTTTAGCATAATAGTCGAGTAAACTATCTCGCTTGCACCGGCCATCCAGCATTCATGACCAGTCATGGATTTGGTAGAGCTTATCCATGCCTTGCGGCCTTCAAAAAGACGTGCCAAGGCAACTGCCTCATACATATCACCCTGAGGCGTTGATGTGGCATGTGCATTTATATAGTCTATTTCATCGGGATTTACGCCGGATCTCTCAAGAGCCCTGGTCATAGCCAGATATGATGCATCAGAGTTGGGCTGTGATATACCTCCGGTTCCGTTGGATGAGAATCCGTAGCCCAGCACCTCGGCATAGATCTTTGCTCCACGCTTTACTGCATGGTCATAATCCTCAAGAACAACTGCAGCAGCACCACCGCTGGGAACCAGTCCGTCACGGTCACGGTCAAACGGGCGTGAAGCCTTGGTAGGTTCATCATGACGAATGGAGAAAGCTGACAGCGCATCAAAAGATGCCATTGACATATGGTTGGTCTCCTGGGCTCCGCCGCACAGGACCATATCCTGCAGTCCCTGCTGGATCATCATGAAACCCAACCCTATTGCGTGTGAACCGCTTGCGCAGGCTGCACTTACCGTAAAGTTGATGCCGCGAAGATGGAAGATGGTACTCATGTTCATGTTTACCGTGGAGTTCATAGACTGGAATATCAGTCCTGACCCGCACATGGCCGAATCACGGTACTCATTCATGATACGTGCAGTCTCAATTACCGGGAGTGCACTGGAATCATTACCGAAAATCACGCCCACCTCATTGTTGAGCAAATAATCATCATCCACGCCGGCTGCACCGAAAGCCTGTGTCGATGCCATATAGGCATACTCAGCCTCTTCACTCATACCTGCGCGGGTACGGCGGTCCAAGACACCCTTCAGGGCCGGTTTGGGAACAATACCCGTAAGCATTGACCTGTAACCGTACTCCTTACGCATCGGCTCTATGCCTATACCGGATTTTCCTTCAAAAAGAGAATCACGCACCTGGTCTATATCCTGACCCAGGCAGCTCCAGATTCCCAATCCTGTTATTACGACTCTTCCCATCCTCAAAATAAATTACCATTCAATACCAAGACGCAATCCCACACATGAGAGATTCATCCTATTGGTAGTTGTTGTATATGTGTTTGTATTGATATCCCAATACTCGTCTACGCTGTCAAACGGAGCATAATAAGATGCACATGCCTGTATTGAGAAAGCAAAATCACGATCAGACGCAAATCTCAAGCCAAAAGAGAGGTCTCCATAAGGTTTGGCACCCTCACAGAAAAAAGATCCCATCCTCATCTGCAGTGTCGGAGAAATCCTGGTTTTGTAGTTGAAAATGTACTTGGCTGCAGCATAGACAGGAACAAAGGCATCCCCAGGTGCTGCATGGACTCCTATGCCTATACCCACAAACATATTGGGCGTGTAATAGAAACCATGAGTGGTGGAAAGATCCATTGATGTTCCACCCCCTTTCAGGTAAAACAGGTTTGAATATTCAATATGTCCCTGATAACCGCTTGGGACTTTAATCTCATTAGCAGTGCTCTGAGCATTGGCTGCCAGACATGCTGCCGCAAACAGTAAAGAAATAACGAACTTTTTCATCTTGGTATATTTGAACTATTGGAAATCAAGTGTAAAGTCCTCCATTGACCGATATCACCTCACCGGTAATATATGCAGCCTCGTCAGATACAAGGAAACCAACGGCTGCGGCAACCTCCTCAGGCTGGCCGAATCGGCCTACCGGTATCATCTTCTTGAGTTCATCCTCCGGGAGCTCTTTGGTCATATCTGTTGCTATGAATCCGGGAGCTACTGCATTGACGGTAACCTTGCGTGCTGCAACTTCCTGTGCAAGGGCCTTTGTAGCACCTATCAGGGCAGCCTTAGCGGCCGAATAGTTTGTCTGGCCCGGCAGTCCCTTGATGCCTGACAGAGACGCCATATTGACTATCCTGCCCCAACGCTTTGAGAGCATATTCTTGAGCAGACGGCGTGTCAGATAGAAGAAACTGTTAAGGTTGGTATTAAGGACACTGTTCCAGTCATCATCCTGCATGAATATCATCAGGTTGTCACGGCGTATTCCTGCGTTGTTTACAAGCACGGCGATATAATCCTCCTTATGAGCATCCTGCCATGCATCAACAGCTTTTTCCACCTCTTCCTGGACTGAAACGTCAAACGGTATCAGCTCTGCCTGACCGCCAGCCTCCTCAATAAGACGTTTTGTTTCAAGGGCAGCGTCCTGATTGGATTTATAGTTGATCAGGACGGGATAACCCTGTGCGGCCAGCTTAATGCATACAGCCCGGCCCAGTCCTCTTGATCCACCTGTTACAAGCGCGTATTTCATACTGCTATGATTAATTATACTATCATAGATATATTAACTTGCAAAATAACCTAAAAAAGCCGATACAGCCAAATATTTTTTACTACCTTCGCGGCCGAATCAAGCCGAAATAGCTCAGTTGGTAGAGCAACGCATTCGTAATGCGTAGGTCGCGGGTTCGAGTCCCGCCTTCGGCTCAAAAAAAACGGCGCCTTTCGGGCGTCGTTTTTTTTGAGTTGAAGGCGGGACGTAGTCCCAAACCAATTAGAAGAGATAGCCAACTGAGATCATAAAGGCACTCTCCTTGTAGTTGAAGTTATCCTTATCCTGTGCACGGTTGAGCAGGCCAAGGTCATAACCTATCTTCAGGCGAAGCATGTCCTTGAAATCGCACCATGCACCCATTCCCAGGCCAAGACCGAAACGACCGAGGTCATCTCCATAATAATCGTATGTAGTGTTACCGTTCTTTCCGGTATTGGAAAGGCCAACATAAATAGAAGGACCGGCATATACGCTCAACTTGAAATCAGGAGCCAATTCAAAACCATAGTTTACATCTACCGGAATCTTAATGCCCCACATTGAATATTTTGTATCACCTACCAAAGCAGAATTCTCAGTTCTGCCAGCATAACTGATCTCCAGTCCGGGCTGAATGCCAAGAGCATCGGCAATCTCAAAATTCATTGCACCACCAAGGAAGAAACCGGGATTTCCTTTTGAAGTTGTAGTGTTGCCAACCTTTGACTTACCGGTTACACTCTGGAAGCCTACATATGCCACCTGGGCGTTTACTGCACTGAATGAAAGAATCGCAGCTGCGATAATCAATAATTTCTTCATAATCCTTTTTGTTTGGTTAATAAGTAAATTGATGCGACAAATATACATTTATTTTTATAAAATACACCATTTCATCGTTTTTTTTGATTTAGTCCAGGGTATACTCCGGAAGTCTGTCAATGGCGGGATTCTCATAGTTGGATATACCCAGACGGAATCGGCGAAGCTCATCCAGAGTATGCTGAGGAGGTGTGCAGTCCGATGGAATCTCCATTTTTGAGTATTGCTGGAAGTATAGCATCGTGGCGTCTCTCCACCAGATTGCATCCTTAGCCTGGCGAATGAGTTTGGCATGCACCTGGTCATAACGCTCCTGGTCTACAAAACGCTCTACGCTCTCCCACGTCTTTATAAACCCGCGTGCCTCCTTGATGCCCTCCTCATAGGTATAGCAAAGCTCATCCCACAGAGTGTGACCATCCTTCATCTTATAGTCCCAAGGTAGATGATGGAACCACAGGATAAGATTCTCGGGACAGGTCTCAACATTGTCATACAGAGACTTGAGCGGCTCATGATACTGTGATACGGCATCAGTTCCGGTCTTTGACGTACGGTCAAAGCCCACTCCATCGGCAGCAGCCTTGTGATAGTATGCAGGCTCCCAGTCGGGGCGTGACGAGCGGTCCCAAGGTCCGGGGCCGTAGTGGTCAGGACCCTTGAACGTATGGTGCAATCCCATGGGCATCTCATACTTGACACAAGCCTCACGTGATGCCAGCATCATCTTTGCTACGGGCTCCACAAACTTCTTATTGGTGGTGAAGGTCTGCTTGAGCCATTCGTCTATAATCTGCTCCGATGAGAGATCCGGATTCCATGCCATACGGCCGAATGCATACCAGTTGGCCTGTGCCAGCTGATGTCCGCACCAGTTTATGTCATCACCTATATTGGTTACGCCTGCAATGGCGCTTGTTGCCGTATTACCATGCACCTTGCCAAGAGTCTCGGCTGCAACAGTGCTGCCCTCGCCCTTCTGATATGTATCTGAATCCAGACACTCTTTCCACATGGGATGCAGATATACCATATGGTTGCTGTGTCCCAGATACTCCTGAGTGATCTGCATCTCAGCCATTATGTTGGTATTTTCCAACTGACCGAAAAGCGGACTGAACGGCTCACGCGGCTGGAAATCAACCGGACCGTTCTTGATCTGAATGATCACGTTGTCACGGAACTGTCCGTCCAGTGGCTTGAACTCCTCAACTGCCTGCTTGGCGCGGTCAGGAGATTCGGCTGCATAGACAAACGCTCTCCACATCACGATTCCACCGTAAGGTTTCACTGCATCGGCTATCATATTGGCACCGTCAGCATGGGTACGGCCGTAATCCTGAGGTCCTGACTGGCCCTCGGAGTTTGCCTTTACAAGGAACCCTCCAAAGTCAGGGATAATGCTGTAAATCTCGGCAACCTTGTCATTCCACCACTTGATCACATCCTTATCCAGAGGATCGCTGGTCTTGAGGTTTGCCAAGTGCTTGGGAGCGGCAAAATTGAGTGACAGATACACCTTGAGATTGTACGGACGGAAAATATCGGCCAGAACCTTAACTTTCTCCAGATACTCGCGGGTAAGCATGCAAGGATCGGCATTCACGTTGTTCAGCACTGTTCCGTTTATGCCTATCGATGCGTTGGCGCGGGCATACTCCTCATACTCAGGGCGTATCTTACCGGGAAGTTCCTCCCATTTCCACAGTGACTTACCTGCATATCCGCGCTCCACGGTCAGGTTTGGATTATCCCAGTGGTTGAGTATCCTGTACTTGAAAGCCGGAACCTCGACAATCTCCTTGTCCAGATTAGGTTTTCCGCACTCACCCAAACGTTTCAGATGGTATGTGCCATACATAATGCCGGCTTTTGTATTGGCATATATGACGGCCACGCCCTTATCGTTGCGTTTGATGCGGAATCCCTCATCGCCCAGTTCCTTATCGTATTCGCTGAGCAATTCCGTATCAGTGGCAATTACAGGGGCGGTTATATCGCCAAGCCATAGGTTATGGCCATTGTTATTCTCAGGTCTTGCCTGAGTGCATGACTGTGTACTCATAGCCATCAAAGCCACGGACAGTCCGAAAACGTACTTTACTATTCTCATATCATTTATCAATAATTATCTCTCTTACTGCCTGAGTCTCGCCTATCGCATCAAGTTTCCTCTCCAACTCATCGGCCACTGAAAGCCTGGCTCTGAAGGTCATCCTACAGTCAAAACTGCCCGGAAACTTATCATTCGTAAAACTCCCCCAGTCCTGTGTACCCATCTGCACATCCAGATCCTTTGCCGCCTTCATCACCACATTCATCATGCTGTAAGTGAAAAGCACGGTGACATCGCGCTCCACGTACGCCGTGATGACATCGGCCTTCTCTATAACTTGCTGGGCACCCAAACGGTAGGCCTCGGTCAGACCTGATGTTCCCAGTTTCACGCCGCCAAAGTACCGCACAACCGCTATCAGCACATCGCTCAGACCGGCGCTGTTTATCTGCCCCAATATGGGTTTGCCGGCTGTTCCTGACGGCTCTCCGTTGTCATTGGCACGCCAGTCAGTACGCTCAGCGCCAAGCATATAGGCATAACATACATGACGCGCGTCATAATACTCTTTCTGCAAGGCTGTGATACGCTCCTTGACCTCATCGGCCGTAGTTACATGCCAGATGAACGAGATAAAGCGGCTGCGCTGCTCAACGAACTGAGACTGCGCATCCCCCTTAACTGTCAAGTATGTATCTGTTGCCGCTTCCAATTTACTTTCCGGCTATAGCTTCAATCTCCAGCAGAGCGCCCTTAGGCACGGCTGCCACCTGATAGCAGGCACGGGCAGGCTTATCCTCAGGGAAATACTCGGCATATACGGCATTCATTGCTGCAAAATCCTTAAGGTCAGCCAGCAGTACCGTAGTCTTTACTATATCGTTATAGGTCAGTCCGGCCTCATTCAGTATTGCTCCTATGTTATCCATGGCCTGGCGGGTCTGCATTTCAATACCTGCAGGAATGGTTCCGTCAACGGGATTTACGGGAAGCTGTCCCGATACAAACACCGTTCCGTTAAGGTTAACTCCCTGTGAATATGGCCCTATCGCAGCCGGAGCCTTTGCTGTGGCAATTGTCTTTCTCATATTGTTTTTGGTATGTTGTTACAAAAATAGTTCTTCTTGGCGATAGTCACTATCCTTCCACTCGAATTTCACCTTTTCAGGCACATAGAACTCTTTTATCTTGTAGTCTATGTTGGCCTTGTGAGCCTGGCTCAGTTGGAACGGACGCCTTACGTAGTACTGCTTTCCGTCCTTTATGAATTTAGCACCCGTCTGATGAAACCTGAACGGAACATCCTTCTCTACGCACTGACGGCGCAGATCAAGAACCCAATCGTAATCACAAGGCCTGGCATCAACCCCAGACTCCCCTCCTACTGATACCTCATCAATACTGCTGTCCAGATACTGTGATATATCCACAGCTTCTATCAACGGAGATACGATAATTGATTTGTGCTTAATCGGCAAGCTTTTGAATATCGGTAAGCGGTAATCAGCCATCTGCTGGTTCTCAACCGTACAGCCCACCAGCACGTTGTCATAGCCATCGGCCCAGTCGTCAGGGATGCATTCCATGAAACGGTCTATACGCTTGGTAAAGAAGTAGAACCACAGGTCGCTGCGCACGCGCATCATCTTCCAGCAATCCGGCCGCCATTCATCGGCATCCTTGAGCAGGAAATCAGATGTAAAGCAGGTAAACACCATCTTGCCCGGCTCAATCTTCCAGCTACGGTCACGCTTGCGCTTTATGGGCAGATTGAATGCAGCAGTCTTGCGGGCCAGGTTGCTCCCTATCTCACTCCCATACATTGCATCCTGCCTATAGACATAGCAATACTTGCAGCCGGGACTGATCTTTGTACACCCGTGCCAGGGATTCCAATCCGCATATATGCTCCAATGCTCTGCCATAGTCACTGAAAATTGTCATAAAAATAGTAATTTTGCCGCATATGACAGACTCAGAGAAAGAACAGAAATACAGCCAGTTGGTAAAAGAGGCAACTGCGTTGCTGGACGGAGAGAGCGACCTGATTGCAAATATGGCAAACCTGGCAGCTCTCATTCACGAGACCATGGGGTTCTGGTGGACAGGATTCTATATTGTACGTGCCGGTAAGGATGGCAAGGAACAACTAGTTCTGGGACCGTTCCAGGGCCCGATAGCCTGCACAAGGATTGCATTTGGACGTGGAGTGTGCGGAACCTCCTGGCAACGCCGTGAAACTGTCGTGGTGCCCGATGTGGAGAAGTTCCCGGGACACATTGCCTGCAGCAGCGAATCCCGCAGCGAGATAGTAGTACCCGTATTCACTGACGGCAAAGTATCGGCCGTCCTTGACATTGACAGCCGGTATCTGAATACTTTCGATGAGACCGATGCCCGTTACCTTGAGCAGATTGTCAAACTATTGAATTAAGACAGATGGATATAGAATTATTCCGTGAATACTGTCTGAGCCTGCCGCTCGTAACAGAGGATATGCCGTTTGATGAAACGGTAGTGGTATTCCGTCTTAAGGGCAAGATATTTGCCTGTATTACGCTCGATAAGCCCGATTTAGTGGTACTGAAGTGTGACCCTGACCGCGCGCTTGAACTGCGTGACCGTTACGCTGCAATAGAAGGTGCTTTCCATTGGAACAAGAAGTACTGGAACCAGATCCGCCTGGACGCCGATGTGGACCGCCCGTTCATAGAAGAGCTAACCCGCCATGCCTACAACGAGGTAAACGCCAAGCTACCCAAGAAAGAACGGGTTGAGTCATTATAAACAAAAAAGGCTTGCGATTGATTCGCAAGCCTTTTTTAGTATCAGTCAAGTGAATGAATAACCAATCCTGAGCGGAGTTTAGGCTCGAACCAAGTGGTCTTGGGAGGCATTATGTTGCCCGTATCGGCTATATCCATAAGTTGTTTCATTGAAACCGGATAGAGCGCAAGAGCCATCTTCATCTCACCGCTGTCAACACGGCGCTTGAGTTCACCCAGACCGCGAATGCCGCCCACAAAGTCAATACGCTTGTCGCGACGCAGGTCCTTGATACCCAGCAGCTGGTCCAGAATCAGGTTTGATGAGATTGTCACATCCAGAACACCGATGGGGTCTGAATCATCAAATGTGCCCTTCTTTGCAGTCAGTTTGTACCACTCTCCATCCAGATAGAGTGAGAATGTATGCAGCTCTGACGGCTTGAAGATATCCTTACCCTTCTTCTCTACAACGAAGTTCTTTTCAAGAGCCTTGAGGAACTGGTCTGATGTCATTCCGTTCAGATCCTTGACCACGCGATTGTAGTCGATGATGGTGAGCTGTGAAGCCGGGAAGCAGACTGCCATGAAGTAGTTGTACTCCTCATCACCACGGTGATTGGGATTGAGACGGGCCTTCTCAGCACCTACCAATGCAGCGGCAGCTGAACGATGGTGTCCATCGGCTATATAGAGTGAAGGAATACCGGCAAACCTTTCTGTTACGGTCTTGATATCCTCATCCTTGTCAATTATCCAGAGCTGATGACGGAAACCGTCACCCTGAGCAACGTAATCGTATTCAGGAGCACCCTTGACGTACTTGGCAACAAGCTCATCAAGAACCTTATCATCGGGGTATGCAAAGAACACCGGCTCGATGTTGGCGTTGTTAACGCGAACATGCTTCATGCGGTCCTCCTCTTTATCGGCACGGGTAAGTTCATGCTTCTTGATATTGCCCTTAAGGTAATCCTCAACGTATGCGCAGACAACCAGACCGTACTGGGTCTTTCCATTCATTGTCTGAGCGTAGATGTAGTACTGCTCCTTGTTGTCACGTACCAGCCAACCCTTATCCTGAAACTTCTTGAAGTTCTCGGCAGCCTTGGCATATACTCTAGGGTCTGTCTCCTCTGCTATGGGATTAAAGTCAATCTCAGGCTTGATGATGTGATAGAGTGACATCTCATTGCCTGCAGCCTCGGCCTTTGCCTCCTCTGAGTTGAGCACGTCATAAGGACGGCTCTGAACCTTCTCAACGAGATCCTTGGGCGGACGTATGCCCTGGAAAGGTTTTACTATAGCCATCAGCGGTTAACCATGAACTTGGTGCAACCATCCTTGATGAATCCCACGATCTGGTTGGCAGCTGCGATACCGGCGTTGATGTTAGCCTCGGCAGTCTGGGCACCCATCTTCTTGGGAGTAGCGAAGTAACGGCCTGCAAACAGCTCCTCAAACTTGGTGGCTGCGGCAGGTGCTATATCTGATACGAACTTAAGGTCCTCACGCTCCTGCATAAGCTGGATGAGCTCATCCTCATTGATGATCTCCTTACGTGCTGAGTTAACCAGGACAGCGCCTTTAGGCATCAGGCTTACAAGCTTCTTGCCGATAGAGTTCTTGGTCTCGTCAGTTGCAGGCAAGTGCAGTGAGATGAACTGGCAGGTCTTGTACATATCCTCAACCTTATCAACTGCATGTACACCGGCAGCCTCTATAACCTCCTTGGGGCAGTAAGCATCAAATGCGTAAACCTCCATGCCGAATCCCTTGGCTATGCGGGCTACGTTACGGCCTACGTTACCGAATGCATGGATACCCAGTTTCTTGCCCAGAAGCTCAATACCTGATGTACCGTTGTAGAAGTTACGTACGGCATAAACCATCAGACCGGCTACAAGCTCGGCAACAGCGTTGGCGTTCTGACCCGGAGTGTTCATTACACAAACTCCGTGTGCGGTGGCCGATGCCAGGTCAACATTGTCGTAACCGGCACCTGCGCGAACCACGATCTTAAGCTGCTTGGCAGCGTCAAACACCTCAGCGTCTATGATGTCACTGCGGATGATGATAGCGTCAACATCGGCAACCGCGCTCAGAAGAGCAGACTTCTCAGTATATTTCTCAAGCAGGGCAAGCTCATAACCAGCACCCTCAATAACCTCACGGATTCCATCAACTGCAACCTTTGCAAAAGGCTTTGATGTAGCAACAAGTACCTTCATATCCTTAATCTGTTTTAGTCCTTCAAATTAATGCTTGGCCTCAAACTCCTTCATGCAGGCAATCAGGGCGTCAACACTCTCCATAGGCAGAGCGTTATAGCATGAAGCGCGGAAACCGCCTACTGAACGGTGACCCTTGATGCCGACCATACCCTGGCCCTTGGCAAAGCTCATGAACTCATCCTCAAGCTCCTTATACTCAGGCTGCATAACCCAGCAGATGTTCATGTATGAACGGTCCTCCTCATTGGCGGTACCTACGAACAGCTTGTTGCGGTCAATCTCACCATACAGCTTGGCGGCACGGGCCTCGGCACGCTTAGCCATCTCCTTTACACCACCCTGAGCCTTGAGCCAGCGGAGTGACTCCAGAGCTGAGTAGATAGTGAATGTAGGAGGAGTATTGAACATTGAACCGTTATCGATATGAGTCTGGTAGTTCAGCATGGTGGGGATGTAACGGTCTACATGACCCAGAGCATCGTTCTTAACGATTACGAAAGCCATACCTGAAGGAGCCAGGTTCTTCTGGGCACCACCGTAAATGCAGTTGTACTTGCTTACATCGATGGGGCGTGAGAAGATATCTGATGACATATCAGAGATCAATGGAACCGGGCTGTCAAGGTCCTTACGGATTTCAGTACCGTAGATGGTGTTGTTAGTTGTAAAGTGGAAATAATCTGCATCGGCAGGGATTACATAATCCTTGGGGATGTAGGTGTAAGTTGACTCGGCCGATGAAGCAACCTCAACAACCTCACCGAAAGCCTTAGCCTCCTTCATGGCCTTCTTTGCCCAAACACCGGTGTTAAGGTAAGCAGCCTTCTTGTTAAGGAAGTTATAAGGTACGCGACAGAACTCCATGCTGGCACCACCTGCCAGGAACAGTACTGAATAACCTTCCGGAACATCCAGAATCTCCTTGATCAGAGCCTCAGCCTCATCAACTACGGGCTTGAACTCACTTGAACGGTGGCTGATAGAGAGAATAGAAATGCCTGTGCCGGCAAAATCATAGACAGCCTGAGC
>Ga0310690_10006771_pt1 | contig 14972 bp, 15 predicted proteins | sample AusTroGonzalo_MG_2_FD_207661 | JGI IMG/M metagenome (GOLD analysis project Ga0310690, IMG submission 207661) | Bovine rumen microbial communities from tropical cattle in Woodstock, Queensland, Australia - Gonzalo_04 (v2) (version 2) | ecosystem: Host-associated > Mammals > Digestive system >...
GTAGTTTCGAGAAAAATTCGTACCTTTGCATCATAGATGCAAAACAGACAAAAGCGTCTAAAATTTGCGGCATAACTATCGCGAAAAATTTTCTTAGTCGACGAAGAAGTTTTTCATAGGCATACCGTAAAAACGAGGAAGAAAGGAAAAGGTTTTAAGGCTGCGAAAACACTTTACTTGGTATGAAAATGAATATCTGGAAACTGCTGAGGAATATCCTGCCGTTTGTGACGCCCTACAGATGGCTGATTGTGGTGACACTGGTGCTGACACTCGTTGGCTCGCTGATGGCGCAGGTGAACGCCGTGGTACTGGACCGTGCGGTGGATGCCATCAATGCGCTGATGCAGCAGCCGGAGGGATTCCAGTGGCGGCAGGCCGTGAGGATTCTGACCGTCATCACCGTGATCCTGTTGGGTAAGGAGGTGATCGGGGCGCTCGTCACGTTCTTCCAGCGCTACTACGGCGAGCGGATGCGTATCCTGGTGAGCCGCGACATGTCGCTGAAGGTGGTTGACAGGATGCTCTCGTTCCGCATGGCCTTCTTCACCAGCGAGGGCAACGAGACGGGTAAGTTGCAGTCGCGCATAGACCGTGGTATCATGAGCATGAGCAACACGGTGAACAATTTCTTCATCGAGATCCTGCCGCTGTTTACGAGTGCCATCCTGGCCCTGGGACTGATGTTTGCCGCCAATGTCTATGTGGGACTCGTGGCCCTGTGCATCGTGCCGCTCTATTTCTGGGTGACCTATATCCAGGCCTCGAAGATGAAGGGGGGCCGCAGGGGTATCTTCGGCGGGCATCAGGCAGTGAGCCAGGGCATCCTGAACATCATCGAGAGCATCACCGTGATCAAGTCGTTCAACCGCGAGGAGATAGAGGCGGAGCGTCAGGCCACCATCCAGCGCTCGATGACCGACCTGCAGTTGAGCACCCGCAAGAAGGCTTACCTATTCAACGGTCTGAAGAGTTTCCTCGAGCAGATAGGCACCGTGCTGATCATCATCCTGACGGCCTATCTGGTGCTGATTGACTATCCGGGCATGTCGATCGGAAAGATCATGTACCACGTGATGCTGTTCGCCAATGTCAGCGCCCCCATCCGCCAGTTGCACCGCATCTACGACGATATGAACGATGCCCTGATCTATGCGGAGGGATTCTTCGGTATCCTGCAGGCCGACGACGAGGTGGAGCAGACGGGACAGTATCAGCCGAAGACGGTGAAGGGCGACTTTGAACTGAAGAACGTGGACTTCACCTATTCGAACGGTACGCAGGCGCTCTGGGATGTGTCGATGAAGATTGAGAGCGGTAAGATTACCGCCCTTGTGGGTCTGAGCGGTGCCGGCAAGAGCACCATCGTGAACCTGCTCGACAAGTTCTACGAGCCTCAGCAGGGCACCATCAGCCTCGACGGCACACCGCTGAGCGAATGGGATACGACGTGGCTGCGCGAGAATGTGGGACTGGTGCTGCAGAAGAACCACATCTTCGACGGCTCCATCGAGGAGAACATCAAATACGGCTGTCCGCAGGCAACGCACGACGATGTGGTACGTGCCGCCAAACAGGCTTATATCTACGACCAGATCATGCAACTGCCCCACGGCTTTGAGACGGCGGCCCTGCAACTGAGCGGCGGTCAGCAGCAGCGCATCGCCATCGCACGCATGTTTATCAAGAACCCGCCCATCATCTTCCTCGACGAGCCTACGGCCAGCCTCGACGCCATCGCCACCGAGCAGATCAAGGCTTCGATCGACGCCATCAAGAAGGGACGCACAGTGATCATCATCTCGCACAACATCGGACAGATTATCGATGCCGACCAGATCTACGTGCTGCAACAGGGGCGCGTGGTGCAGTCAGGCTCGCCAACGGAGGTCTACCAGCAGGGCGGACTCTACAAGGATATCTTCGACGCCAGCGCCCGTAGCATGAACGCCGACAAGATTGCTGCCACCACGAATTTTGCCTGATGAGGATTAGGACAAAAAAAAGACCTCACCAGGTTCAGGTGAGGTCCAAAATGGTTGACTAATCTTCTTCTTAGAACTTTGCCATTTTGATAGCGACAATGGCGCACTCATTGCCCTTGTTGCCGTGCTTGCCGCCTGAACGGTCCTTGGCCTGCTGGAGGTCGTTGGTCGTCAGGAGACCATAGACAACGGGAATGTTGCTGGTGGCGTTCAGACGGGCAATGCCCTCTGTGACTCCCTGACAGATATAGTCGAAATGGGGGGTCTCGCCACGGATGACGGCGCCCAGGATAATGACGGCATCGTAACCGTCGTTGAGCGTCATCTGATGTGCGCCATAAATGAGTTCGAACGAGCCTGGTACGGTCTTCACATGGATGTTCTCAGACAATGCGCCATGCTTCTCCAGCGTAGACACACATCCTTCGAGCAGTGCGCCCGTGATCTCAGGATTCCACTCAGCCACCACGATGCCGAACGTCATGTTCGACGCATCGGGAACGGCGTTGAAATCGTACTCGCTCAGATTATGTAGTGCGGTAGCCATTACTCCTTGCAACGCTCAATGTATGCATCGATGGTCTGATACTGCATAGAGTTGAAGTACTTGTCCTTCACCTCCTGGTACAGTTTCAAAGCATCAGCCTTCTTGCCCTGGCTCTCGAGGATCTCACCGGCCTGTACGAGGAAGGTGGGCGACAGACTGTTGTTGTCGGCCTTCTCGGCAGCCTTCTTCAAGGTAGAAACAGCCTTGTCGAGTTGGTTGAGGTGGGCATAGACATTACCCAGCGCACCGAGGGCGGCGGGAGAAATCATAGCATCGTCGGCACCGTCGAACTTCTCGAGGTAGTTGGCAGCCTCCTGCCACTTTTCGAGTTGGGCGTAGCAGAGTCCGGCATAGAGGTTGGCCAGGTTGCCAGCCTTGGTGCTGCTGTACTCAGAAGCCACATTGAGGAAACCCTTGAACGACACGCTGTCGCCATTGAGAGCCTTCTGATAGTTGCCAGCGAGGAAATATTCCTGACCCTTGGCCAGAACGGTGCTGGCCTTGTCTTCTCTCGGGCCTGAATAATAGGTTTTGAAAAGAACGATACCGGCGATGATTACCACGATAGCAATCACAGCGGCGATAATTGCCTTCTTGTATTTGAGGAAGAAGGCCTCACTCTGACTGATGGTCTGCTCAACAGGAGCAGCCTGGGGATTGTTGTTGTTTGCCATTATCTTATTTATATTTTTTATTATTCACACGAAACGGGTGCAAAATTACTCATTTTATCGCACATATTGAAATTTATTCCCGACTTTTTTTGCTTTTAGGCGAGAAAAGCCATATTTTTTCGTACCTTTGCATCATGATTCTGGAAAAATTATCGCTCATCAACTATAAAAACATCCAGGCGGCCACGCTGGAACTCTCGCCGAAGATCAATTGTTTCATCGGTCAGAACGGCGTGGGCAAGACGAATGTGCTCGATGCCATCTATTACCTCTCGTTCTGTCACTCGGCCAACACCCCCGTCGACTCGCAGGTGATACGGCATGGCGAGCCGTTCTTCATGATTGAGGGAAGATATGCGGCTGACCAGGCCACTGATACGGCCGACGAATTGTTGATCACCTGTGGCTTCAAGCCTGGCACCAAGAAGCATTTCAAGAAGAACAAGAAGGAATATAAGCGGCTGTCGGAGCATATCGGTCTGATTCCCGTGGTGATGGTATCGCCCTCGGACACACTGCTCATCGACGGCGGCAGCGAGGAGCGCCGACGGTTGATGGACATGGTCATCTCGCAATACGACCGCAGTTACATCGAGGCCCTGAACCGCTATAACAAGGCCCTGCAGCAACGCAACACGATGCTCAAGGCCGAAGAGGAGCCCAACATCGACGTAATCAGCCTCTGGGAGGAACAGATGGCGATGACGGGTGAACAGATCTATCAGAAGCGCGATGCCTTCGTGAAGGAGATGGCGCCCATCTTCCAACGGTTCTACGAGACCATCTCGGGCAATCGCGAACAGGTGGCTCTGAACTATGTGTCGCATTGTCAGCGAGGACCGCTACTGGAGGTGATCCAGCGCGACCGCTTCAAAGACCGTGCCGTGGGCTATTCACTGCACGGTATCCATCGCGACGATCTGGAGATTTCGCTGGGCGGCCATCAGATGAAGCGTGAGGGCAGTCAGGGACAGCACAAGACATTCGTGATTGCCCTGAAACTGGCACAGTTTGATTTCCTTAAACGTACAAACACACAGACCACACCACTCCTTCTGCTCGATGACATCTTCGACAAGTTGGATGCCCAGCGGGTGGAGCAGATTGTGAGTCTCGTGGCGGGGAATGAGTTCGGACAGATCTTCATTACCGACACCAACCGCGACCATCTGGACCAGATTCTGTCGGCCTCGTCGCACGATTATAAGATTTTCTATGTGGAGGATGGCGTATGTTCAGAAAGGACGTAAAGAATATCAAGGAACTGATTCTCAGGAATCTGAGAGTGCAGGGGCTGGAGACGCCACTGCTGCAGAAGCGGTTGATAGAGGCGTGGCCCGTGGTGGCCGGTGAGATGATCAGCCGCTATACGGGCAGTGTGGTCATCCGCAACCAGACCCTCTACGTGCATCTGACAAGTCCTGCCCTGAGGGCCGACCTCTCCATGCAACGCAGAGAATATGTGAATCGGTTGAATGCGTATGTGGGTAGTCAGGTGATTACCGACATCCGATTCAATTAGATGACCTCATCCACCGCGATGTCAAACGGATCGCAAGGCACTTCCGGCACTTTCTGGAAGTCGAAACAAACGCCAATCTTATACATCTCCGGACGGGCGGCCAAGAAACGGTCATAGTAGCCCCTACCCCGTCCCAGACGATGCCCCAAAGCATCGAAAGCCACACCAGGCACCAGGATCGTGTCACACGGCGACGGTTGTATTGTGTCACCCACAGGCTCCATGATATGGAAGGCACCCTCCTTCAGGCTCTGGGCACCGTGATAGGGACACCACACCATCGCCTCGTCGTCGACGACCTTCGGCAGAAGCACCGTCTTTCCCTCAGCCACGAGATGGTCAATCAACTGATGCGTGCAGACCTCGTCGGGCAGGGAATAATAGGCGCAGACGACATCCGTCTGGGCCAGTCGGGCCTTCAGACGGGCAATAACAGGAAGCGACAACTCTTCCAACTGCTGTGGCGTGAATTGTCGCTTGATCTGTCGTATCTGTCGTCGCAGTTCGTCCTTACGCATGGGCTATCAAAGTGGCTTTGACATGGGTGCTGCGATAGTCGAAGGCCTTAGCCACCTTCTGCGGCTGTTTCTTACCGTCAGTCTCAGGCTTCTTGGGGAAGGCCTCGTTGTTGCGGAAGATCTTCAGCGTCTCCAGGATGGCCGGATCGTCCTGATTCAGATATTCCGTCCAGGCCTGTTCGTCGAGCATGTTATAGATGATGCGGCTGTTGATATAGCGCTCCAGCAACTTGTAGGATTTCTGGATCATCAGGTTGCGGCGCTTCAGACCATTCTTATCGGCCCAGGCCACAAACTTCTCCACGCTGTTCTGGCGCTTGAGATACTGCTCCAGTTCGGCGGCGCTCTTGAAGTCCTTCATCTTACTGCGGTTCTCGTCGGTATAGTTGAAGGCAAACTGAAGAATCAGGCCCGACATGGAGGCTTCCTTGTAATAGGATGTCATGCCCAACGTATCCTCAGGCACGAAGATATCAGGCGTGATGCCACCACCGCCATATACCACACGACCGTTGCCAGTGTGATACTGCGGACCCGTGTGCTTGATGCTGTCCTGCGAGAAGAACTCGCCATGCTGGTAGCGCGACAACAGATCCTCCTCGTAGTTCTTGTCAGAGCCAGAGGTATAGGGTTTCTGGATACAACGGCCTGACGGCGTGTAATAACGGGCTACGGTGAGACGGATCATGGAGTGGTCGCTGAACTCGATGGGCTGCTGAACGAGACCCTTACCAAACGAGCGACGGCCGATGATGGTGCCGCGGTCGTTGTCCTGGATAGAGCCTGACAGGATCTCGGAGGCGGAGGCAGAGGCTTCGTCGATGAGCACCACCAACGGCAGGTGCTGATAGGAGCCACGACCATCGCTGCGATAGTCCTGACGGGGCGACTTGCGTCCCTCGGTATAGACGATGAGTTGGCCCTTCGAGAGGAACTCGTTGGCAATCTGAACAGCCGAAGCCAGATAGCCGCCTGTGTTGTTACGCAGGTCGATGACCAGACTGCCAAAGCCTTCCTGCGACAGTTTAGCCAGCGCAATCAGCAGTTCAGGATAGGTATTCTCGCCGAAGTTCTTGATTTTGATATAGCCCGTCTTCTCGTCGAGCATATAACTGGCCGTCACACTCTTCGTGGGAATCTCGCCACGGGTGACTGTGATATGGCGGATGCTCTTCTCACCATAACGGATGATGCCCACCTTCACCTTGGTATCCTTGGGACCCTTCAAACGGTGCATGGCCTCCTCATTGGTCACTTCCTTGCCGACAAAGGGCTGGTCGTCGATCTCAACAATCTTGTCGCCTGCAATCAGGCCGGCACGCTCTGCAGGACCGTTGCCAATCACGTTCTGCACACGGATGGTGTCGTTGCGGATGGTAAACTCGATGCCCACACCCGAGAAGGAGCCCTTCAAATCGTCGTTGGCAATCTGCACATCCTTCGCCCCGATATAGACAGAATGAGGGTCGAGTTCTGACAGGATCTGCGGCATGGCCTTCTCGACCAGATCGTTGATATTGATGGTATCCACATACTGGTCGTCGACAATATGCAACAGGTTGTTCAGTTTATTACCGCTGGAATTGATGATACTCAGCCGATTGCCGGAGAAATGGTTGGCATAGAAGGTTCCCACCAGTATGCCAAGGACGACACACAAGGCCATCCATATAGGGGTATAACGATTTGACTTATTACTCATCTTCAACTATTCACTATTCACTTTTCACTATTCACTTCCATATAGATCACTTCTATACCGGCCCGTTTCAGGAGATCGATGCCGTCGGTAAGACGGTATTTCTCGCCATAGACCACCCGTTTGATGCCTGCCTGAATGATCAGTTTGGCACACTCGATACAGGGCGAGGCCGTGATGTAGATGGTGGCACCATCGCTGTTGTTATTGCTACGAGCCAGTTTGGTAATGGCATTGGCCTCTGCGTGAAGCACATAGGGCTTGGTGACGTTATCGTCATCCTCACACACATTCTCAAAGCCGCTGGGGGTGCCGTTATAGCCATCGCTGATGATCATCTTGTTCTTGACCACCAGGGCCCCCACCTGCCGACGCTGGCAATAGGAGTTCTCGGCCCAGATCCGCGCCATGCGCAGATAACGCTCATCCAATTTCCTCTGTTTCTCTGTCATCTTGATTACTTCTTCTTGATTCCATTCCGTTTCAACAAGGCGTCGATCGTGGGCTCACTACCCTTGAATCGCTTATAAAGTACCATGGGATTCTCCGTGCCGCCCTTTGAGAGGATACAGTCGCGGAAACGCTGGGCTGTGGAAGGATTGAAGATGCCCTCCTTCTTGAAGACGGCAAAGGCATCGGCATCGAGCACCTCGGCCCACTTGTAACTGTAATAGCCCGCAGCATAGCCGCCAGCCATGATATGCGAGAACTGGACGGTCATACAGGTGTCAGGCAGTTGCGCTGTCACCATGGCCTTCTCCCAGGCTTTCTTCTCAAACGGGATGATATCGTCGGTAAACGGTTCTTTCTTAGTATAATAGGCCATGTCGAGCAGGCCAAACGACACCTGACGCAGACAGGCATAGGCCACATTGTAGTTGCGGCTCTTGATGATGCGCCCAATCAACTCGTCGGGGATGGGCTCACCCGTCTGGTAATGGAAGGCGAAGGTGCGCAGGAATTCTTTCTCAATGGCGAAGTTCTCCATGAACTGCGAGGGCAGTTCGACGAAATCCCACCACACATTGGTGCCACTCAGGCTCTCGAAACGGGTATTGGCAAACATGCCGTGCAGCGAGTGGCCGAACTCATGAAGGAAGGTCTCCACCTCGCCCAGCGTCAACAGGGCGGGTTTCTCTTCCGTCGGCTTGGTGAAGTTCATCACCACACTGACATGCGGACGCACATTCTCACCCTTACGGTCGATCCACTGTCCCTGGTATTCCGTCATCCAGGCACCACCCTGCTTTCCCTTTCTGGGGTGGAAGTCGGCATAGAAGACAGCCAGGAAAGAGCCGTCTTTGTCGAACACCTCGTAGGCCTTCACATCAGGATGGTAGACGGGGATGTCCTTGTTTTCCTTGAAGGTGATGCCATACAGGCGGTGGGCCAAGCCGAAGACACCATCGATGACCTTCGACAATTCGAAATAGGGACGCAGCATCTCGGCATCGAGGTTGTATTTCTCAAGTTGGAGTTGATGCGAATAGAAACCGAAATCCCAGGGCTCCAGTTTGAAGTCCTTGCCCGCGGACTTTCTCGCCATCTTCTCGATGGCAGCCACTTCCTTGAGGGCCGTGGGCTTATAGGCCACAATCAGGTCGTTGAGCAACTTGTAGACATTGCGCACATTCCCTGCCATGCGATGCTTCAGCACGTAGTCGGCATAGGTCTTATGGCCCAGCAACTGTGCCAGTTCGCGGCGGAGATTGATCAGGCGCTTGCAGATATCCAGGTTGTTCTCGCTATTGTCGTGAATACACTCCGTATTCTTGGCCATATACATCTGACGGCGCAGTTCGCGCTGCGTGGAATAGGTCATGAAGGGAGAGTATGAAGGGAAGTCGAGGGTGAACACCCAACCTTCCTTACCCATCTCCTTCGCAGCCAGGGCAGCCGCCTCACGGGCGGTCTCAGGCAGACCGTCGAGTTGCGACTCTTCAGTGATGTGAAGGGTAAAGGCCTTGTTTTCCTTCAGGAGGTTCTGCGAGAACTGCAAACCCAGCATCGAGGCCTCCTCGGTCAGTTGGCGAAGACGTTCCTTGCCAGCCGCATCCAAGAGCGCACCACTGCGCACGAAGCCGTCGTAACACTTGTCGAGCAACATCTTCTCCTCAGGTGTCAACCTGCGATGATGCTGGTGGACATATTTGATGCGCTCGAAGAGTTTCTCATTCAGACGGATATCATTGGCATGCTTGGTCAGCACAGGACTCAACTTCTGTGCCAAGGCATCCATCTCGTCGTTAGTCTCTGCCGAGAGCAGATTGAAGAATACTGACGACACACGACCCAACAGGTCGTAATAGCCCTCACCGTCCTTCTCGTCATCGATGCTGATAATCGTATTGTCGAAAGTCGGCTTACGAGGGTCGTTCACAATCTTGTCGATCTGCTCATCCTCACGACGGATGCCCTCTAGAAAGGCCTCCTCAAAATCCTCGAGTCTGATACGGTCGAATGGCGCCGCATCATGCGGTGTATGATAGGGGGAAAAAAACGGATTCTTTCGTTCTTTCTGTTCACTCATCTTTCTATACTAACGTTTACGACCTGCAAAATTACAAAAAAAGCGAAAACACAGCAAATTGCAGCCTATTATTTTATATTATTTCACATCAACAGCCGTTCCATCAGCGGAATTTCCACTCTTCCACGTCGCAAAATGATTTTTCCCTCACGTTGCAGGTCATTGAGGGCACGACTGACATTCAGACGACTATCGTTGAGTTCGTCGGCCAATCGGTTCATCAGGATATGGAACACCTTGGGGCCGGCAGGATAGACACAATGCTGGGCAAAAAAGCGGACAATACGGTTTTGCAGCGAATCGGGCACATGCTGCCATAGCAGACGGGAAGTCTTCTGTGTCTGCGTAGCAAACATATTCAACAGGTTCAGACGGAACACCAGGAAATCCTCAGACAAACGGAGCACCTCGTCCTTACCGACAATGATGAAGTTGGCATCGGTCTGGGCCAGATAGGTATGGGTATAGCGCTGCGTATAGCCGAAGACCACCTCGGGCTGCAGGATGACAGGTGCCTCCAACTGCTCCACAACCGTGTAGCCACGGTCATCAGACGTGGTCTCCACACGGAGGGTGCCATTGACCAGGAAATACATCTGCAGACAGTCGTCTCCCTCGGCCACAACCGTCGTGCCGGCATCCATCTTGGAAAAGCCGAAACGCGTATGACCGGCCACCAGTGCCAGGTCATCACGGCTCATGCCCTGAAACAGGGGAAACAGAAGCAGTTTCTCGTAAATCTGCAAGGTAGCCATAGGCTGTTACTCCACAATTTTATCTTTCAACGAGGGAGAACACCAAACAGCATTCTGACCTTGATCGTCGGCATAGATAAAGTAAGCCATCAGTTCCGGATGACGCTCCAGCACCTTCTTGGCACCATCGATGCCCAGCACCATAAACGAGGTGGCATAGGCATCGGCCGTTGCACAGTCTTTGGCCAGAACCGTAGCCGACAACAGGGAATGCTGCACGGGATAGCCCGTCTTGGGATCGATTGTATGGGCGTATTTCTTGCCGCCCTTGTAGTAGAAGTTGCGATAATTACCACTCGTGGCCATCGCCAGATCAGTGACATTCAGCACACTCTGTATCTCGCCTTTTACAGACAAAGTATCGTCGGTAGGTTTCGTCACACCGATCTTCCAGGGCAGACGTTTGGGGTTGACACCACTGGTGACAATCTCGCCGCCAATCTCCACCATGAAGTTTTCCACACCTCGCTGCTGGAGGAAATGAGCCACCACATCGGAACCGAAGCCCTTGGCAATGGCAGAACAGTCGAGCATGACACCTGGTGCCTGTTTCACGATACGTCCCTCCTTCAGCGAGACCTTCTCATAGCCAATCAACCGACGGAGACTGTCTACCTGATGACGGTTGGGCTGGATGCCATTCTTAAAGCCGAAGCCCCAGGCATTGACCAACGGGGCCACCGTAATATCAAATGCCCCGTCCGTCTCGCGGGAAATATCCATGGCTTTGTTGAAAACGGACAGGAACATCTCATCTGGCTGCACATCCTGATTCTGATTGATGGCTGTGATGATGCTATGGTCATTGAAAGGAGACAGGGAATTGTCGACTTTCTGCAGTTCTGCCTTAATAGCCTGATGAAGATCGGAGTCACACTCGTATGTGATATTGTAAATCGTACCGAATACCATACCAGAATTCGTCTGATAGGGTATATCCCGCTGCTGGCGGATAATCAGCACCGTTCCTACAATCAACAGGATGAGGAAAGGCAACTGCCAGATAAGTTTCTGCTTGTTCATATATCAATAATCACATTGAATGTACCACCCAGACGGGTGTCGCCATCAACGCCATATCCTGGCACATACCACGTGCGTCCGATGACGCCGTCCTTATGAGCAATACGCCGCTTATAACGCACACTCCAGCCTAAATGCAACGGTCCCCAGATGGTGGCATCAGCCCCTAAGGCCACTTCCAACCAGTGGTAACTGCACGGCTCATCCTTTACGCCGAATCCCGTGTCCCATTGCCAAACAGGATCTGGGAAATTATCACGGGAGAGGTCTACCTTATACTTGGTGAATGCATAGCGCAGTCCGGCATAGAAACGGTAGGGGCCATGCTTCTCTTTCAACAGGTTCTTATCGATACCGACACGGAAATAGGGAGCCGCCGTCTCGTAGCGGAGGCAGGTTACAGGGTCGTCGGTATGACTGGCCTTGCCATAGCCCACTTCTGCAATCGGGAACCACTCGTCGTGGAGGTTGATGCGCAAAGCGCCCTCGTACTGACCATAATCCGACAACTCCATCATGGCCAAACCCACCAAATCGAAAGATACGGAGAACCCACGGAAAAGGGGGATGGAGTCCTTCTCTAATGAAAAGAACTTCGACTGTGCCGATGCCGATGCCGATACCAATAGCAACAGACTAATTGCCAGTTTTCGGATAGAGATAGAAATGAACGGTTTGGACATCATAAGTCACTGATCTATTGATGAGTACAAGCGAATCGATGGCATGAGTGGTATGCTTCACACCCGTCAGTTCATGGAAGAAGGCAGCGGAACAGTCAACGGATTCGAAGTGAGGAATGTCGTTCTTCTTGATCCACACCGTATCAACCACGGTCTTCACACTGTCGGAAAAGCAGAATAAGAGAATATCCTCCGGATGGGAATAACTGATGGGGAGGCTGAAGGCCGATTTGTCAATCAACCTGTTGAGGGTGACGTTATCGCTGTTGAAAAGCGCTGTGACATCGACGTATTTGCCGTCAAGCCGCTCTGTTATTACTGACAAGGAATCCGTAATCGACAGGGGCTCCCCAGATTTGTCACGGATTTCGTATTGCACAGAAACCGTGTTCTGAACAGGACAGTCGATGCTCGAGCAAGCAGAGATGACGAGCGATGACAAACCTATCAATATCTGTCTGAATCGTCTATCCATCACTTGCCATTTAACATTTCTTCCACCTGATAGTCATTACGGCCTTGAGAAGAACGGCTCACCAAATCGGCCACAAATCCTGTCAGGAACAACTGTGTACCGATGATCATCATCGTCAAGGCGATATAGAAATAAGGGGAGTCTGTCACCAGACGCTGGGGAATGTGGTTGGCCAGACACCAGAGTTTGTCGGCACCGATGACGAAGGCAGCCACAAAACCAATGAAGAACACCAGCGTGCCCAAGAAACCGAACACGTGCATGGGCTTCTTGCCAAAGGTGCTGAGGAACCAAAGGGTCAACAGGTCGAGATAGCCGTTGACAAATCGATTCAGTCCCATGAATTTTGATGAGCCATATTTGCGGGCCTGGTGCTGAACCACCTTCTCGCCAATCTTGTTGAAACCGGCATTCTTGGCCAGATAGGGAATATAGCGGTGCATCTCGCCATAGACCTCGATATTCTTCACAACATCCTTGCGGTAAGCCTTCAGTCCGCAATTAAAGTCATGCAGGTTCTTGATGCCGCTGACCTTACGGGCCGTAGCATTGAACAGTTTCGTGGGAAGGGTCTTTGAAATCGGATCGTAGCGCTTCTGCTTGTATCCGCTCACGAGGTCGAAACCGTCTTCCTTGATCATCCGATACAACTCCGGAATCTCGTCAGGAGAATCCTGCAGGTCGGCATCCATCGTGATGACCACATCGCCTTGGGCCTGTTCGAAACCACAATAGAGTGCAGGACTCTTGCCATAGTTACGGCGGAACTTGATGCCTTTCACCTGCTCGGGCTGTTTACTATGGAGTTCGGAGATAATCTCCCATGAACGGTCGGTAGAACCATCATTGATGAAAATCACCTCATAACTAAAGCCTTTCTCCTTCATCACCCGCTCTATCCACGCATAGAGTTCAGGGATTGATTCGTCCTCATTATAGAGAGGTATTACGACTGATATATCCATTTTAACGATTTACTTTTCACTATTCACTCGTTTGACACTCCGCTGCATAATCAAGCCTAAAGGCAGGCCCAGGATAAAGCCCAGTAAGATATTGATCGTCAGCATATTCAACGCATAGTCTATCGGACGGGTATTCGCCATCTCCTGCAGGCTCTCATCTACCATCTGTGTCATACCGTACTGTTTCAGCACCTGTTGCATCTCCTCGGAGGAGACCATCTTTGAGAATTGGCTCAACAGGAAACCGTGATCCATAAAGGCAAAATAGAGATACTGGGCGATGGCAAAGAGCACACCACCATAGAAGAACACGAAAACCGTATAGGCATAACCACGACGGAACGAGATAATCCCCTCACGGCCGTAGTCACGGAACTTTCCCAAACGCTCACCGACGAAAAACGGCGTATAGCACATCAGGAAGAATGCAGCAAGACCAAGCAGTTGGTTCGACACACCTATTATATATAAAAGGAACGTCGCAACCCAAAGCAAAGCAAGCAGAGCACCATCCTGACGGGCAAATGCTTTCAATTGTACATATTCTATCGGAGTCATCGGCTGCAAAATTACGCATTTTTCCGCATATATCGAGTGCTTTGGCTCAAAAAATAGTTAAAAATGTCATACGGTAGCATTTTTTTTACGCTTGACTGTTCACTATTCACTTTTTTATTGTACCTTTGCACCCGCAAAACGGGCAAGTCCTGTACGGCCAGCTCCCTTTGAATCCCCCAGGGTGGGAACACAGCAAGGGTATTAGGTTGTAGCGGCGCGATGCAGATCGCTTGTCCACCCGCCTCTTTAGCTCAGTTGGCCAGAGCACGTGATTTGTAATCTCGGGGTCGTTGGTTCGAATCCGACAAGAGGCTCTCACTTAGGCTCAACATGCACTGCAACATGAGTCTCCTCCCCATAATGATCACGAAGCAGATTCTCCACCTCTGATGCCTTGTCATGCGCTTCACGCAGAGAGACATCACCATCCATGAGAATGTGCATCTCTATCGCATAATGATTTCCTATCCGTCGTGTCCGCAAATCATGCGGCCTCACGTCTCCTGGTAATGATGACACCAGATGAAGGATTTCCTCTTCCACGGCGTCAGGCAATGACTGTTCCATCAAATCGCCAATGCCATTACGCAATAATTCAACCGACACCTTTACGATGAAGAGACCCACCACAACCGAGGCTATAGGATCCAACACCGTCCAACGCTGACCTAGGAAGATGGCACCACCAATACCGATGGCTGTGCCGACTGACGACAAGGCGTCACTACGATGATGCCAAGCATTTGCCTCCACCGCCTGGGAGTTCAACTCACGGGCTTTTATCATTGAGTAACGATAGACACCCTCTTTCAAGACAATCGACAAGAGTGCTGCCCATAAAGCCAACATGCCTGGTGCTTCTAACAGTTCACCATTCACCCATGAGATAATCTTCGTCGCGCCACTATATAAAATGCCTATCGCAACAGCCAACAGAGCCAGACCTATCAGGGTCATTGCTAGCGTCTCATACTTACCATGACCATAGTCATGCGACTTATCCTTGGGTTTACCACTGATATGGATAAAGACAAACAC
>Ga0310690_10006772_pt1 | contig 14970 bp, 10 predicted proteins | sample AusTroGonzalo_MG_2_FD_207661 | JGI IMG/M metagenome (GOLD analysis project Ga0310690, IMG submission 207661) | Bovine rumen microbial communities from tropical cattle in Woodstock, Queensland, Australia - Gonzalo_04 (v2) (version 2) | ecosystem: Host-associated > Mammals > Digestive system >...
TTTATACCAAATAAATTACTCCAGGTAACATACTTCCAAGTGCTAAATTATCAGCGGAAATCATTGTTAATTTCTGACTATTACCCGCGCTTACATAATTACCAATATTAAGAGCTTCACCTAATTGTCCTATTGTTGTATATGCATTTTTATAGCTATTACTAACAGGGTCAATAACCGGAATTATCGTTGCGTCTACTAAACTTGTTGCTGTTGATGCTGTTGTTGGCCATAAATTAAATGTATTAGTTGAAAGACCAGCAATATATTCCAAATATTGATAGTATCTTGTTGAAGCGCCACCGCCTTGCATTGCATAATCAGCAATACATAGTTTGTCTAGATTTTTTTCACCTACTGCGCCTTGTGCTGTCAGGCCTTGGTATACAATTGTTCCATCAGGAATACCTGCTTGTGCTGAAATAGCCAATGTATTACCATTCTTAGCAAAACCTACACCTTCGCCAGCAGATAATTTAAATCCCGTATAGTTAAATGATTGATTAAAATTATTACCTGTTGCGGTAAATGTTGTAGATTTTGACATCATTTCTGATAAACGATTTCCATTTGTTTTTTCAACAAAATCTATACCAGAAACATCACCGTTTTGTGGGATAATTATATATTTATCATCATAACCAATTTTAACTGCGGAAGCTTCGCCAGACAATCTGAATCCGACAGTCATAGAATCTTTTACGTCATATATTCTATTATAACCGCCAAATGTGAATGAATTTTGGCGATCCATATTTCCGCTAATAACATTAGAATTACCGACTGCTACATCATATACATAACCAGCAGAATTAATTACTCTGTTTGAATCACCAAAAATATTAGAATATACGGCATGTGCATTATTATTCTGCCCTATAACTGTTATGGTAGAACCAGATACTTCATTACCCAAACCTGCAATAATAGCACCTAACATTCCATGACTATTTTCATTTACAACAAATCGATTTTGCTCACCTAATATAACATTACCATATGTATTATAAGTTAAGCCATTTTTTATATCAACATTGTTTTCACCACCTAATAACATAGATGATTTATAAGAACCATTAACAGTATTATTATAACCTGCAATTAATGCATCTCTAGCATAATCAAAATTTCCTGCGCCAGTAGCATTAAATGCATTTTTTTGTCCTAAAACTGTAACATTTTCTAATTGACCTTTTAATGTATTTTGTTCACCAACTATGAGAGAATCTCTTATATAAGCATAACCATGAGCATCATCATCACTTGATACTGTATGAGAACGACCAAAAACTAATACTGAATTAAGACCGGATAACTTATTATTATAACCGGCAATAATATTTGTTCGATTACCATATGACCAATTATTAGCAAGTGGAGCTACAATATTATCATTACCTATTACAAAATATGGTGCAGATTTATCTTTTTCATTTACCGTATTATTTTTACCGGCAACTATACTAGCATCAGCTGATATAGCATTCTTTTCGCCAATTACTAATGTTCCATTACCAATTATGTTTGAACTAACACCACCTGCGATTGAACCATCACCGCTGACATAATTTTCTTTACCAATAGCCATGCTATAACTAATGGCAGAAGTCTTATTACCAAATGCTTGAGAATAAGTACTTGCTACATTAGTACTACCCATTGCTACAGAACCTAAATATGCAGAGTTTTTATCACCAATAGCAATAGATTGATAACTTGCGGTATTTGCATTACCTTGTGTAATAGAAGTTTCTGATGCATCATTTTCTGTACCAAATGCAGCTGCATAACTTTTAGCACTATTAGAAATACCTTGTGCTAATGAATATGTCTCAGCTTTATTTTCTTTACCTTGCGCTAATGAATAATAATAAGCATAATTATAATAACCTTGTGCTAATGCTCTTGTTTTTGCACTATTACCTTGACCTTGCGCTAATGAATCTGCATTGCTTTCATTACTTACACCATGTGAAAATCCTTCGCTTGTACCTAGGTTATTAATACCAACTGCAAAACTTTGATTTTCAGCAGAATTACTATTACCTATGGCAATTGAATTATTCCTTGCATTATTTTTTAAACCTTGTGCTAATGAATAATGTACTGCGGAATTAGCTGAACCCTGTGCAAATGCAACATCACTTACATCATTAGCTGAGCCAATTTTACATTCTAAAGCACTTAATGGTACATAAGCTGTTTCATTCCAAATAGCAGAATTTGCAGATACAGCGGAATACGTAGCTTGCCAATTAGCAGAATAACTATTTAATGTTGCGCTAGTTTCATCCCAACTTGCACTATGAGAAGTCAAAGCAGTATAGCATTGAGAAGCAGAATTAATAAAATCATCAGTTATACCAATAGTGCCGGTATTACCGTCTGCAGACATCTGAATAAATCTATTAAGATCTGTCTTAATAGTATAATTTCTTCTACTGTCGGTATTTTCTAAATTAAATATATTTTCTGCAAAGCTAGCGTTATTATAATATGGTTCCAAATAACCTACATATTCCCATAAACTTTCAGAAGCATGTGCAGAAAGATATCTATAATAAGATTGAACACCACTTGGACTTACTGATGTAGTTACATAAGTACCATCACCTTGTGCAGACAATACAGAATAATCAGTTGTAGCATCATTTAATACTTTAATAATGTCGCCATCAGAAATATCTTCTGGGCCTAATGCTGCAGGATCACCATACTTTGCAACAAATATATCATGATTTCCAACCACGTCAATAACGTCAGTACGTGCCTCGATAACATTAATCTGACTCTGTAAATCGCCGGAAAACGCAGAGCATTCATCATATGTCTGATTAAGGGATTTAAGAAGATACTGGTCCCTACCAGAAAACGGTAAAAGCATTTCTCTGTTAAGCCACTTACCATCAGCAACAGTTGATCTAGACCATGGCATAATATTGCCATCTACATCACTAAACTTACCTGCTGAATATCCTTCATTATTAGCTGAAATCCAAGAATATTGTTCTGCCATATTATAAAAACCTCTTATTATTTATAACATAAGAGGCATACAAAAAATACCAGATATACTGGTATTTTTGACTAGCTTTTCATTTTAATAGGTAAAATATCGTAAGAATTATCAGTATGTAATACTATAGCTACGCCATATAGATAATCTGGCCATTCAGCAGTAGCATAACTAGAATGCGTATTTCCTATTGTATAGGCAAGCATAGGTGCAACATAATGATCATGTGTGATAAATACATTTAATCTTGCAGTAGATAGTCCTAAAATATGTTTAATAAAATTAATAGCATCATTCTGAATCTTATCCCATGCAGAATCTACGGTAGTATCAAAAATAGCACTTAATTCTGTGTCAGGGTCTAATTGACTTGGATTATAACAGTATTTTTGAATAAGGTCATGCGTTCCAGAAGACGGTAAATTTTCAGGATTTGCAATAAATGCATTACCCTCAATATATGGAAGTGCATCAGTAATATCTATTTCCGAATAATCAGATGCATCCCATTCAGTATCGCCTCTAGCTGCAGCAATAAGCTGAGCAGTGTGTTCGCAACGAATATAATCCGTTGAATGATATGTAGCATCATTTACATCAATATCTACATCTTTACCTGTTGCTGAACTATGATGTCCATCAATAATACCATCTGCAGCCGATGTCGCTTGGGAAATACCAGTTTCATCTAAATCACCTTGTTTAGATGTATCACTACCACGTTCGGCATGTCGAACTATCAATATCAATTTATCTGTTTCCGACATATCAGATGCTGGATATGATGCCCAACGGAACCAAGATATATCACTATACATTGGATCTGATGTCACCCTTGTATAAATTACATCATTATCATTATATGGTGTATGAATAGGAATACATTCAAAAGAACCATCTACATGTTTAATAAGAAGAATACCAGAAATATAATTTACCCATTCTGCATTTGGATTTTGATAATAATCCATATTGATAGTCATGCCTGTTACAGTAACAACAAATGGTCCTAACATATTATCATGTGTAATGAATATATTAGTTTTATTTGTCATATTAGATAAAATACCATTAACAATCTCAGAAGTATATAGATTAATTTTTTCTAAATTATTTTCTGCAGTTGTTCCGAAATTATCCATTAATTGTTGTGCTGTTAATGCGCCTTCGCCAGATACAATATTATATGCATACTTAGAAAGTAAAGTCCAGTCGGGATTTCCAGGATTAGAACCACGAAGATAATAATTACTTCTTAATATTCCATTAGCTAAAGATAAATCAATATCATTTTCTGTAATTGCAGTACCTGTCATACCATAAGAAAGCTTTATAGCAGTTTCTTTGGTTCTATTAGTATTTGTAGAATAGTATTTTACATCATTCTTAAATGCCGCTGGCAAATTGGATAATACTTCACCTTGTTCTATTGCCCATTCTTCACCTTTTGTAGATAAATGTGCATCACCATTACCAGCTTTTTGAGAATGTCTAACAATTAATGCAATGCTATCTGTTTCTGTTACTAGGCTTGTAGCCATTGCATAAGTTCTATAAAAACTTACGTCAGTAAATACTTTTTCTTTTAAGATTTTACTATTACCAGATTTACATGCATGTAAATTACTATTTGCACTTGTTACTAACATTATTCTTCCTGTGCTTGTGCCTTATAGAAAAATTCTTCTTGTGTTGCATAATCTATAGCATCTGCTGCATCCATCATATCTATATATTTCTGTAATCTTTCTTCAGTCAAAAATTCATCTGTTTCTATTGACTGAAGAACAACTTTTGCTTCTCTAAATGAACCCGTTTGAACTAATCCAATAACTGATGAAAGTTTTTGTGCAATTTCAAGTGGGGAAATTGTAACAAAATCAGTTTTTACACATTCTTCTCTGAATAATGCAATAAATTCATTACCGACAGTAATATTATATTCGACTTCTCCAGCAATGCCATCAATATTGTAAAGACGGTTTCTATTACTTAACATTTCGGACTCAAACCTGAGTCTTCCAACATCTTGTCCAAGAAAATCTTTAACATCATGTTTATTATAATTTTCAAGGAATTCAGTAAGATCAGTGCACCAAAAATCTTTATTATTATATATGCACTGTCCATCTACATAAGTGATTCTTGATACATATTTCATATTAAAATCCTCTAAAATATAAAAATCATTTTCAGTTTTTCCAAGTTCTTCGATAGTATTGATAATTGTGGCAATACTATCAGATTTAAATCTTAATAAATTTGTTTCCTTTTCTATTGCATAAATTTGTGTTGCCATATTAAACCTCTATTGAAGTGCCATCAATTTTCATTAATTTAAAATAACCGTCTTTTCCGGTCGCCGTACTAGCATTCATTAATGCAGTATTAGATGTGCCTATCGCAGTCCAGCCATTATTAATTTCATTGAATGTCGCAGTATATTCATAAGACGCTTTATCAAACAATGTAGCTGGATCAAAGTTTTGCCATGAACCGTTTTTATATTGAAGTATATCTGGATTACCGTAATTACCTATTCCACCCCACTGGCTTAATTTTAAATATAAACCATTTTCGATAGGAGAATCTGGCGGATTTTGCAAACCATCTAAATTACCAATTACATATTTTGTATTATTGGTAGTATATATACCAGCATCAAGTGTAGAAACCCATGTCCAATATTTAGGTATTGAAGTTTGATTTTCAAATGTTCTTGCTGTTACACTTTCATCACTTGGCCAATATAAATTATCGCGTATAAAATGCGCTAGATCTAATGTTCGTTGACCCTCGTCATCGGCCGTAATATTAACTGTGCATTCTGTAGAAGGTATTTCTACATCTGTTCTTTCGAATAAATAATAACCGTCATTCGGATCCCAGCTTAATTTATTAGCAACGCCTAATTGACCTGCTGACATAGCTTGTAATGCTGATAATACAGGTCGTGTTCCTTGATAATTATAATTTTGTCCATCGCAAATACCATACCAAGATCTTGCAGAATAAGTCGGATTTCGACCATAGACTTGTCCTGCATTAAAAGGAGTATCAGTTGGTTTAGAAGTACATAATAATATTGTATTATTTGCAGACATTATTTGGTCGATTCTCTGACAAGATGTTCCAGTAAGTGTACCAATATAACTTTTATCATATATATCAGAAGCAGTTTGTTGTAAATTTGCAAAACCTGTTATTTTAACTGTTCCTTGTGTTACCTCATCATATGCATTATTAAATACTTTATTACTATCTGGTCTTAAATAACCTATATAATATTTGGTTAATGCTTTTAATCTTGCATCAGAATTTAATGATATAGTTCTATAATAACCAGTTGCATCATATAATGTTTCTTGTGTTTGGGATTTTGTCTCTGTTGAACCATATCCAACAGTTAAACCTGTATTATAATCAATTAAACACGCCGTTAAATTATATGCATCTGTTGCAGTATTTGCAAAGATTCTAATCGCAGTAACAGTAGCGTCATTTGGTAACTCGAAAATTTTTACATAGTTATCTTCAAGATTATTATCAAATATAAGTTTTTTATCTTGAACTTCAGCCCAATAACGATGCCATACAAGATACTTGTCAAGTTCTGCTTTTTGATCTGCTGTAGTGCTCAATCCTGCTATGTAACGATTTGCACTTGGCGGAAGATAATAAACATATTCAATTTCTTGTTTATTTTCTGTAGTTCCACCAACTGGAACATAATATATCTGTCCAACATCATAATTGGGATTTCCCGCTTTTTGTGGGAAATGCGCAGCAATTTTACCATCAACTTTCCACTGATAACTCATAAAAACCTTTAAACAATTATGCTATACTCCAGAACATACAAAGAATAATGTTCCTTTATTTGCCGTAGTTGACAAACAGGCAAATATATCACCATCACTACGGACTGCATAAATTTGTTGAACATTCATACCTGCAACATTTACATTATCTTTATATTCTACAGCTGATAAACTTGCAGAAGTACCTTGATTTTCTGTCGTAATAATATTTGTTGTATTATCTATAGTAGTATGAGACTTAGCAGAAACAGCTGATGCATTATTCCATATATTAGCATTTGCAGTTACTGTATCAATAGCATTAGAAACTTGATTATCAAGGCCAATAACTACTTTCTTTGTTGCTGTATTTGGTACAACTGTAATATATTGACTTCCATCAATCTGATATTGATCATTTATCAAATCTAATGCTGATGTTGCAGATTTAACTAATCCTATTTCAGAACCTGCTATACCAGTACCGGAAATTGCACCTGTAGTTTCTACACCGGTAAATGTACTACCTGCTTGAACTTCTGCCCAACCAGTTGTAGTTAATGCATATTGTGCGTCACCAGTAATTGTATTAGATGAACTTGTTACAAATGTTGCAGAGTCAGTTTCGTATTGAGCAGTAGTTAGATAACTACCCATGTCTTCTTTCTTTTGATATCTTCCATCTGATTCTGATTTAGAATATACATTCGCGTTAAAATCAGTCCAGCCAGTTACTGCACCTGTACCAGTTAGCGTGCTGTAAATCAGATATTTATTACTTAGTGATTCTTGCGTAGTATCTGGTTTATCTACTTTATTAGCAAATTCATCTGCAATATTTAATGGCGCACTGGCTGTAGGATCCCAATAATTAAATGCTATTTCTGCTTTCTGTGCACTATATGCACTAACATTGGTTAAATTCAGTGCAGCATCAGTTTTAATACCCAAATTTTCACTATTACCATTACCTGTCAATGAGCTATCATGTGCAACAGTAGAAATACCACCTTGACCTCCACCGCCCTGGATTACTTTCCAACCAGAATTAGTCATGGCATAATACTGTTCATCAGATAATCCATCTGGGAGTGGTGTATAATATAAATCACCGCTTAGTTTTGTTAAATATCCCTGTCCGCCAATCCAATCTTTTGTGCCATAAGCACTCATATCTGCAGTTAATTGATAATTTGCAGAATCTGTTAAATTTGACACTGCGCTAGGTATTTTACCCATTACAAAAGAGAATACGTTTTGAAGCTCATCATTTGATACATAAGTTGCAGAATCTGCACTATATACAGCCGTTGTTAAATATGCTGACATCATATCAACTGTCTGATAATCTGCATAGTCTGTCAAATCTGAAACTTTTGTTGGAACAGGTGTATTTAATTTTTCGGTAGCTTCTGTCGTCAATGAGATTATACCATCAATCTGGTTAACAGAAACGGTTGTACCGTCACCGTAGTATACTCTACCACCGCCACCTCCGCCTCCGCCAGCAGTTTGCACAGCAGACAGTGTTTTCGATAGATTTGTAACTTCTTCTTCTGTCAAAGTTACTGGTTTATTTGTTATTAGCTTATTAATCTTACTCATATCTATCTTCGCCCTCTGCTAATGATTTTAATAACCATGTTTTAATACTGTTTAAGCCAGGAATTTCAATTCCTTGAATTATTTTTATTGCCGACTGGAATAAGCCGTATTCTATATACGGTAATACATTCATATACTCAGCAAAGTCTGTGCCATCATGTGAATCTAATTGCTTAATAAAATCATTGATGATTATACGGCCAATATACTGATTCCATTCCAGTCCAGTTTTATTGCAACCATTATAAAAAACCTTAGACTCGTTTAATGCTTTTGCCGTCGATAATACTTTTCTATTATAAGAACTTAACATGATTAATTACCGCCTACATTTGTATTGTTATTTCTGATCTGTAGCAAATATCTGTATGCTGTATTCTTTTCACGATATACGTTATCAGGATCTGACGTATTACCCCACCAGTTAACATCGTTAAATGTCATTGTATCTTTTACTGCTTCCCATGCTGTAGAGCCCCATTGTCCCCAAGAGCCTATTGACTCCGGGACTTCAGCAGATAAAGGTCCACAATATTTCATATTATCATTAAACCATGTAATTTTCGGGTTAGAATTGGTATTTGCTTCATAACCTTCATCACATAACAATTTAAAGCTATCTGTCTTTTGACGACAGAACATTGCTGCATAATACAGTCTGTCACTGCGCATTTCTGCCTTATAGTCATTTACCCAAATATTACCTTGTGCGTCTTGACCACTATAAGAAGTAACAGGTCTAATATTCTTAACCTTCATTGTATATTTGTTAGCTGGAATCGTAGCAGTCAAAATACCAGTATCAAATAACCATGTAGTTTGTGGTCTATATGTGCCATATGTTGGACTTGATACATCATTATCATAATAATTGAAATTATATTCAAATACGCCGAACATATATGGCAATGCGTCAGATTGTGGACATGCTTGAGAACAATATATCGTAAGTTCAGTATTTTCATTAATTTCATGTGTAAGGTTAACATGGAACAAAGATGCAACCATACATGCCCCTGCACCATCGACTGCATTTACTGGTGAACCAACCTTCTTAGCATCGGAATAGTTCATGTTCATGGTCAACTTGTTATCAAGCTCAGTCTTCAAATTCTGAACTGTATCAACCACTTCCTCGGTAACATTGTCGAGTGTCAATGTACCTGCAGCTGCACCGTCTTCATCAAATTTTAAACCTTTACCAAGTTTTACATAAAGTTTATTATTAGCATCAACATCAATGCCAGATGCAGGATTAAATTCTACATTAATATTATTTTGACCATCAATTTGTGTAGCTACACCTGCATGATAAATACCACCATCAATATCAATCAATGAATCTATTGTTGTAACTTCATGTATCTGGAAATTTTCAACCTTATATCTTGCACCAACTGGTAAACCAGCTAATGTAAAGGTCAATTTATTATCGTCAGTCAAAAGATTAATATCAAAAGATAAATCCAATGTCGTATTATGTGCATAGGATGCATCGATTGTCTGTCTTAAAACTGCATAGCTTAATGACGGCGTTAAAGTTACATCGTAATAAGATTCGTCTATAGTTTCAACAGGAACATTAACCTGAATATCAACATGGTATAAACCCTTATCCAAAGTAACAACATCGCTTTCAAATGTAATACCCGCTGCATCGATATCTACAAAACCACTAATTGTTTCAGATGTTGCAGTTAATGTAGTTACATTAGTTCTTGCTACTGCATAATTATAGCTTGGATTCTTTAAACCAATATCCCACTGATTAATCTGTGGATTATATTCAGCAGAAATACCGTTGTTGCCACTGATATTAGCGCCGCTCAAGAAGTAATACTTTGTATTATCTTCTGTTCCAGACCATGCACTCATCTTATCAGCAGAAATATTGAAATATTCTACCGGGTCAGGTTCCTTTGCACTTAACACATAACCAGAAGATTCACCAATTGCCGAAACAGTAGCAGAAACCAATTCTGGAGTCAAGGAAGTAATCGGATAAATCTTTCCAAGGTCAGATAAATCAATACCAGACCATGCAACATTATCTTGTTCATCCTTTGTCAATACATGAGCTAAACCAGCGGTGAAGTCATTCAATGCAGAAGTTACAAACTTTCCAGAATTTGCACTGAATGCAGAAACTTCATTCCATTTACCGGAATTAGCATTTACTGTAGAACTTACACTTTCAATATTAGCAGAATTTGCAGTAACATAGGTATATGCTGTATTCCAATTTCCACTAACACTTGAAATGTCAGAAATCTTCAAGTATGGAGTTAAATCCATAGAAGTATCGCCGACACATAGCCAACCAGTAGTCCCATCACCAGTTACAATCCAGTTATAGTAACGGTCTGGTTCAGTTGTATCGTCTTTTGGAACAAGATACATCTTTTTCGGGTCTGGGTTCTCTACATCAGGTTCATTATCAGGACCAGTACCTTTACAAGGAACATAGCCGCCAAATTCACCAAGTCGACCTTCAACCCAAGTCTTTGTAGCTAAATCACCACTGACAAATGTTAATGCAAATTTATGATCTGCAGAATTTACAGTAATATATTCATTTGTACTTTCTACAGAATAATGTGCAGAGTTAGCTTTTAATGTTTCAACATCAGTCTTTACTGGTTCGAATTTATCAGCTTCCCATATATCAAAAACATCTTTATCAAGCTTTGTAGCAGATAATGCAGAATGATTATTCCAAGTTGCCGATGTATCTGTAAGTGCAGTATAAGATTCTTCCCATTTACCAGAATTCTCTTTTAATGTAGCACTTGTTTCATTCCAGCTTGCGCTATTATCAAATACTGAATCATAAACGCTATTCCATTTGCCACTATAGTTATCCAATGCATTAGCAGAAAGATAATCAGCAGAAATACTAATTATATGTTCATCAACCTTGATGCCATCTGCCCCACTGTAATATATCTTATCCCAAGCATCAGTTGTTGCAGACCATTCTTTAAATGCGTCTTTATCAAGTTTTGTAGCAGATAATGCAGAATGATTATTCCAGGTTGCAGAAGTTGATGTCAATGCAGTATATGCTTGACCCCAAAAACCAGAATTTTCATTTACTACTGCACTTGTTTCATTCCAACTAGCACTATTAGCTAAAACAGAATTATAAACGCTGTCCCAGTAACCAGAGTTGGTTTTTAATGTAGCGCTTGTCTCATTCCAGCTTGCGCTATTATCAAATACTGAATTATAAACACTATCCCATTTACCAGAGTTAGCCTTTAATGTAGCACTTGTTTCATTCCAACTTGCACTATTTGCCAAAACAGAATTATAAACACTATCCCAATGACCACTAAGATCGTCCAATGCATTAGCAGAAAGATATTCACCTATGGGCTGGAATGTCTCCTTAGCCCAAGCGGATGTGTCAGCCAAACCTTTATCAACATAGCTCTTATCAGCCTTGGCGGTTACTGTGTTCCATGTATTTCGTTCACCTGCTTGAATATGAACATCAGTATCATCAACATGAGTAGCTAAATTAGACTTAATACTAGAAACAGAACTTATAGCTGACAACTGTGCAGGTGTTAACTTATCTTGTTTTTTATTAAATGCTGCATCAAGTTCTCCGTTAGCACTTGTTTCAGTCTTCTTATAATAATAATCTAACTGAGATGCAGATGCAAAAGTTGCTTTTGCCCAAGCAGAAGTAGCAGTAAACTTATTATCAACATCAGTTTTTAATGCAAATTTTCCAGAATTTGAAGAAAATGCAGATGCTTCATTCCATTTTGCACTGTTTGCTTTTACAGTATTATATGTGTTTTGCCAATTTCCGCTATAATTATTCAATGCATTAGCAGAAAGATACTTTGCAGATACACCTATATAATATGCAGATGTAGAACTGTCCCATCTTGCACGAATGCCATCTACACCTAATATATTAGTGTCTGATACAATAGGGTCAGCAGTAAAAGAAATGTCATAATATGCAACACCATCTTTAAAATCTGGCGTAATTGTAACATTTTTATCAGTACTGCTAACAACTGCATGCGGCACTGCGCTATATATCGAAAAATCTTCGTTTGTTACATATAAATCTGACTTAACACCTAATGGCTTACTATTAGTGCCGTTGCCAGATAATGTATCATCAATCTTTAAATTTAATCCTATCGGAGAGTCTGATCTACCATTTCCAGATAATGGTGCATTAACTTTTGCTTGATCTATTGCTATAATATGGCCATTTTTCTGTATCATCTTGTTTTTTCCTCTATAATTATTTATAGCTGGCCATACACATTAAAAATCAAATAATTTATAAAATATTTACATTTTTTCTCAATTTTACTATATTTTAATAGATATGATAGAATTTGAAAAACCAATGCCCATTAAGGACTATATGGCAGAATTTTATGCCGGAAAGCATCAAACTGAGTATAATATCTGCCGTTTTTGTGACGACAAGGAAAAATTTGCCAGAGAATGGCTGGAAAGGGAAGTTCCAGGCATAAATTTAGACAATCCACAAAATATCGTAGACCGTATTGGCTATTATAAAATCTATGATAGAAACCCTATCAAGCAAGACTGGACCGATAAGATTACCGCTCTTGAATTGCTTAGAAATGATGGTTTAAGCGAACTTAGGATTGAACCTGTATTTACAGACAGGAACTACTTGACTGAACATAATTATTATTGGCATCTTTCTAATAATACTAATTATATCCTTAGATGCAATCATGGTTCTGGTTGGAACATGAAATTTAGGAAAGAAGATAGCTTCAATCCAGAATATCTAATCAGGAAATCTCATGAATGGTGTAATCTCAACTATGCTTATATTAGCGGTTATGAATGGCAGTATGAATGCATCAAACCTGGTATCGTAATCCAGCCTGACCTCGGTGAACTATTAAACTGGGAATTCTGGTGCGAAAATGGTGAAATTGTCAATGTCTGTCGTGCCAAGAAGCTTAAAAAGAATATTATGATGTATCTTTCATGGTATGACAAGGATGGAAATCCTCCAGAATGGTATATCGGAACAAAACCGTTGAACTTCAAGGTCATGTCACAGAAAGAACGTGAAATCTTGAATAGAATGATTCCGTATGTAGAACATCTCTGTAAAGGTTTTAAATTCGTAAGAGTAGATTTATACAGTATAAATAATGAAGTCAAATTTAGTGAAATGACATTTACTCCATGTGCGGGTAAATTAGATTTAAGGTGGGTAAAAGATGAACGTTGATCAATTTGTCGATAATTGTGACGTATTTGAATATAAAGAAAAAGTAACATTTACATATAAGGAAGTCCAAGTTTTATTTGATTACTTATCAAAAATGGTAAATTCAAATGGACCTGGTTTTTCAGTATATCATCATGTTTTGTTTATCGATAACTACAATATGCTTTTCCAAGCAATGAAATATGTAGATTCTGAAATTCATAAACGTTTTAATGATAATACTGCCAATAAATTCAATGAATATAATGCAAAGAGGGAAATACTTATCCAAAAATTTATTGACCGTGATGAACAAGGCGATCCAATTTATAAAGACGGTAAGGCTGTAATTACAGATAATCTTGTTGAATTCAATAATGAAGTACAAAAACTTGATATTGAATATAAGCCTGTTCTTGAACAAATTGGCAATAAACAGCAAGAATTTCAGAAATTCCTGATTGAAAATACAGTAAGCCTCGAAAAATTACTCATGTTTAAAGATGTCGAAATGTATAATGAGTTGTTTACGCCTACTATATTTAGCATATATCTTAATAAGGCATAAATAATATATGAATTACGACTTTGGACATCCGAAATTTCACAATGGACAGCTTACTTTTCCAGAAAAGGAAAAATCGCTAATCGATATATTTAGACAATATGTACTCAGACTAAAATATATCTTAAAACCAAACATGATTCTATCCAAAGAAAACCGGGATATTGCTCTTGTTAAAAACTGGGGTCATGCACTGGAACTTATTATGAAAAATGGTCAAGTTCCAAATAGAAAGTTCTTAAGATCAAAACATGATATCGAGACTTTCTTTACAGAACTGAATGAATCATATTGTACTTCATTTAATAAAATTGCTATAGAAGAAGCAGTTAATGTATTAAAGAATTCTGGCTATATAGTCAAATAAATTCCGAGTTTTTTATTTAAACCTAGCTTTTTAGCTAGGTTTTTTATTATAAATAATATAAAACGAGGAAATTTATGACTTTAACAGAAGCAAAGGCTATAGTCGACAGAGTTGGACTTTCCGTAGTAAAGGAAGCTACAACTTATTCTGGTCGTTCAGCTAGATTCGATATCAATAGAAAAATTATAGAATATATCGGCAATGACAAGTTTATTATCGCATTCCTTATGGGCATGTATGGTCGTCAGGAAGCCGATGAAAAAATGGGTCGTTATACAATTCACAAAAATTTAAGAGGATTTAACCAGACCGATGCTGGCCTGCTTTCTTTTTATGCTGAAAAGATTGCGAACGGCGAAAAACTTACACCGAAAGAAATGACAC
>Ga0310690_10006773_pt1 | contig 14966 bp, 14 predicted proteins | sample AusTroGonzalo_MG_2_FD_207661 | JGI IMG/M metagenome (GOLD analysis project Ga0310690, IMG submission 207661) | Bovine rumen microbial communities from tropical cattle in Woodstock, Queensland, Australia - Gonzalo_04 (v2) (version 2) | ecosystem: Host-associated > Mammals > Digestive system >...
CGCGGTGGTCGGGGGTTGATTCCCGACCACCGCGCCGCATTGTTTAGAATGGTAAATCGTCCTCGGTTTCCGCTACAAACTCGGGCGCGGTCTCAACCTTTGCCGCCTTTTTCGCCTTGCCTCTCGGTTTTTTGGTTTCGGCGGTGGCGGTCATCGCGGCGGCTTCCTCCTCGGTAATCCGCCCCGCTTCCTCCATTGCTTCCACGTAATCCCGCCCGATTTCCTCGGCGGTCGCTTCCTGCGCTCTCTCCTTTAGGATTGCGGAGCAGTCGAAAGCGGCGCGGGGGTAGTACTTAGCCGCCCCCGATTTCGCGACCCATTCGTCACTATTTGCGCCCCATATATCAATCGTTGGCAATTTGTGTATTTCCTCGGCTGACAGCTTCAACTCTGTAGTACATTGTTTATAGCTTCGCAGGTTGCGGAAGTTCACGCCACAATAAAGGGCGATAGCCTCATTTGTTGTAACTCCTTGATGAGCGCGGCGGGCGGCATTGGTCACCGCTTGCAGGTTGTTTAAACGTGCGTTGCTGTTGCTCTTCTTTGCTGTTGCTACTGATGCGCTATAATTACACATAATATAAAGGGGTTTATCTACACCACCCCAAAGACTTTAAAGGAAAATTTGATATAATGAAAAAATTGGGTTTCGTTGTCAGTATGTCAAAGAACGGCGGCGGGGTGTCGTTGACCTAACCGCAATACAAAGATACAAATATATTTGATACATTGCGCAATAAATCAAAATAATTTTTATTTTTCAGTCGTTATAATACATTATGTATCAGCGTGTTATATTGAAATAACACAAAATAAATTTGTGTGTCGTTTCCATTGGTCGAAATGGTGTGAAAAACCACAAAAAACGCCGTAAGTGACTGATTTATAATATTTTATAACTTGCTGATATTCAACAAGTCGCGCAAAATCGGGATTTTTGCGCAAAAACGCGGCGCAGGATTTTTAATTATTTGTAATACGCTGAATATCAATATATTATACAACAATATATTATAATTATTTGATTGTCAATAATATACATATTTTGTCGGGTGTCGGTGTGTCCTGCTCCATCGGTCGGGGTGTGTCTGTCCGTGGTCGGGTGTCGGGGTGTCCTGCTCCATCGGTCGGGGCGCGTCCGTCCGTGGTCGGGTGTCGGGGTGTCCGCTCCATCGGTCGGGGTGTGTCTGTCCGTGGTCGGGTGTCGGGGTGTCCTGCTCCATCGGTCGGGGCGCGTCCGTCCGTGGCGGCGGCTCGGTGTACTATACAAGTAATACACCAATCATATTTGCGGGATTTCGGGAGGGGGTGCGCACCCCGAAGGGTAGGGCGTGAGGCGGGCGACTTCATACAAGAAGTATCGGCGCGGCAGCCGCGCCGAGCTTTTTTAATTGGCAGTCAAGAAAATAGGATTTCATAAAATAACAATGGACGAAAGAGGCGAAAAAAAGAAAAACGGGCGAGACCATAGCAGCCGCGCCCGCTCTTTTAGGCTTCATTTTTCCGCCGCTCGTAATCCAAGACGAGCAGCCGCACGAACTCCGACACGCTCAATTTTTCATTTTGCGCCAAATCTTTGATTTTTGCGCGAAATTCGGGAGTAACACACAAAAAAAGCCGTTCCGACTTTTTGCCGTTCGGGGCTTTCCGCCCCGCGTTCTCGCGGCGACCGCCGCGGGACACGTTTTTTTCAAAAACTTTTTTTTCGTCCATCGCTGCAGGAATTAGGCGGCAAAGATACGATTTATTTGATTATATACGCAATAATTCAAATAAATATTTTTGATTTATTGCGCAACGTATCAATATTTTTTGTATATTTGTGCATTGTTAAGGGTTGAGGGGTTGAGACACCCGACAACCAAAGGCGAAAGCGGGAAACGCACCGGACAAAAAGAAGAAGCAAAGAAAGACAGTACCAGGACCCCGCGAGTACCCCGACCCGATTTTTTTTCGGGTCCCGCTCTTTGAGGAACTGACACCGCCGGCAAAAAAAACGCGCATTGCTTAGGGGCGGGAGCAATGGCACGGAGACAACCGCGAGGCCTCCAGTATAGAGACAGCACCACAGCCGCCGCAGGCGGCGCACCTTTGCAGCGGGTCGGCATTGCGCCAACCGCCCGCCGAGATTTGCGGGCGCGGAAAACGGAAAATTTACATCTAAAAAAACATCATTAAAACTCAAGAGCCAAGAGGATAACACCGGCAACAAGATTATGAATAAAAATTCAAAGAACAGCAGCAAGGAAAACCAAAACGCCAACATCATCGCCACAGGCATCGTGACGGTAGGAAACGAAGGACAGAACAAAGGCAAGGAGGAAGCCGCCAACAAGACGGAAGAGGCCGCGAAGGAACCGAAAAAGGATGCGGCCGAAAAAGGCGCGGCAGACGGAGTGAAGAAGATGGAGGAGAAAACCATCAAGCAACTCCAGGAGGAACTCAACGCAAAGATCAAGAAGCTCGAAAACCAGCAGGAGGCGGCACGCAAGCGCGAAATCTTCATCAAGACTCAGGGGGAACTGAAAGAACTGAAGAAAACCCTTGCGAAAACCAAGGAGTTCGAGACGGACTTCTGCAAGCTGCGCTTGGAGAGACTTGCGTCAGTGGGCTACAACTCGGAGTTCAAACCCATGTTCACCATCTCCAACAGCGAGATCCTGACCGAGTTCTGCGACTGGCTCGACGGAAAGATCGAGAACAAGGTGCGCGAACTTGAAGCCGAACTTCTCAAGTAGGCAGCAAAGGGAGAGTGTGCCGCAAGCGGCGCATTCTCCCTTTTTAATTAAAAAAGCGAGAAAATGGAAAGTAACAACAAAGTGAAAAACGTAATAATGGCTGCCTTGAGAATATCCGCCAAGCACAACAGACGCGAACTCATCAGACACGAGGAATGGAAAGAACTTGAAGAGTCGTTGGACGAACTGAGGAGAATAAGCGAGCAACAACAGCCGAAAGTGGGATTCCACAGCCGATAAAAAAAATCAAAAAGAAAGGAGAAAAATATGGAAATCATGCAAAGAGAACAGAGACTTGCGGCGATGATAGGAGAAGAAAGAATGGAAACCATCATAAGAAGGGTTGAAGAGAGGGAAGCTGTAGTGAACAAATACATGAAAGAGGGAGACACATTCAAGGAATGGAACAAAATGATGGGAAAGTTCCAGAACAATATACAAAACAACTGGCTATTCGCGAAAGGAAACTACCGTGATTCATTCAAAGACCTCGTTAAAGACGTAGATGAAGTGCTTTGCGAGGAAATAACGAAACTTGCAGGCGGCGAACTGCTAAGTCTTTGCGAAGACAGCACATCGAGAAGATGGAAATGGGGAATAATCGAAAAATGGAAAAGCAGAGGAATGTCAAGGGAAAACGCCATGGACATGGTAACATACATAGTAGGCCTTCGGGAAGAAATGTGCCTGAGTCTGACAGAGAACATTGCTTCGAGATTCAAGGGGTACGAATGGATGAGAGAACGGACATCTGAATGCCAAGCCAAGGAGATCACCATCGACAGCAAAACGAAAATCAAGGTAGGGACAAACGTGATAGGAAACACGGTAATAGGCATAGTTGCGATGACGACACCGATGGATATTCAATGGCGGGAAGCAATCAAAGACCTGCCGAAAGGAGAATACGAGGCAGGAAAGTGGTATGACATCAAGGGGAAATTCAAGGTGAAGGCATTCTCACAGACAAGCGACATAGTGTTCACAGATGAAGAAACGCGCAGAAAATTGGAAAAATATATCAAAAAGGGGCTTAAAATAAAAGCACAGCGTGAAAACGAGAAAATGACAGCTTAAAAGAAAGGAGATAATATGGAACAGATTCAAATCCAAAACACAGAATTCCTGGACTTCGAAAAAGCAAAAGTCCAGACGCTCACCCTCGAACAACTGAAAAGAACGCACGAGGAAAACGACACGCTCGGCCACCCGCTCAAAGGGATGTACCACTGGCAGGTCATAGAGATGTGCCGTGACATAGCCGCAAAGCACGGACTGAAGCTGCAGATAGAGGAAATATTCGCGGCGCAGAACCAAAACAAATCACAACCGGGAGTGGTGGTTCTGCCGGAGGTGGAGAAAAGATACGGTTACAAGGCCGTGGAGGCGTATGTGCTCAGAAGAGTGTACGCCAACATCAGAATCCTCGACCACGACACCGAGGAATTCACATCAAACCTGGCAGTGGCGTTCCATCAGGACGGAATACAAGTGGCTTACGGAACGATGGTGAAAATCTGCCACAACCAGTGCATACTCGGTGCCGACAGAATCATAGCCAACTACGGACGGAACAAAAGGGACATGAACGAAATCTACAACGAGGTTGACAGATGGATGGCCGACAGCGGGAAGATTATCACGGAAGAGCAGGAAAGAATCGGGAAAATGCGCTCCACAATCATGAACCCGGAACAAGTGCTGCAGATCATAGGCGAACTGACAGCGATAAGGGTTGCACACGACAGCTCGAACCCGACAATCCGGATAAGGGAAACATACCCGCTGAACCAGACACAAATCAACCAGTTCACTGAAGATTTGCTCGTGAAACAGAAAGAGCAGGGATGCGTGACACTGTGGGACATATACAACACGGCGACCGAACTGTACAAAGCGGACAGGATGGAAATCCCGAACGTGCTGCCTCAGAACTGCGCCATGAACGAATACCTTGACAGATACATCCTATAACAAAAAAAAGGTTGCGCACGACACGTATCAAGTGCATTTTTTTCAAGAACTCAAGAGCCGAGAGGATAACACAGGCGAAAATAAAGATGGAGTCATACAAATACGAAATCAGAGCGAGGCAAGTCGAAAGATTCAAAGAAGCGGAGGTGAAAAATACAACAGAGGCTTACAACTACGCAATGCAGTTCTACCACGAGGACATCAACATCTATGAATCATGCTTCATGATGATGGCGAACAACGCGGGGAAAATCATAGGCTGGATGAAAGTGTCGCAGGGAGGAATATCGGACACCCCCGTGGACGCGAGACTGGTGTGCAAGGCGGCATTGGACACACTGGCGACTCAAGTGATCCTCGTGCACAACCACCCAAGTGGATCAACAAGCCCGAGCAGAGCAGACAAAATGCTCACGAACAGAATCAAAGACGCACTGGAGCTGTTCTCGATCAGCCTTGTGGACCACATCATCGTGACGGAAAAAAGATACTTCTCATTCGCCGAAGAGGGTTTGATATGAAGGTGTACAATATCGGAAGTTACAAAGAGACAAAGAAAATGTGCAGAAAAGTGAAGGAAGGCGACATGGAATACCTTGACAAGGCGGCGGAGGAACTGACCAAGATTCTTCCAGCAGGGAGCGTGCTTGTGCCGATGCCGGGGAGATTCGGATATGCGGCATACACGCTCATGCTGGCAATACGAGTGGCAATGAAAGGGGAATTCAAGGTGGAGAACTGCCTGAAAGGGGAAGTGCGTGACGGACTGTGCGAAATGAAGAGAGCGGGACAAAAACCGACAGCACCGGTGTTCAGAAAAAGATTCAGACCGACAAAAGGGGCAAGGCACGTGCTGATAGACAACGTGTATGACTCAGGAATGACGGCAAGAGCTGCGCAAAAAGCAATAGGAAAGAAATGCGAGATAGCAGTGATAGGGATAACAAAAGCAGACAAAAACAAAAAATAAAAACAGAAAAAAATGGAAACGGTCAGCATGATGAAAAGCAAAAGTGGACGGATGCCAGTGGACACGAAAAGCAAAAGTGGACGGGCACCGTTGGACGCGCAAAGCAAAAGTGGACGGGTGCAGGTGGACGCGCAAAAGCAAAGTGGACGGGGGTCGTTGGACGCGAGAAGCAAAAGTGGACGGGTGCCGATGGACGGAGTTCGCATCATACACCCCGAACCATCCGAGCGGGAAACAGCGCAACGATACTTCAGATTCTACGATCCGGCATTCGGGGAAAGGCTACAGTCTGTCCAGATAGGCGTGAAGGCGCACGGTACGGATTCCGAAGCGAGACCGGGCGACATGGTGTACTACAGCGTGATCGCCGAACTGCCACCGACACTCCACGGACCGTACCGGATACTCGACATACGCAGAATCAGGCTCCCGGACATCATCCTCATGCAGGACACGCATATCTATGTCGACCGCTTCGACTTCATGATGCCCGTGCTGCCGACAAGGCTCTGCAGGGAGAGCATCGTGGCCCCGTACGACACAGGGTGACATTCACACCCATTCAACAGCAGGCACCGCCATCGGCGGTGCTTTTTTTGTGTCCCAACCCGAAAGTGAGCACGGTTGTAATTTTGCCGAAAAATTCATCGGACATGAAGAACATAAGACGCGCGATGGCGCTCAAAGAAATGGAAATCAAGGAAGCAGGGGGCAGACCCCAGTTTTTCTCCATATCCTTCTACACCACCAAAGGGGAAGTCAGACACGTCCAGCGGGCACAGACCTGCGGACTGAAGATGGACATGACCGCGAACCGAATGCGCGGCATACAGGAATACAACATCCACGGCATGCCGGTCGGCCACCCCATACCTGTCCGCATAGACTTCATACGTACATTCAACGACCAACGAGTAATACTTTAACAACATGGAAGTTCTCAAAAACAGACATAATATACCGCTGGCGATAGTCGGGAAAACCGCACTGGTCACGGTTTACAACGACACAATCCCGAAAGAGAAGTCTTCGGCGACCGAAAAGGCGCACGACTGGTTCGAATACAAGAATGTCCAATACGTCCCGTGGGGCTCGGACAACAACTGGCCTGAAAGAAGCGACAAGACGGTCGGTTCCATCGGCGTGCTGAACACGGGCATCGACTACCGATGCCGCACCTGCGCCGGCAACGGCGTGGTACCTGTCACGCTCAAAGGCATAGACGAGAAGTTCAGGGAAGTGTACGAGCCCTACAACAACATCGAAGTCATCCAGATGCTCAACAGCCACTGGTTCCGCCTCCACCAGTTCGACGCGCTGCGCGACCTCTTCAAGCTCGGAAACGCATTCACGGTGCTGGTGTTCAACAACGCAGGCAACAGGATCGTGCGGGCGGACACACTGAACGCTCGCCACTGCCGCATGAGCGTCAACAAAGACAAACTCCTTGTTTACAACGACTTCGCAAACGGAAACCCCGACGACACAGCATGGGTCGTCCCGATGCTCGACGAAAGAGACCCCTACGACGACCTCATGTGGCGCAGGGACACCGGCAAACTGGACGGCATGAACGCGATAGCCTTCCCGCGCCTGAAAAACTATTTTTCAAACAACGACTACTACGCACGCCCGGCATGGGACGCGGTGAAAAAGTCGGGATGGCTCGACGTTTACCAAGAAGTGCCGAAATTCCTGAAGACCATATACACCAACGCCATGTCGCTGATGTGGCATGTCAACGTGCCGTACAGCTACATAGAAGAGAGATTCCGCGAGGAGAAATATGCCTCCATGACCGACGAGGAAAGGAACAAGGACTACGAGCAATGGATTAACGACATTGAAAAGAACCTATGCTCCTGCGAGAACGCAAACAAGGCTTTCTTCACCCCTTATCTCGACGACTCGCAGGGACGTGGCGACGGCAAGTGGGAAATCAAAGAACTGAACAACAAATCCAGCGCGGACGAAAAACTGATGACCAGCGTGGCCGCCAACTCCGAGATCCTGTTCTCGCTGATGATCAACCCGAGCGTCCTTGGTGCCGGCATGCCGGGAGGGGCGTACGCGGGAAACAGCGGCAGCGGCTCCGACATCCGCGAGGCGTTCATGGTGTCCGTGTTCCTCAACTACTTCGAGCGGCAGCTGGTACTCGACCCGGTGGAAACCATGCTCCGCTTTAACGGGCACAAAAACATAGACATAAAATACCGCAACCTGCTGCTCACAACCCTCGACTCAGGGCATTCATCTGAAGAAAAAATATCATAGGACATGCAACCCAAACTATTCAATCCGGAAAAGAACACCAAGGCCGAGGAACTCAAGAAGTTCCTCCCGGTGTCCGTGAACTTCAACATCAAGAACCTGCTGCCGACACTCGCCGCGTCGGAAAACAAGTACATCGTGCCGGTCATCGGCGAAAGCCTCTTCAGCCAGGTCGCAGAATACTATGCCGGTACTGAACATAACAACGAAGTCATGGACAAACTGCTCGAACTGCTGCAGTTCGCACTGGCCAACCTTGCCTACGCAGACGGCTACTACGCCATCAGCATGAAGCTGGACGACGCGGGAGCCACAACCCCGCAGGGAAGAGACCACCGTCCGTACCGCTATCAGGAAGACAACCTGATATACAGTCTCAGACAGCAGGGGTACGAGGCCATAGACATGGCGCTGGAACACTGCGAAAAAAACATAAACGGGCTGAGCGAATACCAGAACTCGCCATGGTACAAGGAGAGCCGACTGCATCTCATACGCAGCACCGCCGAATTCAACGCGATATTCAATATCAACAATTCGCGCCTGGTGTTCATCCGCATGAGCCGATGGTGCGCCGCCGCCGAGGAACTGAACCTACACCACCGCATCGGCCGCGAACTGACGGAAGCCGTCATCAAAAACCGCGACGACGAGAAATTCAAGCCCTTCATCGAAGACCTGAAGAAATACCTTGTTTACACCGCCGTGTCCGACTGTGTCGAAGAGCTGAAGATCAGCCCGACAGAGAGGGGGATGGTGTACGAGGAATTCAACGCTTACAACGACGGAAGAGTGACAAAGCAGCTGCCCATGGACGAAGCCCTGCGCATCAAAAACAAATACTCGCAACTTGCGGACTGCTACATCACAAAAGCCATCGACTGGCTCAACGAACACTCTTCCGAAATCCCGGAATACGACACATACCGCGGACGCAACAACCAACGCAGCAAAGAACTCAGAAGGGACAACACAGGTCATAAAATCGTGATGGCATGAGAAACGACACTATCAAAGACTTCTACGACTTCCTCAAAAGAGAGGCGGCCACCAACGAGCTAATAGGAGCCGAAGAGGGGGAAAAGCACTTCTTCAGAGGAGAAATCAACGAGATGGAATTCTACACCGGCCTGCGCAACGACTGCAGCTTCCCTGCAATAGTCGGAGAAGGGTTCGCCAACACCTACCACGAAAAAGGCAACGGCATCTGGAAAGAACGCGAGACTGCATTCTCGGTCGTGGACGGATACACCGACACCGACGACTGGGACCAGATAGACAACGCCTACGCCGTGTCGGAAACCATCGGCGACGACATCCTGAAGAAACTCATCGACATGTACCGTGCACAAGGCTGCATAGTCACCGTCACAGAACCCGAGAGCATACAGGTCATCAACATGGAGGAACGCTGGGCGGGACTCCGCTACCAGATCGTCATATCGTCACTCTGGAAACCAAAATAAACATGGTGGAGCTGAACATCATAACAGGAAAGCGGGTACGGAGACTCCAAGTACCGGAAAGCTGGGAGGAACTAAACAGCGCACAGCTGAAGCTCGCCTGCGACTACCGCGCCCTGCAGGGAGGAGACCCTGAAAAGATGCTTTCTGTCGCCCGTCTAATCATCGGCGCAGACAGGCGCACATGGCGTTCGATACCTCCTGCACAAAAATGCCTGATGTGCGAGGAGTTCCTCGCGTTCGTCGTCAACCAAACACCGGCGTTCCGCGACAACAAAATACCGACGGTCAGGGCAGGGCTGCGCCGCCTCCACGGATTCGGAGACATGCTCTGCGACGTGACATGGGAGGAGTTCATCTACGCCGACACTTTTGTTCTGAGGGGAATGTACCGCGAGGCGATAGCAGTGCTGTACAGACCTGCAGCCCTCATGACAGGACGCAAGGCCGCATTCTCGGACAAACTGCTGGAACGCAACTCGGAAAGGATCGAAAGACTAAGCGAAACCACGGTGGCAGCACTGGTGGCCAACTACATGGCGGTGCGAAAGAGAGCGCTCGAAGAGAAAAACAGACATCTCTTCCCGCCGACGGAAGAGACATACTTCGACGGGGAGCTGGTGATGACGGAAGGCGCCCAGGCACCGAACCAGGCAACGGGATGGGCGGACACCCACCACATCCTGATGGGAGACCAGGCATACGAGGAACGCAAATTCCTGGACAGCAAGGCAACGACCATCGTGGCGTGGATAAACCGGAGGATAAAGGAAAGCAGGGACAGGGACAGGGAAAGGAGGAAGAAATGAAAGTAGGAAAATACGGCCACATATCGCAGAAGATCACCGGGCCGATAATGACCCAAGAAGAGTGGAACGCCACCGGAAAAAGATGGTCGGCGAAAGTGCTGGCCATCCAACGAAACAAAGCGAAGCTGTTCCTGACGGGCAAGGACTCGAAAGGGCAACCGAAATCTCCGCACACATACAGGATGGGGAAGAAAGCAGGGCAGACGGAATACAAACTTTCCGAATCCGGAGGAGGCGGGTACATCTTCAAGCTGCGGCACGACCAGAAAGAATATTTCGGCACCGAGTTCAAGCCGCCCGTGCACGGCATATTCCGGGAATGGGGGGTCGGCAACGGACAGCCCAGGGACCCGAGGAAGATGCGCAGGGCCTACCGGAAGAAAAGGACACAGTCGGACTGGATCTCCTACACCATGGAGAAGAACAGCGAGGAACTGGCCGACAAAGCAGCCGAATACACGGGAGACAAAGTGCTGGTGAACACCTTCGGCGTGAAATACATTAACCTGAAATAGACAAAAAAAATGGGAAAAGGAGCAGTAAGATCGGTAAACATATACGTCAACAACAAGGAAGCTATCCGCTCGATGGACGAATTGAAGAAGCGCATCGAGGCGGAGACCAGGGCGTGGCAGAAAATGGCCAAAGGGACAAGGGAGTACTATGCGAAAGCCGCTGAAATATCGCGGATGCAGGACGCCCTGACCAAGGAAAACGAACTCATCAAGAGCGTGACCGAAAGAAGGCAGAAAAGCCTGATGCAAGTCGGCATGGTCGGTTCCGCACTGTCAGGACTTGTTCAGACCGTCCAGATGCTCAACCAAGGTCTTCAGAAAGTGCGTGACCTTGCAGCCGACATGGCGGGTCTCGACGATGCAATGGGAAGAGTGAGGAAGACAACCAATCTGTCACGACAGGAAGTCTCCGAACTCAACGAGGAGTTCACCAAGATAGACACGAGGACATCACGCGAGGAACTCAACGAACTTGCATACGCAGCCGGTAAACTGGGCGTGCAGGGGGAAAAGGATGTTCTGGCGTTCGTCAAGGCGGCAGACGTGATCAAAGTGGCACTTGGCGATGTGTTGGGCGGCACTGACGCAATCATCGAAGTCACCAAGCTGGCCCAAGTGTTCAAGGGCACGACAAAGGAGATTGAACAATCCGGACTGGAGGAGACGCTGATCCGCACAGGTTCCGTCATCAACGAACTGGGTAAGACAAGCACCGCGAACGAGAGCCAGATCGCGAAGTTCCTCGGGCGTATCGCATCCTACGCTTCCATAGCAGGTATGAGCCTCGACCAGATGGCAGGCATCGGCAGCGTGCTTTCGCAAAACAGCAAGGCACCGGAAATGTCGGCCACCGCCCTGACCAAGATCATGCAGCAGATGATCAAGAAGACCGGCAGCTTCGCGGAGATGATCGGCATGAACGCCGACGAATTGTCCGACCTCATGGCCAAGGACTTCAACGCCGCGCTGCTGAAGGTTCTGCAGAAACTGCATGACATCGGCGACGTGCAAAGCATAGTCCCGATATTCAAGGACTTAGGGGCCGACGCAACAAGAGCCTCGCAGGTGATCCTGGCACTCTCCACAAACATCGACAAAGTGCGAGAAGCGCAGGAAACCGCCAACAAGGCCATCAAGGAAGGCACCTCTATGAACAAAGAGTACGAGGTGATGAACGAAACCTACCAGGCCCAGATGGAGAAAGCCAAGAAAATAGTGTTCGACGCGCGCGTGGAACTGGGCGAAAAACTTTATCCGTACATAATCAAGTACACATTCTTCGGAGGAAAGGTCATCAAGTGGATTGCAAAGCTCACCGAGCATGGCGAGAACGCATTCATGGCTCTGGCCGCTGCGGCGGCTGTCGCAGCCAACAAAATCGTGAAAAACTGGAGCGGGCTGAAGGACAGAATCAGCCAACTCCCTGCCGTGATTGAGTGGAACGAGATGAAGACGGCACAGAAGGAAATCTCGGAATCCAAGGAACGTCAAAACACACTGCAGAAAGAATACAACCTGTTGCACAAAGTGAGCGAGGAAAGGTCTGAAAAGATCCTCGCCAAGGAAAAAGAAATCCATGTGCAGACACAACAGCGTGTGGCTATCATCAAAGAGATGGAAGCCTCGGAAAAAAGCACCGATGCAGCACGTCAAGCCGCCGCCGCCAGAATGAAGACAGATCTCGGGGAAGAAGTCGCCCTGAAGACACAGCTGCAAGAGCAAGAGACGCTGCTGGCAGAACTCACAAGAGAACGCGAACTCACGACAAAGAAGATCGCCGCCGCCAAGAAAGACACATCAGTGGCTGCTGCAGCAGCCGAGGAGGCTCGCCTGCTCGAACAGCAGGAGTCGATACAGAAAAGAATCAACACTGTAGAAAACCAACGCAAGGCCACAGAGACCGCCCTTGCCGTCAAACAGAAAGAACGACTGGCCACGCTGCAGCAAATTGCCGCCGCCGGAGGCGAACAAGGGGAACTTGCTAAGAAACTGCTGCTCAACGAAGAGGAGCTGACACAGCTTGAAAAAGAAAGACTGGCGCTATCAAAAGAACAGGAAGCGACCCTTGCAAGGGAAAACGCGACAGAAAAGGCCATCACACTTGAGAAGAAGAAGCAGGAAACAATGACGAAAACAACAACTGCCCTCTCCATACTCAAGAACCACTGGATGCTTATACTCACAGTCGTCATAGAAGTGGGACTTATGATCGCAAAAATCGTGAAGGAACAAAACAAATTCCGCAAAGAGCTCAACAAAACCTACGAGGACACCGTCAAAAACACCCAGGCTGAAAGAATGGAAGCCGATTGGCTGTTCGACGCGCTCAACAGGGCAAACACCGCCGAAGACGAACGCCTACGGATCATGAAGCAGCTCAACGAGAAATACGGCGACTACCTGCGCAACCTCACGGACGAGGAAGGCAGGATCCTGAACATCGAGGCCGCACACCGCGCAGTGATCGACGCCATCATAGCCGAGAACAACGCAAAGGGATTCTCCAAGGCAAAAGAACAGCTCGGGGATAAATACGGCGAAGACATGCAAGGCAAATTGTCATCAATGTACGATCTGCTTAAAAACAGCACAGTCAATGGAAAGAAAATCACCGACAACATCCTTTCGGAAATATGGAAGAATGTCAACGACATGATAGGCAAAAACTTCAGGGAAGACCAGATAAGGGCCTATCTTCACAGTTCCGGTGTGAATTTCGGGACGGAATGGGCAGGAGGACAATCCGGCGCCGTTCTCGAGAACGAAGGCAGGTTCTTCGCCCAATACGCATCGTATGTGACAACGAAGAAAAACTATGACAGAGACCTGACCGAGCAGCAACGGCTCTACAACATGGAGCTTGAAACGTCCGAAGAAAGGCTGCAGCGGCTCACCAACATGTACACAAAATTGCAACAACAATACGAAAACGCCCCGAACGACACTGAAAAAGCCGCCAGAAAGAAGGAGATGGACGCATACCTGAACGACATCGCCGCCGCCTTCGAGGACAAACTGCTGCAGGGACAGGACCTCTACAAGATGAGTTGGATCGATCTGTCAACGCTGGAGCAATACATCAAGAAACAAATGGAAGCCGTCAAAGGCACAACAGCGTGGACAAAGAAACTGGAAGGAGCGCAACGCGCCCTGAAGAGTGTGCAGGACCAAATGAAGAAAGTAAAGAGCGGAGGCAACGGTCCGACAACGACGGATTTCCCGGATGACGAAGACTATGAGCCATCGCCAACGGCAGGACTGAACAAAGAATCGAAGAAGACTCCTGCGGAACAGTGGGAAGACATGCTTAAGAAAATCAAGGAGCTGAACGAGAAGTACGAAATAAAGGACACCCCCGTATCCAAAGCGAAACAGCAGGTCCTCGAAGACTTCAGGAAAATAGAAGCCGGGATTAAAACATTCATCGGAGTCATCGCGGAAGCCGACGAGAAACTCTTGGAAGTAGAAGCGGAGAAATGGCGACAGATAGAACTTATCGAAGAGAAAGAGCGAAAGGAAAGGCTTCAGAAAATCGAAGACAACCTGGCTTCCGTGACAGAAAAGCTCAACAAATTCAGACTGAAGCAACAACGCAAGCACCAGACACAGCTGGAGACCGACCTTGAAGAGATCGAGAACGACTTCTCAAAGCTAAGGGACAAGGCCGAGAAAGAGCGAGAAGCCCTGCAAGACCGAAAAGATGCAAGCAACCTCCTGTCTTCCATGTTCGACCTGTCCGGAGACAGCGACATGGTTGACCAGCTCATGAAACACTACAAGAAGTTGCTCGAAAAATTCGGCATCACCGCCGAATCATGGGCGAACGCGATGAAGCAGAACCCGCAGAATGCACAGGGTCTGCTGACGCTCCTCGGCCTTGACTTCGACGACGAAGACCAACGGACACTCGATGCCATCATCAGCAAGATAAAAGAACTGGACACCGCCAAGATCGCCGAAATCCAAGACCTTGCATCCGAACGCGCACGCGAGATCGTCACCGAACTCTCCGACACCGCTACCCGCCAGTACCGCGAGGCGATGAAGACCATTGAGGTCCAAATCAAGACCTTGGAAGACGCAATGCAGTTCCTTCAAAAACACAACGACGGCGGCGAGTACGACCAGCTCATACAGGAAATCGAAAAGACGCTTGCGTTCCTGAAAGGGCAGAAGCATAACCTACAGACAAAATACGACACGGGATTCGGAAAGGATTCATGGGC
>Ga0310690_10006779_pt1 | contig 14957 bp, 14 predicted proteins | sample AusTroGonzalo_MG_2_FD_207661 | JGI IMG/M metagenome (GOLD analysis project Ga0310690, IMG submission 207661) | Bovine rumen microbial communities from tropical cattle in Woodstock, Queensland, Australia - Gonzalo_04 (v2) (version 2) | ecosystem: Host-associated > Mammals > Digestive system >...
CTGCAAAATAAACTTTAACGGCGGCGTACGTTGCGGTTGGATGTGAGGGATATGAGAGAATCCAGTTTGTGCTGCAACAGGGCGTCGCGGGCGCGGAGCGAATCGTCGGCGTGGCGCAGGGAATCGGCCCGGTGCTGTAACTCGTCGATGGAAAAGGTGAGGATGTCCAGCTGGGCCTGCAGGGCGTTCAGGCGGGCGTTGTTCTCGGAAATTTCCGCGTCCGTACGGGTGTAGATGTCGTCGATGAGACCGTTCATTTCCTCCTGCGTCATGCCGATGGCGTGCTCCGTAAGGGAGATCCGCCCCTCCGGAATCTTGTAGCGGGCAGCATTGGCAAAGAAGGCGGTCTTGAGGCTGTCGTTAAGCGGTGCTCCGGCGATGGAGAACTCCACGTGGCGCTTCTGGACATCATAGTCGTAGATATAGGAGCGGCCCACCAACCGGTTGTCGTCCACGAAAGACTCCACATTCCGCTGGAAATTATTGTTCATCACCAGATTGACGGCTGATATGATACTGGGAACCAGCACCACCACCAGGATGGCGGTAATCAGGTTCCGGCGCTTTTTCTCCACGGCCGGAACCAGGCAGCTGTTGGTCTTGAAGCGGAGGTATTTCACCATCAGGTAGGTGGCCAGGGTGATGAACACACCGTTGATGATGAAAAGGTACATGGCCCCGAAGAAATAGTGGAATTGCAGATGGGCCAGTCCGTAGCCGGCGGTGCACAGCGGCGGCATCAGGGCCGTGGCGATGGCAACGCCCGAAAGCACCGTTCCGCGCTCCTTCCGGCTTTGCTCGAAAATGCCCGCCAAACCGCCGAAAAGGGCAATCAGCACGTCGTAGATGGTGGGACTGGTACGGGCTTCCAGTTCCGTAGGATTCACCAGCGAAAGGGGAGATAGGATGAAAAAGAGCGTAGAAGCGAGGAGGGCTATCACCACCATAATCAGGAGGTTCTTGGCCGATAGTTTAAGCAGGTCCGTGTCGTTGGTACCAAGGGCCAGGCCGGTGCCCACGATAGGTCCCATGAGCGGGGAGATGAGCATGGCGCCGATGATCACGGCCGTGGAGTTCACATTCAGGCCGACGGAGGCGATGACGATGGAAAAGGCAAGAATCCAGACGTTGGGACCGCGGAACCAGATTCCGCTTTTAATGCGCTCCGCGGCACTGTCCGTGTCTATCTGGTCGTAGACATAAATGTATTTCTTAACCAGCCGTTTGAGGTAATCCCATATTGTCATCATAAGCAGCACGAATTTTCAGCAAGGTACGCATTTTTTTGTTATATTTGTTTGTTTAAACTCAAAACCATGAAAGAAATCGCAAAGGGTATCCGCTATATCGGCGTGGACGACAAAGACCTGGACCTGTTTGAAAGCCAGTACGTGGTGCCGGAAGGCATGTCGTACAATTCCTACCTTATCTTGGACCGGAAAGTGGCCATCCTGGACACGGCGGACCGCCGTAGGGGGGAGGAGTGGCTCCGAAAGCTGGAAGAGGCCCTGGAAGGCCGGAAACCGGACTATCTGGTGGTTCATCACATGGAACCGGACCATTCCGGCTACATCGGCAAGCTGGCGGAAATGTATCCGGAAATCTGCATTGTGGCCAGCGCCAAGGCCCTTCAGTTCCTGACGCAGTTCCTGCCGGAGAAAAGCTTCAACACCCTGGCGGTGAAGGAAGGGGATACGCTGGAACTGGGTTCAAGGACCCTCCGATTCATGGCCGCCCCCATGGTGCACTGGCCGGAAGTGATGGTGAGTTTTGAGGCGGAGTCCGGCGTTCTCTTCTCGGCCGATGCCTTTGGCAAGTTCGGTGCCCTGGAAGACCGGATTTACGGCGATGAAGACCCTGACTGGGCCTGCGAAGCCCGCCGTTACTACTTCAATATCTGCGGCAAATACGGCGTTCCGGTGCAGACGCTGCTGAAAAAGATTCAGCTCCTCAAGCTTGCCGTGATTGCCCCGCTGCACGGTCCGGTGCTGCGGGAAAATCTAAAGTATTATCTGGACCTGTACAATACCTGGAGCAGCTACGGCGTGGAAACGGAGGGTGTCTTTGTGGCCTGCGCTTCCATCCACGGCGGCACCTTCGCCGTTGCGGAAAGGCTGGTGGAAATCCTCAAAGCCAAAGGCTGCCCCAAGGTGGTGCTGTGCGATTTAACCCGCAGTGACCGTGCAGAGGCCATAGAAGACGCTTTTCGCTACGGTCGTATGGTCATGGCCGCCTGCTCGTACGACGCAGGCCTCTTCACGCCCGCCTACGACTTCCTGCATTCCCTCCAGATGAAGGGTTGGCAGAAGCGTAAGGTGGCCCTCATAGAAAATGGCTCCTGGGCCCCCTCGGCCGCCCGGGTGATGAAGGAAATGTTCGGCCAGATGAAGGATGTGGAAGTGGTGGGAGACACCGTCACCATCCGCAGCCGTTTCAAGGCCGATGACCAGTCTGCCCTGGAAGCTCTCTCCGATGCCATTCTCGCCTAATATGAAACTGCCCCTCGTTATATCGGCGGCGCTGTCCGTCCTGCTTCTTTCCTGCGGAGGTCCCTCCAACTCCCCGGCAGGGGAGGAAAGCGTGCCGTCCGCTGTTCTGCAGGCCCTGGAAGGCAACTACTCCATGAAGCTCACGGATCCTACCGGCACACATTATTCCACGGCCGTGGTCAAGGAACTGGCCAGCGGGCAGTTCCAGATTGCCCGCATCACCGTATACGGCCCCGTCTATTATGGCTTTACCTTGGACGGGACGTCGGTGAATTCGGCCGAACTGGGCAGCGGCGACATAAGCTATAAGGAATCCATCAAAAAGACAACCATCCGTTTTCAAAAACAGGAATTCATATGCGAACTCTCAAAATAAGCGCTTTACTACTTGCGATGCTCCTGGCATCGGCCTGCCTGGAAACAGGGGAGACCGTACCCAAGAGCGAATATGACCAGCTTCTCCAGGATTATTCAGAACTCCGGGAGGGGGCGGAAGCAACCCGTGCCGAATATGCCGCCCAGGCCGCTGCCGTGGAAAGCATCCTGCAGGAACTCTCGCAGATTTCCGGCCGTACGGTGACGTTGCGAACGGAGCTGGAGCAGGGGACCGCCCGCCTTACACAGGTGGAACAGATTCAGGACAACATAGACGATATCAAAAAGAAGCTGGACCGTCTGGAGAAGGAAGGCGCCCAGTACAAGAAGACCATCTTGAGCTTACGGAAGGTAATTACGGAAAAAGAGGCGGAGATTGAGCAGCTGAAGGCCGAGATAGAGGCCCGGGACCTTACCATCTCCGAGCAGCACAAGACCATTTCCAGCCAGCAGGAAGCCCTCCAGTCCCAGCACGAAACCATTACCACCCAGCAGGAGAACCTGCGTGCTGCTGTCCAGGAGCAGGCCCAGATGCTGTTCCAGGCCGGTGTGGACTTCGAGGATCTGGGGGATAACGCCCCCGAGGTGAGTTGGAGGAAGAACAAAGAAAAGATGAAAGACCTTACGCGGGATATGTACGAAAAGGCCATCCTTTATTACCGGATGGCACAGGAAACCGGCTATCCCGAGGCTGCATACCGTATCACCCAGGTGGAAGAAAAAATAGCAAATCTATGATTGTCAGAAGCAAAGCGCCCCTCAGGCTGGGATTGGCCGGCGGCGGGTCGGATGTCTCTCCCTATAGTGACCTCTATGGCGGCAACGTGCTCAACGCCACCATCAACCTGAATGCCTACTGCACCATTGAAACCCTGAATCTGCCCGTAGTGCGGGTGGATGCGGCTGATGCCGGCATCCGCCGGGAAGTGGGGATGGGTACGGGCCGCCTGGATACGGGCGCCCTGCTGGTAGACGGCGTTTACAACCGCATTATCCGGGACTATGGCCCGGTACCGGGTGGCTTTGCCATCACCACCTACAATGATGCACCCGCCGGTTCCGGACTGGGAACTTCCTCCACCATGGTGGTGTGCATCCTAAAGTGTTTTGCCGAGTGGATGGGCCTGCCCCTGGGAGACTACGAACTGGCCCGTCTGGCCTATGAAATTGAGCGCAAGGACTTGCTGCTGGCCGGTGGCAAGCAGGACCAGTATGCCGCCGCTTTCGGCGGTTTCAACTTCATGGAATTCCTGCCTTCCGATATGGTGATAGTGAATCCTTTGCGGATTAAAGACTGGATAGTGGAGGAACTGGAAGGCTCCATGCTGCTGTATTTTACGGGTCGGAACCGGGACAGCGCCGCCATCATCAGTGAGCAGCAGAAGGCCACTTCTTCCGGCAACAAGGTGGCCGTGGAGGCCATGCACCGCATCAAACAGAGCGCCATAGACATGAAACTGGCGCTGCTGCAGGGCGATATGGCCCGTTTTGCACAAATCCTGGGATCGGCCTGGGAAGATAAGAAAAAGATGGCCGATGCCATTACGAATCCCATGATTCAGGAGGCCTTTGACGTGGCGCTGGAGGCCGGTGCCATTTCCGGCAAGGTGTCCGGAGCCGGCGGCGGCGGTTTCATTATGCTGATGGTGCCTCCCACCCGTCGCGTAGCCGTAACGGCAGCCTTGTCCAAACTGCCCGGTAAGGTAGTTCCGTTCCAGTTCACCCAAAAGGGCGCCGTAGCATGGAAGTTATAGTTCTTTCAGGCGGTCTGGGAACCCGCCTGCAGTCCGTTCTCCGCGAAATCCCCAAATGCCTGGCCCCGGTGGGCGAAAAGCCCTTCCTTGGGTGGCTGTTGGAGTGGCTGGGTCAGTACCCGGTGACTCGCGTAGTGTTTTCGCTGGGACATCTGCGGGATCAGGTGATGGACTATGTCCAGGGTTGGGAATGGCCGTTCGAATATGATTTTGCCATTGAGGAAACCCCATTGGGAACCGGTGGCGGCATCAGGCTGGCTCTGGAGAAATGCCGGGAGGAGAGGGTGTTCGTGATTAACGGTGACACTTTCTATCCGGTGAATCTGAATGCCATGCCCTTCGCCGGCCCAGTAAGCGTTGCCCTGAAGCCGATGCGGAACTTCGACCGCTACGGCACCGTTTCCGTCACGCCCTTTTTTTGTCATTCAGAGCAAAGCGAAGAATCTGTATCTGCCGGGCCCACGACATCGGTAAATTATTTTTCGGAGCGGTACCCGAAAAACCAATTTACCGATGCCATCGCAAACCCCACGCACACATCTGCTTTGCCAATCACTGCATTCCACGAAAAACAACCCTGCGCAGAAGGGCTCATCAACGGCGGCGTTTATGCCATTGACCGCAGCCGGCTGGATCTCCGGGCCCTGCCGGAGAAGTTTTCCTTCGAGAAGGAGGTACTGGAGCCTCTGGCTGCTGCCGGCAAGCTGGCAGGCTGGGTGTCGGATGCCTATTTCATAGACATAGGCATACCCGAAGACTATCAAACCGCCCAATGGTCCATCCCGGCTTGGTTCGCTGTTCAAAAAGCCTTCAGGGCCGTTTTGGAAACCCCTGCCGATACCCTTTTCCTGGACCGGGACGGAGTGCTTAACCGTCATTTGGAAGGGGATTATGTGAAGTCCTGGGACGAGTGGGAGTGGATGCCCGGAGTCCTGGAAGCGTTGGCGGCCTGTGCGCGGAAATTCTCCCAAATTGTGCTGGTGACCAATCAGCGGGGCGTTGGGCGCGGTGTTATGTCCGACGAAGCCCTGGCCGCGATTCACAAACAGATGCTAAAAGAAATCCAGGCCGCCGGCGGGCGCCTGGACTTGGTTCTGGTATGTACGGCCACTCAGGAGGAGGATCCTCGCCGGAAGCCTAACATCGGCATGTATCTGGAGGCTTGTGCACTTTTGCCGGATATAGAGCCGGAGCGCAGCGTAATGGTAGGGGATTCTCCCACAGACGCCCTCTTCGCCGCCCGTTGCAGGATGGCTTTTGTCAGTCTTGAACAATAAGATAGTGCCGCAGCAGCGCTATCTCTTCCATGCTCAGCGGATCCACATCTGGGGAATGCCGGGTGGTGGCCCAGTTCAGAGCAAGCTCGTTGATGCTCTTGACCTGGGGCCAGCCGAATTCCCGCAGCCGGGTAATGGTCTCGTACAGGATATGTGTCTCTTCCTCGGTGGCCCGGTAATTCCTGAGGCGTGTATTGCCGCGGCCGAAGGTGGTTAACTCATAGTCCTTGGAAAGGTCGCTCTCATTCACGCCCAGGAGGGCCTCAATCAGGAAAGCCAGCGTGCCGGTACGGTCGGCCCCGCCGGCGCAGTGGAAATACACTGCTTTCCCTTGCACCAGATAGCCCAGGATGGCCCGGATGGCCTGCTGGTAGAGCTCCTCAGTATTTCCTGTGCCTCTTCCCAGATTCTTCTCCACCGGGAATTTGAGGTAATCGGCCTCTGTGATAACCGGGCCCACGTTGGCTTCACTTTCCTTGATGCCGCGAAGGTCCAGGTCCACGGCTATCCCCAGCTGGTTCAGGAAGATATCCTTTCCGCTGTCGGTAATCCGGCGGCTGATGTGGGCGCCCCGGTAGAGTTTTCCATAGGCGATATGGCCTCCGTCCGCCTGCCAGCCTCCCAGGTCCCGCACGTTTTCGGCAATCCCGTAAATCATCCGTAGCGGGCCGACGGGGGTGACGCTGGCTGCTTTCAGCACATTTCCTTCACTGTCCACCACTTTGTAGTAGTACTCCACCCCCGGAATCAGGTTGTAAACTTCGGCCGGGGATTCGCCGTCTTTCACTTCGAAGGCACCTTCAAAGCTAGGGGAGGTGGAAATAACAACTTTTTCGGCCCCACCTCCGGTCCAGGCAATGGATACCGGAAGCGGCTTGTCATTGGCCCCGAAATTCTGCTTGTAATCCCTGGCATAGGAAACGGTGTAGTTCGGGTCATCGGCATAATTCACCTCTTCCATGTACTTCCTGGCCCCTTCATTCTCGATATAGCACACTTCCTGGGCGGACGCGAAAAGGCAGGCAGCCGCAAAGGCTGCAAGTAGCGACAGGCATTTTTTCATGGCATCAGAAAAGTTTCTTGAACAGGCTCTTGGCTACATTTTTCAGGTCGGCAGCTTCCTGGGTGGGTTTCTGCGGCTTGGGAACGTAGTTGTCCACGTAAAAGCTCACGTTGATCCAGCCGTCACCACAGGCGTCCGTGCGGTTGAAAGCATGGCATACGCCGTCTATCATCTTGTAATAAGTATCGGCATTCAGGTCCAGAGGATTGCTGCAATGCATGGCTGTGAATCCGGCAGCGCGGAGCTTATTCATGTATAGTTCCATCAGATAAGGACGGCCCTTGAGGCAGAGGCGCCAGGAGGGGTGGCCGTTCATGGGGGTGAGCTCTTCCAGTTCGAAATCGCTGCCTCCCACGTCCCACACCGGATAGGCCGGCAGGTTCTCCTGCCAGTTCTCGAAGATGGCTTTTTCGGCTGTCTTCTTGGCCTCTGCTTCCGCTTCGGCCTCCCGTTTGGCCTGGGCAACGGCTCCGGAGAACATCATGCCAAGGCCCTTGAGGGCCTGGGCGGCCTGTTTGGCCTGCTCCTGCTGTTCGGGGGTTAGTTCCTGTTTGGAAGCGCCTTCCGCGGCCTCTGCAGCTTCTGCGGCAGCCTTGTCCATGGCGGCGGTGCTTTGTGCAACGGCCTGCTCTGTCTTGTCGGCCAGTTTGTCAATGGCTTCGGCCTGCTTCTGGGCCAAACGCTCTGCGGCGGGGGTAACAGCCTTTTCCACGGCCTGTCCCACCGCTTTCCCGATGCTGTCACTGACCACACCGGAGAGGATGTCTTTGAAAAGTCCCATATACTGCGTTATTAGTTTATGCAAAAATACAAAAAAAAGCCGTGAAGACAAGGATTTACCTTACAGGCCGATAATGCTTTTTGCACAGACATACCCGGTGCTCCATGCAGCCTGGAGGTTGAAGCCGCCGGTAATGGCATCTATGTCCAGCACTTCTCCGGCAAAGTACAGGCCGGGATGCCGCTTGCATTCCAGAGTGTTAAGGTTGATGTTGTCCAGCGCCACGCCGCCTGCGGTCACGAATTCTTCCCGGAACTTGCTTTTGCCGATGAGGGGATAGCTGTCGCTGATGAGGGTGGCGGTGAGTCGGTTCAGCCCTTTGCTGCCCAGTTCCGCCCAGCGGAGGTTCTTCCGGAGCCCCGCCTTTTCCAGCAGATGGCTCCACAGCCGAGCCTGCAGAAGGTGAGTGCTGGAAACCTGCTTCTGAGGGTTCTCGGTGGCCGATTTCTGCAGCAGAGCCCGCACCTCATTCTCATCGGCATTGAGCCAGTTAATGGTAAGCGTGCCCTTGTAGCCGGTTTCCGCCAAATGCCTTGCCGCATGCGAAGAAAGCTTCAAAGTCGCAGGCCCGCTGAGTCCCCAGTCGGTGATAAGAAGCGGCCCGTCGGCCTTGTAGGAAGTCCCTTGCAGGCCGATGGAAGCGTCCACCACCAGTCCCATGAGGCTCCTGAGCCCCGGGTCCGGCACGGTGAAAGTAAAAAGAGACGGAACCGGCGGCACCAGTTCCAGCTCCAGCCCTTCCAAAAACGGTAGCCCCTTAGCCGTCCCTCCCGTTGTAACTACCACAAAGTCAAATGCTTCTCCGTTGACAAAGAGAGCGGTTGTTGTGTGCGTGGGGTTTGCGATGGCTTCGGGAAATTGGCTTTTCGGGTACCGCCCCGAAAAGTAATTTTCCGAAGCCGTGGGCCCTGCAACAACCGCTAGCCCGGCAGATACCGAAACTACCGGTGTGTTCAGTCGCAGGTCCACGCCTTTCATCCCTTTTAGCAGGCAGCGGACTATGTCCATGGCGTCCTGACTTTCCGGGAACCAGCAATGATCGGCCTGCAGCGTGCATGGTACGCCTTCGGAGGTGAACCAGCGGATGGTATCTTCCTGCGAAAAAGCCTTAAGGGCGCGTTTCATCACCCTTTCGCCCCGGGGATAGGCCTCTGCCAGAGAGCGTATGCCCTGGAAGTCGTTGGAGAGGTTGCATCGGCCTCCGCCCGTTATGGCCACCTTCGCGAGTGGCTTCGGCCCCGCCTCAAACACCGTCACAGACAGCTCCGGCGCCATTCTCCTCAGTTGAACGGCGCAAAAACACCCGGCTGCCCCGGCCCCTATGATGGCTACCCGCTTCATCAATTACAAATATAGCAATCTTAGTTTAGAAAACAGTTTCAAACGTGACTAAGAACGTCAGCACTGACAATCTTGGTTAAGAAAATGGGGCGAAGCGTGATTGAAACCGTTAAGGAGTGAGGCGATAGGCACGGAGCTGCCGGGCAAGGGCGCGATGCCCCGGGCAGACGGATTCCAGGAGGGAGTGGAACTCCGGCCCGTGGTTCAGATAGCGAAGGTGGCAGAGTTCGTGCAACATCACATAGTCCTGCAGCTCTGGAGGCAGTTCCACCAGCCGGAGATTCAAGTTGATATTACCCAGGGAAGAGCAACTGCCCCAGTTACTTACATTATTCTTAATGAATACTTTATTGTAAAGGAAACCATGCCGGGCGGCCAGTTCGGCCAGACGTGGCGGCAACTCAGCCTTGGCCTGCGCACGAAGATGCTCCACCTGCGCATTCACAGGTGCCTTGCGGCGTTTCCTTCTTCTTGCTACAATGGTAAAAAAACGACCCGTGAAAGGGTTTAGGAAGAGCCTAGTCATCGTCCTCCTCCGGCAGTACAATCTGCTTGTACTGGTTCTTGCGTTTGAGCCAGCGCTCGCGGGCGTACTGCTGCATGTCCGTAATGGTGTCGTTCTCGTCTATAATCTCCATTCCCAGAATGGTTTCCATAATGTCTTCCAGGGTGATGATGCCCTGGAAGCAGCCGTAGTCGTCTATGATGCAGGCAATCTGGTCTTTGGTCTTGAGCAGGCTCTCCCAGATGTCCGATACGGTGGTTTCCTCGTGGAAGGCGGCAATCTTGCGCTTGATGCTCCTCAGGCGCATATCGAACTTGTCTTCGGCCAGGTTTTCCAGCACGTCGTAGCGGAGGATGTAACCCGTTATAAACTCCGGAGAATCGGCATAAACGGGGATGCGGGAGTTGTGGGAAAGCTCATCTTGCTTGTAGAACTGCTTGAGTGTCATGCTTTCCGGGGCGATGGCGGCCACTACGCGCGGAGTCATGACATCGTAGGCCTTGATATCGTCCAGCTTGATGATGTTCTGGATTACCTTGTTCTCCGAATTGTCCAGTACGCCCTCTTCCTCGCCGATATTGGCCATGGCCGATACCTCTTCGCGGGAGATGCCTATGTCCGGATCGTCATCTGAAATGCTGTTGTGCAGCTTGTCGATGAGCCAGACGAGCGGAAATAGCAGATATACCAGGAACTGCATTACTTTGGCCAGCCACAGAAGCCCTTTCCAATGGGATGTGCCGATGGTCTTGGGCACAATTTCCGAGAACACCAGGATGAGAATGGTCATGAGGGCGCTGATGATGCCGAACCAGTGGTCTCCGGTGAGGAGCGTGGCCTGATGGCCCACGGCGGCGGCACCCAGGGTATTGGCGATGGTGTTCAGCGAGAGGATGGCGCTGAGGGGACGGTCCGGGTCCTGTTTGAACTTCATGAACAGGGCGGCGTTCTTGTCTCCCTCGTCCTCTTTCATGGTGATATAGGAGATGGGAGTGGACATAAGCACCGATTCCAGCAGCGAGCAGAGGAACGAGATGCCCATCGTGAGGAGCAGATATACTACAAGTAGGCCCATTTGCGTTTACGAACTTACAAAAATAAAGAAAATTCCGTAAATTTGCACCATGAAGAAGGAACAAATACTAATCCGCATCTCAGGAAAGGACCGTATAGGGCTCACTGCGGATATCATGGCCATTCTGGCTAAATACGACGCACAGATTCTGGATATAGGCCAGGCCGATATCCACAGCACGCTTACGCTGGGTATCCTCATCCGCATAGACGAGGAAAGCTCCGGCCAGGTGATGAAGGAACTGCTTTTCAAGATTACGGAACTGGGCAGCATCAGCATCGGTTTCGCGCCGGTCTCGGACGAGGATTACGAGGCCTGGGCCGGCAGGCAGGGGAGGAACCGCTACATCCTCACCGTCATCGGCCGCAGTCTCAGTGCGGAACAGATCCTTGCCGCTACGAAGGTGATATCGGCCCACGGGCTGAACATAGACGCCATCCGGCGCCTGACAGGCCGGATGAGCGTCATGCACCCGGAGAAGAATGTCCGGGCCTGCGTGGAGTTCTCCGTCCGCGGTTTCCTGTCGGCCGAAGATAAAAAGGCCATGCAGCAGGACCTGATGGCCATGGGTACGGAAGCCGGCATAGACTTCTCTTTCCAGAAGGACGATATGTACCGCCGTATGCGCCGCCTTATCTGCTTCGATATGGATTCCACCCTCATCCAGGCCGAGTGCATAGACGAGCTGGCCCGCCGCCACGGGGTGTACGACCAGGTGGCAGCCATCACCGAGCGGGCCATGCGCGGAGAGATAGATTTCAAGGAAAGCTTCACCGAAAGAGTCGCTTTACTTAAGGGACTGGATATATCTGTGATGCAGGATATTGCAGAACATCTTCCCATCACGGAAGGGACGGACCGCCTTATGTCCGTGCTCAAGACCTGCGGCTACAAGATCGCCATCCTGAGCGGCGGCTTCACCTTCTTTGGAGAGTACCTCCAGCGGAAATACGGCATAGACTACGTATATGCCAACGAACTGGAAGTGGGAGAGGACGGCAAGCTTACGGGTCGATATGTGGGCGAGGTGGTGGACGGCCGCCGCAAGGCCGATCTGCTGAAACTCATTGCCCAGACGGAAAAGGTAAACCTGGCTCAGACCATTGCCGTGGGCGACGGCGCCAACGACCTTCCCATGCTCAACGAAGCCGGCCTGGGAATCGCCTTCCACGCCAAGCCGCGTGTGAAGGAGAGCGCCCGCCAGAGCATCAGCACCATCGGCCTGGACGGCGTGCTGTATTTCATCGGCTTCAAGGACAGCCAGTTGGGCGAGCAGGGAAAGATGTAGTGAACGCCTTTACCCAAACCATTCTTCACTGGTATGCCGAAAACGGCCGGGATCTTCCCTGGCGCCGTATGCATGACCCGTATGCAGTATGGCTGAGTGAGATCATTCTGCAGCAAACCCGGATTGCCCAGGGAACGGCCTACTGGCACCGCTTTATGGAACGCTTTCCCACTGTGGAATCCCTGGCGGAAGCACCTGAAGATGAGGTGCTAAGGTTATGGGAAGGACTGGGATACTATTCCCGGGCACGGAATCTTCACGCTGCCGCCAAACAGATTGTAGCCCTGGGAGGATTCCCTGAAACTCTGGATGGGATCCGGGGGCTCAAAGGGGTTGGAGACTATACCGCTGCGGCCATCGGATCCATATGCTTCGGCCTTCCCGCCGCCGTGGTAGACGGCAATGTGTACAGGGTGTTGGCCCGGTATTTTGGGATAGAAACGCCTGTGGGGACTACAGCTGCCAAAAAGGAATTCACTGAACTGGCACAGAAACTTCTTCCGGCCGATTCGGCGGCTTTCAACCAGGGCATGATGGACTTTGGTGCCCTGCAGTGTGCGCCTGCAAATCCGGACTGCCTCACTTGTCCTTTGCAGGCTTCTTGTAATGCTTTCCGTACGGGCCGGGTAGCTCTGCTTCCGGTGAAAAAGCCTGCCGCAGCGGTACAAGAACGGCGTTTTTCCTATGTCTATGTGCGTTTCCAAGGGCAGACGGCCATCCGTAAGCGCGGGGCCGGAGACATCTGGCAGGGCCTCTGGGAACCGCTGGTGTATGCCTCCGTCCCAACGTACGTACAAACGGCATCTGCCGGGCTGGCGGCATCGGAAAATTACTTTTCGGGACGGTACCCGAAAAGCCAATTTCCCGAAACCATCGCAAACCCTACGCACGCAGATGCCGTACTGCTGCGCCGCGGCGTTAAGCATCAGTTGACTCATCGGACACTGATTGTGGATTTCTACCTGTGGGAGCCGGCCGAAAAGCCGGAACTGCCGGAAGGTTATATTTGGATAAAAGAAGAAGAGCTTGACAGTTATGCCAAGCCCCGCCTGTTCGAACTGCTTTTGGAAGCCCTGTAGTAGCTTTCCGACGACGGCGGAGCCAACATTTTTGGCTTTTTTTGTCGGCGCAGGCATCATGAGTGACTTGGGGGCCGACGTTTTTGGCCAAAAACGTCGGCTCAGAAGTAAGGTTAGTCGCATTTTTTGTATTTTTGTATCATGGAACAACCTGTATTGCTGCTGGGGGCCACGGGGCTGCTGGGCCGGAATGTACTTAATCTCTTGCTGGAGAAAGGCATTCCGGTTAGGGTACTAGTGAGGTCGGCCCTGCAGGTAGAGGGTTTGGATTTGGTGAAGGGGAGTGTGCTGGACAAGGGAACCTTGCTGCAGGCGGCCGATGGCTGCCGGGCCATTGTAAACTGTGCGGGGACAACGGATATGACTCTGCCCCGTGTGGAAGATTTCCTGCCCATGAACCGGGACCTTCCGGCCTTGCTCTGTGAGGTTTCCAAAGAAAAGGACATTCCGGTGCTGATTCACGTAAGTACCGCCAATACAATTGCTTCCGGAACCCGGGAACACCCTTCCGACGAATCGGTCTCCATCGGCCCGCTATATGGCCGATCACCTTACGCCCTAAGCAAAAAGGCCGGGGAAGCGTTGCTGCTGGCTTTTGCAAAGGAGCATCCGGAAAAGCGGGTTGTGATAGTGAACCCGGGCTTTCTGGTAGGAGCCTTTGATGCCAAGCCTTCCTCCGGGCAGCTGCTGCTGTATGGCTGGCGCAGGCCTTTTGTTGTGGGGGTGAAGGGCGGAAAGAGCTTTGTACCGGTCCGGGATGCCGCAAACGCCATAGTGAACGCGCTGGAAAAAGGGGAGGGCCGATACCTGCTAACCGGAGAGTATATGTCCCTAAGGGACTTCTATGCCCTGCAGGCGCGGGTTTGCGGGTATAGGCAGCGCTACCTCTGCCTGCCGGATGGCTTGGTTCACCTGGCCGGCTGGTTTGGAGACCTTCTTATGAAACTGGGCTGCAAAGTATCTTTCTATTCTCACAATGTGAACCAGCTGCTGATAGAGGAGTGGTACGACTGCTCCCGGGCCAGGAAGGGGTTAATTTATCCGCAAACGCCTGTATCAGAGGCAATTGCCGATTTCTTTAGATGGAGGAAATCCCAATGAGAGTGATTGTGATCGGGGCCGGCATTTCCGGCCTGATATCGGCCGTTTATGCCCGCCGGTCGGGCTTTGAAACACTGGTGCTGGAAAAGGCTGCCAATCCCGGCGGCGTATCCACCAGCTGGAGAAGGAAGGGTTACCTGATGGACGGGAAAGGGGAGCCGATAGAACTGTTCCGGGACCTTAAGAAACTGGGCGACGGTGCCGGGCTTAGGCGTCTGCGTTTCTTCGTGTCCTGCTTCAGGCACTTCCATACGCCCATCCAGGACCTTCCGGGCTTGAAAAGCCGGTATCCGCGCCGTTTCAACCCGTGGGAATACGTGAAGATGCTGCCGGCTGTACTGCTTACTCCATACCTGATGCTCATCTCGGGCTACAGGCTTCTCAAGCATGTGAAGGACAATCGTTTGCGGAATCTCCTCTATGCTGTTTGCGACCCGGAGGTGAATGCGCTTTCCTATGTTTACACCCTCAGCACCTTTGCCGCGGAAGGGGACAGCGGTTACCCGGAAGGCGGGTCGCTCCGCCTGGCGCAGAATATAGCCGATACCGTTACGTCCCTGGGCGGCGAAATCCGCTACAGGACCCCGGCCGAAACCATCCGGGAATTGCCGGACGGAAGCTATGTGGTGAAAACCGCCATGGAGGAGCTCCGGGCCGATGCTGTGATTGTAACCCTGGATGCCCGCAAGGCCATTGACAAACTGTTCCAGGAGCCCCTTCAGGACCGCTGGGCCCGTCAGATGCGCAAAAAGCTGGTGGCCGAACATTGCATGTTCCTGGCCATTGGTTTGAAGGCCAATCTGCAGGCCTATCCGCGGAGCATGCAGAT
>Ga0310690_10006780_pt1 | contig 14957 bp, 11 predicted proteins | sample AusTroGonzalo_MG_2_FD_207661 | JGI IMG/M metagenome (GOLD analysis project Ga0310690, IMG submission 207661) | Bovine rumen microbial communities from tropical cattle in Woodstock, Queensland, Australia - Gonzalo_04 (v2) (version 2) | ecosystem: Host-associated > Mammals > Digestive system >...
CTCCGTGACCCCGGTCTTCTTCGCCATCTCCGCGATGGTAAAATTCTCAATCTCCCGCAGCTCCCGGATCCGGTGAGCCATCTCCTGAATCTTGTAATTCAGTCCCGTCATCTGCGCCATGTTCTCCGCCTCCTCTGACAAAAAATGCCCGCCCCAAATCGCTTTGAGACGAGCATGATGAAACCATACCCGCGGTACCACTCAAATTGCAGCCTTCGCTGCCCCTTCAGGCTCCCATGAAGCCCTTTGCCCTGACGCGGCCGATTCGGGAAGGGTCTACTGGCGTTTCCGCGTTCTTCCTTCCGGCTCCGGAGCGACTGGATCGGTTCCCTCCCGCGGCTCGCACCATCCGCCGCGTCTCTGAAGTCCGGGTGGACCGCCCACTCTCCCTCATCGCTTTAGACGAGAGTTTACCCCCTTTCCGTCCGCTTGTCAAGCACAAATGATGTTTTTTTCCCTAACCGAGCAGGAACGGTTCCAGCGGCAGCCCGTTCTCACCAAACAGATTCACCTGATCCGAATAATCGGTCCAGGCGTACCGCGCCCGGACAGGATGCTTCACCGCTTTCGCCCAGAGCCGCAGGGTGTTTCCGGACAGACTGGCGTCGGCGGGAACAAACTCCCCTTCCGCCTCCGCCACCTCAAGCAGCGCAGGCGCCTTTCCGTCCCGGGTGAGCACCGGGGCGTCCAGCGTCACGGTCATGGTATTGCCCTGGGTGCTTTTCGCAATCGCCCGGGGAGAAACCGCGCCCTCCCCGTAGAGCATCCGACCGGCCAGCTCCGCCAGGCGGTCGCCCACCGGCTTCTTATCCACAGGATGGATATTGCCATACTCGCCCTGATCCAGCAGGCAAACCATGCCCGTGTTGCGCATGGCATCCCGGGCCGCCGCCTGGGCCAGCCGCAGTCTGGGCCAGCGGAATGTGTCCGACGCGCCAAAATCCAGCCACATGGGCAACTGCACAAACAGGAAAGGCAGCGTTGCTTCCCGGAACAGCGCGCGCCACCGGCGGATGAGTTCGATCATCAGGAGGTCATACCGTTCCGTTTTGTCCGCGTCCTCCTCCCCCTGGTAATACAGGATTGCCGTGAGGGTCACCGGAACGATTTCATGCACCATGCTGACCGCCAGGCCGCCCGGCCGATACGGGGACCCCGGACCCGCCGGCGGATTCCAGGGGCAGAGGCCGCAGGCGTCCGAAATTTTCTCCCAGGTCGCGTCAGGATGCAGGGAACGGTATGCTTCCACCTTTCCATTCCACTCCGCCAGCGTCTGCTGGAAGGTTGCCTCTTCCTGCAGGTAAGTCTTCATGCTCTTCCGTCCGCAGGCCTTCGCATACCGATCCAGATACCGCGTCCCTTCCGCCGTCTCCCGCAGCGTCTCCTCCTCCAGCCAGCAGGTGATGGAGGTGCCGCCCCAGTAGCAGCCAATGATCCCCACCGGGATCTCCGGGTTCCGCTCCCGCAGCTTTCGGGCAAAGAAGTACGCCACCGCGCTGTTTTCGCCGCCTGACCCGGGCGCAATCGCCCGCCAGCGGGTTTCATCCATGGCTTTACGCTGATCCGGGCTCACATACGCCTTTCGGGGCACATTGAAAAAGCGCAGCAGGGAATCCTCATGGGTTTCCAGGGCATCGCGGCCGCCGCTGGCGTTGCGCAGCTCCAGCTCCATGTTGCTCTGACCGCCCGCCAGAAATACCTCCCCGATGGCCACATCGCGGGCCTCCGCCGTTTCCCCGCCGGCGGAAACGGTCAGCGTACAGCCTGTCCGCGCCTCCTGGGGCGGAAGCAGGATCAGAAACCGGCCCTGCCGTCCCACATCCTCGCCCTCCGCCAGGATGTATCCGTTCGCGTCCCGGAGAACCGCCGTCACGGTGACACCCTCCTTCACCTCGCCAAAGACGCGGATCTCCTTCCGGCGGCACAGCACCGCCCCGTCGGTAAACAGTGAAGATACCTTAAGCATCCATGATTTCTCCCTTCTACCTTTTCATTCCTCTCAGTTTCCCCATTACCTGGCCCGCAAGTTCCCGGACAAATTCTTCCTTCCTTAGATACAGGAAACCACCATAGGCGCCGAAAAAAAGGATTCCAGCCACAGCCAGCGTCAGGAAATACCCCAGAGATAAATACCTGACCCAGAAGCAGGCCGCAACGCCAATGCCCAGGGCTGTGGCAAGATTCACAAAGGGAATGCCCCGGATCGCTTCCCCGATTTCTCCTTTCAGGGCCAGGTACTGCACCAGCAGCACAACGGCCTCCGCCACCAGCGTCCCGATGGCGGCGCCGGTCGCATGAAAGCGGGGAATCAGCAACGCATTCAGCACCACATCCACCACTGCGCCCACGATCTCCGAATACAGCACGGTTTTCTCCCGTCCGGTGGGCACCAGGATTTGCACTCCAGTAATATTTGACAGTCCGATCAGCAACACCGTCGGCATGATCACCTGCATGGGGAGGATGGCGCCTTCATATTCCGCGCCGGAAAGAAGCAGGACGCCTTCCCGGGCAAAGAGGATGAAAAAGAGGGACAGCGGAGCCGCGGACAGCGCCATGATATGGAACGCTTTTCGGGTAATCTTTCTGAATTCCTCCAGGGCGCCATGCTCTACATAATAGGACAGCCTGGGCAACAGCACCGTACCCAGGGAGGTCACCACGCTGACCAGCACAGTTTTGATCTTCACCGCCGCCCCATAGTATCCCACATCCACATCCGTAGTCATGAACCCCAGCATTACATTATCCAGATTGGTGTAGATCGTGGTCGCGCAGACCATGGCAAAGAAGACCAGCACCGGCTTCAGATGCCTCATGAGATGATAGTCTCCAACCGGCCTGAAGTCAATATACCTGTGGGCGTTGATCAGATTCAGGATATTGGAGGCGGAAGCGGCAAAGATCGTGATCCCGCCATAGATCAGATAATCTTCTTCCTGATGAATCAGCAGAAACATGGCGATCAGCGCCAGGAATTTGAATAACACGGATCGCGCAGTGATATATCCATACAGTTCCAGCCCCTGATACAGCCATTCCATGCCGATGCTGGTCAGGATAATGTTCAGAGACAAGATCAGATAAAGGGTTCGCTCCTCCCGCAGGCGTGGAATCGTGCGCAGCGCCACAAACAACGCCACGTAAGCCACCACGCTCATAATCAGGTTGATCATCAGCAGCTCGTGGGCTGTTCGGGTCAGTTTCTCCCGGTTATCCCGCACCTTCGCACAGGCCCGAATCCCATATCCGGAGATGCCCAGCTGCGCAACCATGGTGAAGTAGGAGATGATCGACGTGGCAAACTGCACCTTACCCGTTCCGGCCGGATGCAGCACCCGCGAAACATAGGGAAAGGTAATCAACGGGAAAATGATCGTCGAAAGCTTCAGGAGGACGTTCAGGATGAAGTTCTTTCGGATCGAGGGGGATTTCTCAGGTTGGAGTGTGGAGTTGGGAGTGTGGAGTCGGGAATTTGGAGTTGGGAGTTGGGTGTTTGGAGTGATCAGGGCTGCGGGGGACGGGGAGAGGAGGGAGGAAGGTCTCAGGCGTCGCTTTTTGGCTCTGAGCCATTGCTTCAGGTCACGAACGGTAAGGAAATGTCTCCCCGGCTTGTCCAGAAGCATGAAGAGGAAAATGTTATAGGCAAAATCGAGGTAATGCTGATCCACGATGGAATTGATGGCCACGATCGTGAGCACCACCGGAAGAACGACCGCCCCTTTATCGATCTGTTTCTTCGTAGCCCAGACCACAAACACCAGTAACGCACCAAAAGCCAACAGTCCGTACATCTGAGGGATCCGCTGGAAGGACATATCAATAAAGGAATACTCCCCGTAAAACTGCACGACCGAATCGAGGGTGCCTCCGTTGCCATGCTGTTCGATATTCTGGCCCAGAAGCCGGATTCCGTACTGATCCAGAAGCCTGGCGCCGATGGACAGCCGATCGCTTAACAGGGAGTCCAGTTTGATCGCAATCCGATTTCCCCGGGCATACAGGAAGTCCATCCCAAAGGTGATCAGCGTCCCGATGGGCGCCGCCAGAATCATGCCCCACCGGATCAGCCCCCGAATACGAAAACGCTTCCAGACGGTCAGCACCAGGGAGGCGATAAAGACGATCACCAGCATCACCGCGGACAGACGGGCGTCACACTTTGTCTTCACAAACCAGGCAAAAAACAGATACAGTCCGCCCGTCACGAGGTTCAGCCTGCCCCGGGTCAGGTAGAAGACAATCAGCAGCAGAAAGAAGATATGCGCCGCAAAGTCTGTCGGGTAGATAAAGCCCATGGATTCCCGCTGCCGAAGCTCAAGGCCCACCTGCTGCTGATACACAAGATCCTCAATCACCCCGGTTTTGGACAACACGATGGTCAGAATGGTCATTGTCACGCCGGTGAACAGTGCGGCCCGGGCGATTCGATCCTTTCGGACATCGCTCAGCGGGATCAGGTATAACAGATACATCAGATAGACGTTGCTGTCGGAGACACCCGTCGCCATCGCCGCGATCACCCCGACCGCAGCGATGATCAGCAACTCCTTCCAGGAATACCGATCCATGGTAATAATGGCACCAATCGCCAGAAAATAACTCAGATAGGTGACGGTTCGGTTCAGGCCTGGATTAAGCCATACGCACATCATTGTGGAGCGGACAAAGCAGAAGGCATAAAACAGAACAAACCCCGTCAGCGCGATCACTTCATGGACTTTTCCCGGTAATCTGCCGCGCATGATTCGAGCCATCTGTCTCACCGCCCTTTCTGCCAGTTAAAATGTTTGGAGTTTGAAGTTATTTCTTCCTATCCTCCTGCCTTTTCCCTTCAATCTGATCCAACACCCGATTGAGATAATACCCGCTTCTCAGTTTTTGGGATTCCCTTTGGACGTTTTCACGCATCCGCCTGTAATCGGATTGGGAAAGCGCGGAGATCCGGCCATCCAGCTCCTCCAGGCTGTCGATGGTCAGCCCCAGCCCATTCCGTTCGATATAATCAGCCAGAGCTGCCTGCCTCCAGATGATGACCGGGAGGCCGGACGCAATGTACAACGAGGCTTTGTGAGGATTGTTATACCGCAGGTATTGTCCTGTCATTCCCGCGCAGGTTTCTATGGCATCTCCGTCCCATACCAGACCAAAGCCCTCCTGCAACAGGCCGGTAAGTTCTTCCGGAGGGAAAGATCCATGGTATTGATACTTTGTGAAATCCTCCTCCGGGACAAAATTAGGCCCGTAGAGATGAACGGCCATACTCCGCTCCATCCGAAGCAGCTTCCCGATATACGGACTTTTCTCCGGGCTGAGATTGCCTGCAATGATCACAGACGATTTCGCGTCATCAGCACCTTCCCCGAGGTTATTTCCACGTTCCTGCCCCACCAGATAATCAAAAATCCCCAGGGGGATGATCTCCCCGGGAACCTTTCGCTGTGCGAGCCATTCCTTCATCCGTTCATTATGACAGATCAGGCAGTCCACATGATCAAACATGCTTTCCTTCCAGGCATTGGATTCCTGATGCAGCCCCCGGATGGAATCAACATCATGAATCAGCAACGCAACCGTGCATTTCCGCTTCTCCCGCAGCTGGCTCAGCATCCGAACACAGTAATGGCTCAGCAGCAGCGGATACTGATAAACCACCAGATCCCCCGGCTTTGCCAGCCGGTATACCCGCCTCCAGTTCGCGGCGTGAGTCACAACGCCCAGGCGACTTCCCTGCCGGGGACGCCGAAAGGGAATCGGCGTATATCCGCGCCGAAGCATGATTTCGCACATATCAGAAGGCGCCTTGATGTCCGCCGTGTTCTGCACAGTTCCCCGAATGTCGACAAAATAACGCACGCCATCGCCTCCTTACCCGCCATAGATCTCCCGTAGCTTCTCCGCGGAATTCCGCCGGTCGCTCCCCGCAGCGCAGATCGCTTCCTGCGCCCTTTGCGCCCGATCTCCGGGGTTTTGAAACAGCTTTTCCACCTGCGCTGCCCAGCTTTCCGGCCCCTGATCTACCGGCAGGAAGACGCAATCCGCAGTCACCGCCGCCTGTCGGGTCACGGTATCCGCAATCAGGCAGGGCAATCCGCTGCACTGCGCTTCCACCGCAACCTGCCCAAAGCCCTCCGCCAGGCTCGGAAACAGGAAAATATCCATGGCCTGGTATTCACTCTCCACCTGCTCGATGGTTCCGGGACAGCTCACCACAGCATCCAGACGCTTCCGGCGTACCTCCTCCAAAATCTCCCACCTCAGCGATCCATCGCCGATCAGCAACAGCCGGTACGCCGAATCCCGCTCATACAGCGTCTCAAATACGGAGAGGAGAAAGCGGTGATTTTTGGGCGGTTCAAACCGACCCACATGACCCAGCACCTTCTGATTCTCCCACCCCAACTGTTTCCGGATCGCTTCCCGCTTTTGAGGATCAAACCGGAAACGTTCCGCGTCCAGTCCGTTTTTCAGAATGGTCACCGGCCTTTTGCCTTTCCGGCCAAAGAGCCATTCCCCTGCCTGTTCTGAGCAGGCCAGGCAATCTGTCGAAAGCGAAGTATAGAGCCATTGTCCCAGCCGTCGGGAAAATCCGCTTCCTCCCAACCGACCGGACACTTCGGCAATCGTGCTGTGGGAATGGAGAATCCGCCTGGGGATTCCCGCCCGTTTCGCCGCATAAAGCTCTGCCACCCGATGAAAGCCATCCGTATCGATATGCACTGTATCATAGGGGTGTTCCCGGAAAAAATCCCGGTATGCCCGATATTTGAGTAAAACCTTCTTTTTCCCGTGTTTGGGATACTGAACCTGAAAAAAGTGGCTGCCGGTCTGCTGGAACCTTTTTTTCCAGCCTTCCTCCGGCTCCTCCTCCAGCAGCCAGTCAAAGACAGTCCCGGGGGTCAGTTCCTGGGCAAATCCATATTCTACCGCCGTCGCGCCATCCGAAGACAGCCGGCCCTTGATGTGCAGCACGCGATGGACGCCCATTTCCTGTCACCTCGTTCTCAGGTAGTATGTGTCAGGAAAACCATGTTGAAATTTCATGGTTTTCTCGCTCTCCCCCTGACGGGGGAGAGGGTTCATCAGTATTTCCTTACAGTGAATCAATCACTCCCGCGAGATAATCGAGCAACATCGTCAGATCGTCCTGTTTCACATAATTGTCTCCGTTCAGATCCGCATTCTTCTCAAGGATCGTGATGGTCGCGCCTTTTTTCTTGCTGACGTTGTCCAGATACCGTTTCAGCCGGATCGCGTCGCGTCCATCCACCACACCGTCCCCGTTCACATCGCCTGGCAGATAATCCGCGCCGCGGTCCTGCCACTGAGCATAGAGATGCAGCACGCTGCCCTTTGATACCGTTTCGGCCACGCTCACGCCGTCCTTATAGAGGAACCAGTCGCCTTCGGGAGCATCCATCCAGCGTCCTTTTCCATCAGCATTCTTCATCATCCATTTCTGCTCGTCTTCCCAGTACGCTTTCCAGCCGGCAAACAGCTTTCCATTCGACGTGAAGCCCAGCTCCCGGACGGTCAGGATCGGCGTATAAGTTCCATAGGGCACCAGGGTAGATTTTTCGCTGGCCGGCGCGTCCTCGTTCAGGTGATAGTAGATATGGAATTCATTGATCAGCTCGGTGTCATGACCTAACCAGGTATTGACGCCACGGGTCATGTTTCCATAATTTTTCAGCCCGTATTCAAGATCATAGATGTTATTCTCAATCGTTCCGCTGCACGCGTTCTCCGGAGAGGTGTGGATATTAAGCGCCCCACAATCCGTGATGGTGTTGCCCGTGACCGTGGCGCTGCCGGAAACCACCTTGATCCCGGTCTCGCCAACCTTACTGATGGTGTTGTTTCGAATCGCCGTATTCGTTGAGGAAGCGGCCCGAATCCCGTTTCCTTCGGCGTCGGTGATGGTATTCCCGATCACGCTGATGTCCTGCGCCGCGCTGACATGTACACCATCCTTAACGCCCTGGATCACCGGATTGTTTTCGATCACAATCCATCTGGAGTCATTGGCCACCCAGAAGGCATTGTCCCAGTGAATCCATCCCGCCTCGGTATTCAGGATGGTGTTGTTCTGAATCCTGATCGGCGCGCCTTCCGATGCCCTGCTGTGCTCGCACCAGATGAAGGAACGCACATTCGTGGCAGTATTGCTGCTGATGGAAATCCCGGTAAAGCCGTAGAGATTAAAGCAGAACTTCTTCAACCGGGTAAATGTATTGTTATTCGCCACATGACCTGTCGATACCGGCAGATTGCTCAGATTGTCATTTGCGTGGGGATGGTTTCCGATCCCGCTCATCACATTTTCAAACGTGCAGTTGTTGATGGTGATATTCTGGCAGGGCGTATCATCAGCGATGATATCGCTGGAGCCCATGCCTACGCCGTTGGTGAAATCCAGCTGAAGCGCTTCAGAAATGGCTGTGATGCCAGTCGTTCCGTCGCTGTCCATGCCGGAATAATCCAGCCCTTCCCACTCCACAAAATCGCGGAAAGTTACGGATTGTACGGAGGAATCACGAACACCTGCCAGTTCCAGAAAGTGGCCGCCACAGCAGTGAACCAGTTCTGTGTTATGAACACTGATTCCGGATGCGTGGGTGAAGAGCATCAGGTTGCCACGGTCCGATTTGCTCGCGTTTCCATCCCATTTTCCACCGTACACCTCAATATTTTTCGAACGGCCGTATCCGCCGGCGTTTCCATTCTTTCCTACGCCATTGGTCAGCATCAGCTGACCTCCGCCCGTCCGGGTGATCACCGTGCTGTTATCCAGCTTCAGGGTTGTATTGGAATAAATTGACAGCGTGCCGCTGATCCGATAGTTCCCGCTGGGGATATAGACCGTCAGCGGTTCATCCGTCCGGTTGGCAAACTCCAGGGCCTTCTGGATGGCCGCGTAGTCATCAGCGTTGTCATTGCCATTGGCGCCGTAGTCCGTCACGTTCAGCTGGGTCGAAATCCACTGGGGATACAGATTCACCACCCCGGTCTGCCAGAAACCGGTCAGCTCGCTTCCGTCCGGATAGAAGGCATAATCCTCCCCTGCACCTGGCGCTGCGGCCCATTTTCCTTCCTTCGTGGTGAGATTCTGCACCATCCAGTATCCGTCATATTCCCGCTGTAGCTTCCAGCCGCCGAAGATCTTTCCAGCCGGATGCAGGTTCAGCTGATCCAGGGTCAGAATCTTTTCGGTCTGCTTATATCCCAGGTGGGTCGTGTAGTTCAGCGGGTTCCCGCCTTCTTCATCATAGTAGCAGACGGTGTTTCCTTCCGTGTTCCACACGGCGTAGAAATGGATATATCCGCTTTCAGCGGTTTCCGAAACCACCGCTCCAGGGCCATACTCATAGAACGAATATCCGTCCGGCAGTTGTTTTTCCCGTAGCGTCATCCATTCTGCGCCATTAGGGCCCTGTACCCGCCATTTTTGATCGGCAGTACGATAGGCGATCCAATGCTTGAAGATTCTGCCCACTTCCTCAAAGCCAAGCTCCTCCGGCTTCTTTGTCGCGGTCGGAGTGCCAAAGCTCACGAAGGTTTCGGTAGAGGAAGGCGTCTTCGCGTCCTCCGTCTCAAAGTATCTGACCGTGAAAGACATCGCCGCGCTGGCCGTCGCCATCATCCCCAGCAGGAGAGCTGCGCAAAGCAGCATCGCTGTCAGAATCTGTTTTGTTCGAATGCTTTTCATTGAAATCATCGTCTCCCTTCTGTTATTTGTCCCAGGATCTTCATGGTTCTTTCGATTCCCATGGATATATCATAACGGCTTTCCCAGCCGAGCTCCCGTAGTTTTCGGCCATCCAGCCGGGCTTTGGTCGCCCGGCTGTATCCGGCCGCCTCCACCCCGTCCGGAAGCTCGAACACCACCTGCTTTCCCGCCTGCGCGGCAATCAGGGCCGCCAGATCCTTCAGGGTGATGTCCGATCGTTCGTTCGCGATATTATAGGCTTCCCCATTTTTCCCTTTCAGGAGGATCCAGAGCAGCCCGCTGACCGCGTCCGCCACATAGGTGTAGCTGTAAAACTGCGTACCCGCGGACTTCAGCACGATATCCTCCCCTGCCAGGCCCTTGCGGAGAAACTGGCTGATGGCCTTCGTGTCATCCATCCGCATGGTGGGCCCGTAGGAGCGGGTCAGTCGGGGAATCACAACATCCAGACCTTTCTGCGCCTTGTAAGCCTGGCACAGCGCCTCCCCGCACCGCTTGCTTTCCGGATAGCCGGCCCGCATCGTATTACAGTCAATATATCCGCAATACTGCTCGTCAAACAGCTCGACGTCCCCCCGATTCTCCCCATAAACCTCATTGGATGAAGCAAAGAGAAACCGTTCTGCTCCACGATCCGTCGCAAAATCCAGCATCCGCTGCAGCCCGATGACATTCGTAGTAATGGTGCCGATGGGATCGGTGGCATACTGCACCGGATGGGTATTCGACGCCAGATGAAGCACGAAATCCGCCCGGCCTATGGTCTCCGGGATCTCCCCGTTCATATCCCCCCAGATCAGCCGCAGGGCTTTATCCTCCCGCCAGGCGGAAAAGCGCTCCGCCGCCCGCTCCGGACTCCGGGTCAGGACGCAGAGGGTACAATGAAGTCCCTCCTGATTCTTCGTCATGATCACATCCGCCAGAAAGGAGCCAATGAGCCCTGTCCCCCCCGATATCACCAGCGTCTTCCCGCTCAGCTTCTCCCAGGGAAGCTCCGCTCCCGCCACCGCCATCAGATCCTCGCGGTAGAGTTCATTTTCATACAGATTCATTGGATGCAGACCCATCTCCTTTCACGGCCTCTCACTTCAGCCACTGATCCTTTTCCAGCTTCACGTACGCTTTAAACATCTCCAGATCGTCCTTTGTGGTCAGCTTGATATTCTTTTCCGAGCCGGCGGCAAAATACAGCCGCTCGCCCAGTTCCACCATCATGGTATTGGTATAGGCGGAACCGTAAATGCCAATCTCCTTCGCGAACGCCTCGCGATAAGCCCACAGCAGCTTTCCGAACCGGTAGGCCTGGGGGGTTACCACCCGGCGCAGGGTCTCCCGGGGAATATACTTCACGGTGCTCCGGTCATCATCTGCGACGAAGATCTGTTCGTTGTAAGGCAGAGAGGAAACCGCGTTGCCATACTGCCCGGCCTTCACGATCACGTCCGTCAGCACCGTCTCGTCCACCAGCGGCCGGATGCCGTCGTGGATAATGACGATATCCTCCTCCGCACAGATCCCTTCCAGATGGTATACGCCGTTGCGGATGGATTCCTGCCCGGTGTTTCCGCCGGAAACGATCCATTTCAGCTTCGTGATGCCAAACTGCATCGCATAAGCCCGGAGCACATCGTGCCAGCCCTCCAGGCAGACCACTTCGATGGCGTCGATCTGCGGATGCTGCTGAAAGCCCTCCAGGGTATAGATCAGCACCGGTTTATCGTAGACGTTGATAAACTGTTTCGGAATATCCTGTCCCATCCGGTGCCCGGCCCCGCCGGCGATGATCACTGCTACATTCATTTTCTCTCCGTCAGTTCCTGGATCAGCCGCCCCAGCTTCTCACAGGCTTTCCCTTCCTCATAGGATCCGGCTTCCCGGTGATGCCTTTCCGCTTTTTCGGCGAAACAGGCAGGCGCTTTTGTCTTCACCGCCCCGCACAGGGCTTCCATGTCCCGGCAAATCTCTCCCGGCCAGCTTTCAATGGGTGTAAAGAACCCCTGCTCTCTGTTTTTATAGTCCTCCAGATCCGGAACAAACAGGAAGCACGGTCGGCCCAGGAAAGAATAGTCCCAGATGCAGGAGGAGTAGTCTGTCACCAGCAGGTTCGCACAGCACAGCAGCTCCTGCATATCCGGATAATCGGAAACATCGATGATCCGCTGATTCTGCTCAAGCTCGCTCTTCTCATAGTAATGGCAGCGGTAGAGAATCACCGGATCCTTTTCCTGTAAAGACTCCAGCAGGCGATTGAAATCCAGGGTCTCCGTGCTGCCGCCCGTTTTCAGCGCCGCCATCCTGAAGGTTGGCGCATACAGCATCACACAGGCGTTTACCCGGATGCCCAGTTGCTTTCGCACTTTTCCATCCGCGACCCGCACCCGTTCCGGGTCAAAGAACAGATCGTTTCTAGGCATGCCGGTGTTTTCAATCCGTCCCCTGAATCCATACACTTCCTGAATATTGTACCGGGTAAAGATTTCCGAACTGCTCAGGAAGATCACCCCCGGATCATTCACAATCTGATTTCGAGCCTGATGCAGCCGGACATCTTTCGGGCTGTTGCCAGCCACGCTGCTGCCAATCCGCTTGTATGCGCCGCCCGCATGCCACATCAGAATATGGTACTGTCCTGCGCGCATGGGCATATAATTATACAGATGATGCGAATAAAGGATCACCTTTGCCACCGCATGCACGCGGAACCAGCGGAGGGAGCGGTATTTCACGAAGGTCACACCAGGAATGGGTTCCTGACCGGCCGGATCCTTTACACCCCAGACATAACGCAGACCATTGTCACCATACTCCCGTGCCCATTGGAGATAGTACTTGGCATTGTCGGAAACGCCCTTCCCCCACATGCTGTCGATCAGCACAAGTTGGGGATCTATCGGAAAAACGAAAAAGACACGCAGCAGAAAGCGAATGGTTTTGCGCAACAAGACGCTCAAACCTGTTTTCATTCCGACGCACCCCTTTCCCACTTTTCTCACAGGCTCCGTTCATACCGTAAAAATCCCGGTTTCCCGAGTCCCGCTTCCGTAAATCCCTGTCGTCTGTAAAAAGCAATCGCTCCATGATCCTGCGTCAATACTTCCAGCCCCATGGAACGCATGCCCTGCCCGGCGGCAATCGTCAGGCTCTCTTTCATCAGTAAACGGCCCAGTCCTTTCCGCTGCCATTCCTTTCGGATGCAGAACAGGGTCAGAAACGCTTTTCCGCCCTCCCGGTCGTTGGCATAGAAGGCGGAATACCCCGCAGGTTCCATGTTCGCGTACATGCCCAGCATGATCGCGTTTCGGTCGATCCTGTCCAGCAGTTCCGGATAAAAATCCCGCCCAATAACGGAGAGCGTAAAGGCGCTGTCGCACGCTTCCATGAAGCGCTCCTTCTCTGCTCTGACCGTCAGTTGGCACACCTTGTATTCTTCTTCTTTCATTCCACTTCTACCTGATATACCGCGTCCATATCCGAGGTGATTCGGATCATCTCCTCCACAGAGTCCGCCCGGAAGAGGATCGTGCCCATGGAATCCGTCGTATTCCGGTAGGGGCGTACCTCCTCCCCTTTCCGGCAGGTACAGTATACATCCAAAAGATTGTTCCTTTCAAACGCTTTCTCAAAGCGGATGCCCCGAAATTTCCCTGCCCGGTGGCTCATAATCATATAGTTGCTCCAGATGCCCCGGGTTTCGGCCATCCCCAATCCAGAGCAGTCCTCCCCCAGGGCGCCGCGAAGGGTATATTCCACCAGGTCGACCCCCGTGGCGTACTGAATCAGCTGGGGAATATAGCTGCCACCGTTGCGGGGGCCCAGTTCCAGTACATAGGGCGTGTCCTGCTCATCCAGGATCACCTCGATATTGTATGCGCAGGTGCGCATGCCCAGGGCAGTGATCAGCCGCTGCAGTTCGTCATCCACTTTCTGTTTCTGCTCCGGCGTCAGCAGGGAGGGCCAGAACTCGCCCAGGGCCACGTACTCCCGCGTGCCCCCGGCGGCGGAATACAGCTCGTTGCCATAGCTGGTGAAAACCAGTTTTCCATCCACGCTGAAGCCATCCCCGGAAACCTGATACCCCTTCTTCACGATGAATTCCTCAACGATGAAGCGCTTTCCGCGGCTGTAGGACAGGGCTTCCTCCACCGCGGCCTTCAGCTCCGCCGGGGAGAAGATTTTCACCACGCCCTTGCTGCCGGAAGAATCCACCGGCTTGACCATGACCGGGAAAGCAAACCGGTCGATCTCCGCCGCCGCTTCCTCGAAGGTCCGGTATCCCCGCGCCCGGGGACAGTTGAATCCATGCTCCTTCAGGAACGCCCGGAACAGATCCTTCTCGGTGCAGAGCCTGACGGAATCATAGGGATTCCCGGGCAGTCCCAGTTTTTCCGCCACATAGGCCGCCGTCGGCGCCGCCGGATCCGACGCGTAGGCGACGATCCCGTCAATCTTCAGGCGTTTCGCCAGGTCAAGCACCCCTTCCAGATCCGTGGTGCTGACATTATGATATTCGTCTGCCAGGGCATGCCCCGGGTTCTCCGGCAAATAATCGCAGGTAATCGCGTAGAGCCCCATCTCCTTCGCCTTCCGGATGATGGGAATCTGCTGCATGGCGCCGCCGAGGAGCAATACACGCTTCATCATGATCCCCCTTTTCAGTGGCTGGTGGTTAGCCACTTTTCCAGCCGATTCGCCGCTTCCCGCAGGACATCCATCTCCCGGGTGAACGCAATCCGGACATATCCGCCGTACGGTTCCCCATAGGTGATACCTGGCACCACGGCGACATGCTGGTTTTCCAGCAGCTCATAGGCAAAGCGGAGGGCGTTCCGGCCGGTTCCCTCAACGTTCACAAACAGATAGAAGGTGGCCGGCGGGATGGCGCAGGAAAGACCAGGAATCTCATTGATCGCCCGGGCAAGAAAGTTTCTCCGCCGTTCAAATTCATCCCGGATCCAATGATCCTCCAGATGATTCGTATACGCCTCGATCGCCGCATACTGAGAAGGCAAAGGGGTGCAGGAAGCCGTGTTTTCCTGCATTTTCGTCATGGCGCCGATCACCTCCGCCGGACCCACGGCAAAGCCGCAGCGGTATCCGGTCATGGAAAACCGCTTCGACATGCTGTCGATCAGGATGGTCCGCTCCCGCATGCCGGGCCGGGTGATGATACTCTCATAGGCCGCGCCGTCAAAGAGCAGCGTCTTATATACCTCGTCCGAGATCACGG
>Ga0310690_10006781_pt1 | contig 14956 bp, 15 predicted proteins | sample AusTroGonzalo_MG_2_FD_207661 | JGI IMG/M metagenome (GOLD analysis project Ga0310690, IMG submission 207661) | Bovine rumen microbial communities from tropical cattle in Woodstock, Queensland, Australia - Gonzalo_04 (v2) (version 2) | ecosystem: Host-associated > Mammals > Digestive system >...
ATTTGCAAAAGACATTATAAAATTTTGCCCGAAATAAAAAGAAATAATTGTCCATATAATTGAAGAAATAAAAATAATAGGTATTAACGGATAAACAGAATTATGAACTTCTTTAAGTATTGCAAGAAGAGAAGAGTTGATGTTAATATGACTTGAAGCAACTTTGAGAGGTATTGTAAAGTGTAATTGGGTAATAACATGTATTACAAAAAACGAAAAATAAAGCATAAAAATAAGGCTTATCGGAAAAAGACAAACCAATAATATTGTTTTTCTTCTGTTACTATCTATAAAATCGTAAGTTGTTATCATAATCCATTAAAAAGATACTTTTACAGGATTTTTTGCAGCTTCTTTTTCTGCTTCATCAAGTTTAAAAAATTCGTTCTTTTCAAAATTAAAAATGTTTGCAATTATGTTGCTTGGGAACATTTCTCTTTTTGTATTGAAAGCCAAAACATTGTTGTTATAAAACCTTCTTGATGCTTGAATTTTGTTTTCGGTATCAACAAGTTCTCTTTGTAATTCAAGAAAATTTGTATTGGCTTTTAAGTCGGGATAATTTTCGCTTAATGCAAATAACGATTTTAATGTTCCGCTTAAAATGTTTTCATTTTTTGACTGTTCCGCAATCGATTTGTTGCCGGATTTCATTGCAATATTTCTTGCATTTATAACGGCTTCCAAAGTGTTTTTTTCATGTGCGGCATAACCTTTTACCGTTTTAACCAAATTAGGTATTAAATCGTATCTTCTTTTTAATAAAACTTCAATATCGCTCCAAGCCTCTTTTACTCTGTTTCTTAATAAAACGAAGCGGTTATATGTCATCCAAACAAATATAGCCAAAATTACACAACAAACAACTATTGCTGCAAGTATAATTAATAAAACTGTTACCATAAAAACACCTCCGATATTTTTTATATTTATTTACAAAATTCTTTTATTTCGTTTTCAAGAATTTTAAATACTTTTGCCAAAAGATACCCGTCACCTGCGGCATGGTTTAACCTAACAGTTACCGGCATAACAAGTTTACCGTTTTCCTGCCTGTATCTTCCCCAATTTATTATAGGCATAAAAAATAAATACCCGTCGGGAAGTTCAACATTTAACGAGTCATAAGAAAGCCAAGATACATAAGAAGCATCAAACCAATTAGGATGGTTTGCATTATCAAGCCCGTATTTATGACTTTTTTTCCCTTTTTCAACATCGTCGGCAGCATTCTTATAGAAAGTTTTATAATCCGGGTCGTATTCCGTATATACGGGTGTGCATGTTTCAGTATCTTCGTGGAAAATATATTGAGTAGGGTTTATTTTATCATAAACTATAAGTTGTTTTGTTTGATAAAGCCAACTCATACGATAATCTTCTCTTGAGTTTAAAGTTTTTGATAATAAATATAAAAAATTTATATAAAATTTTGTGTTTGTTTTTTTAGAGAAATCATAAAGTGCCTGAACATCAATTCGTGCAGTCATTGAAATTGAACATTTGAACTGAGCGAAATGTTCAAAAACACCTTTTCTGTAAAATTTATCTAAATCTATAATTTTGTAATTTGAATTAGACATCATTTCTCCTTGAAAATCGCTTTGCGATTTTCAGCTGATAAGCTGAAAAGCTGAGTAGCTGATAGTTTTAACTGCGAGATTCCGCATCAAGTGCGGAATGACAAAACTTTCAACTTCTCGTCGTTCCCATACATCTATACTTCTATATATCTATGCATCAATAAATTGCAAAGCAATTTATTTTGCTTGTTCGTATTTCAATGTTACCGTTGTAATATCGGTTACTGATGACGGACCGAAGAACTGAATAGGTCCCGGGAATATATATCTGTCGTTAATAGCCCAATCATTTCTTACTTTTGCAAAAGCTTTAAACGGTTTTCCGTTAAGTTTTACCAAAGCTTTTTGGATAACCGGTTTATCTTTACCTTTTCTTTTTTCAATGTTCATCATCATTGTTAAAGGTATTCCTCCGCATTTCCAATCGGTAGATTTTTTTGAAAGATTTTTAACCGATGATAAATAGCCGGACAAATTATTTAATACAAGTGCTGCAGCATTATAACCGAGAGCATAAGTATAATTTGCATCAAAGTTTGAAGGAACTCCGCATCTTCCTTCGTAACCGAAGAAATGATTTATTGTTGAGAATTTGCCGTTATATTTTCCTGCTTTTTTCAATTCTTTTAATTTTTTAGAAACCATTTCGATAAGTAATTTTTCAGTTTCAATTAACGAAACTTGAACATTACCGTGAGGGTCTCTGTCAAGCAATAATTGAGCTGCTATTGATACAGGTAATGATTCCATAAGTGCAGCTAAATTTTTAGGAAGTTTTGATATTATGAATTTTGCTTTTTCAATAGCTGTTTGGAATGAATTTATTTCTTTTTCGTTATCGGCAATAACATCATTCAAATTTGCTATAAGTGTTTTCATTTCCGGTATAAATTCAATTAATCCTTCCGGAACCAAAACTACTCCGTAATTTTTACCGAGTTTTGCTCTTTTAACAACCAAATCGGCTAAATTATCTACTATTTGTTTTAATGTCATTTTCTTGGCTAAAATTTCTTCACCTATTAAAACAACATTAGGCTGAACTTTAAAACCTACTTCCAATGTTATGTGAGAAGCACTTCTTCCCATAAGCCTTATGAAATGCCAATATTTTCTTGCGGAATTTACATCTCTGCAGATGTTTCCGACGAGTTCTGCATAAATTTTTGTTGCTGTATCAAATCCGAAAGATGCTTCAATATGTTCGTTTTTTAAATCACCGTCGATTGTTTTGGGAACACCGATAACACTTACATTAGTGTTTTCCTTTTTTAAATATTCTGCCAAAAGTGCGGCATTTGTATTTGAATCATCTCCGCCGATAAAAACAAGAGCATCCATTTTATTTTTTAAAATGGTTTGTTTTGCTTGTGCAAATTGTTCCGGTGTTTCAATTTTTGTTCTTCCGGACTGAATCATATCAAAACCGCCGGTGTTTTTATAATTTGCAATAACTTTATCTGTTATTTCCATTGTTTTATTTTCTAATATTCCTGAAGGTCCGCCCAAGAAACCTATTAATTTATTTTTTTTGTTTGCACTTTTTAAACCTTCCAAAAGTCCGAATATAACATTGTGCCCTCCGGGAGCTTGTCCTCCTGAAAGAACAACGCCTACTTTAACAGTCTTTTTTGTTATAGCCGTATTTTTACCTGCTTGGAAACTTACAACAGGCATACCGTAAGTTTTTTCAAAAATAGCCTTTATTTTTCCGCAATCGGCTACGGATTTTGTTGCTTTACCTAAAACAGGTTTTACTGATGCAACACCTTTTTTTAAAACATTCGGTAATACAGGTTTAAAATTTAATCTTTCCTGGTGCAACTGAGAAATTTGATTTTTCTGTGCCATAAAACTTCCCCCCAAAAAATATTTAAAAAATTTTATAATTATCTTTTTATTATACTACTTTGTTACTGAAAAATGCAAAATGATTTTTATTGTTATGGAATTATATTCTAAGCTATCAGCATTAAACTTTAAGCTATTCTTTAGAATTTATAACTTATATCAAATCTACCTAAATTAACTTCGTATTTATAAGTTATTCCGTTATATGAAACGGGGTTTGTAAAAGAATGTGTAAAAGATAAAGCTGCTCTTAATGCTTTTGTAAATTTATATTCTACACCGGCAGTTACATATTTCATATTATACATATCAAGGTTTGTTAAACCGTATCCCCTTTCAGGATCGTTTTTGTATTCATCTTTAATTAAATTCGGGTCAGAAAAGAAACCGAGATGTAATGCCAACTTTTCCGTTGCTCTATACTCTGTTCCTACTCTGTATTGCATTATATCTCTGTATGCAACCGATGTCCATGAAGTTTTATTTTGAGAAACCGAAGCAGCCAATGTAAGTGCATCGATTATATCATAAGCAAAGCCTAATTCCCATGTTAGAGGATAGCAAACATCCGTTCTAAATGCGGGATTTGAAGAATTAGGTTCATCGGGAACATCTACATGTGTTCCGCTTCTTAAAACAAATGCCGTTGAAAATTTTTTAAAAGGTTTATACATTAAACCGATATTTCCTTGAAAACCGACGGCACTTCTGCTGTAGTCGATATCCATTCCATAAAGAGGAACTTTTGCAACTAATTTATCTTGAAATTGAATTGCATCAAAACCTAAACCGATAGAAAATTTATCTGTAATTTGTTTTGCCAAAGATATATTATAAACCATATAACTTATTTGTCCTTCAATTTTATAACCGGCAGGTAATCCTTCAACTGTTCCACCCCCACCGCCGAGAACATAAATACCTGCAGCAATTACGGTGTCATAATAAAATTTTGTAGAAAAACCTACAAAAGGAACTACGGCGCTTGTAGAATATTTATCACTCATATATTTGAAGTCTTTTTTATCGGATGTTACGGGATAGTTTATATAAAAAAGTGACAACATAACCTGAGTATCTTTTTGGTATGCAAGCCCTGCAGGGTTATAATAAATTGCAGTTAAATCATCGGCGATAGCGGAAAATGCCGTTCCGTAACCGCCTGCTCTTGCACCCGGTGTAATAAAATGACTTTTTGCATAAGCAAAACCTGAAAAATTTAAAAACAAAAATACTACTAAAACTGTTACTGATACTATACGACGAAACATAATTTCTCCTCAAAAATTGCCAAAAGCAATTTTTAGCTTATAGCTTATATCTGATAGCTTAAAGCTTATAGTTTAACAATAAATCGGATTCCCGATTACTACTTTCGGGAATGACACGATAACGGCAATGTTATTTTATTATTTTTGAAGCAGGATCTGATGGCATAATAAAATATGCAATAATATATAGAATTGTTATAGGAAATAATCCCGTAACTAAAAGCAACAAAACCATTATTATTCTAACAATTGTTTTATCCCAACCTAAATATTGTGCTATTCCCGAACATATTCCGAAAATAATTTTATCATTCGGTAATCTTGTTAATTGTTTTGACATTTTTTTTCTCCTTTGAAAATTTGCTTTGCAAATTTTAACTGATAAGCTGATCAGCTTATATTTTATTTTATCCTTTTTACTTATATTCTTCCGATTATCTAAAAATGCTTAAGCCTTTTTATTGTCGGATTCTCTTATTTGAACCCTTCTTATTTTACCGCTTATTGTTTTAGGAAGCTCGTCAACAAACTCCACAACTCTCGGGTATTTATAAGGAGCGGTAACTTTTTTTACGTGGTTTTGTAATTCTTTCACCAAACCGTCACTCGGTGTAAATCCTTTGGTTAAAACTATTGTAGCTTTAACAATTTGGCCCCTGTCGGGGTCAGGAACGGCAGTTATTGCACATTCCAATACTGCAGGGTGTTCAAGTAATGCACTTTCAACTTCAAAAGGCCCTATTCTGTATCCGGAACTTTTTATAACATCATCTGCCCTTCCTACAAACCAAATATAACCATCTTCATCTTTATATGCCGTATCGCCGGTAAAATATAATCCGTCGTGCAGAACTTGTTTTGTAAGTTCAGGGTCTCTGTAATAACCGTTAAATAACCCTGCCGGCTTTTTGCCGTCATGCAATCTGACTACAATTTGTCCGACTTCACCGAATTCACATGATTTATAATTATCGTCAACAATATCTATATCATAATAAGGTGCAGGTTTTCCTATAGAACCCGGTTTTGGTGTCATCATCGGAAAATTTCCTATTATGGAAACAAGTTCCGTTTGTCCGTAGGATTCCATAAGCCTGATTCCTGTTATTTCAAGCCATCTGTTATACATTTCCGCATCAAGCGGTTCTCCTGCTATTGTGCAATATTTTAAATTTGATAAATCATAACTTTTTAAATCTTCTTTTATTAAATACCTGTAAATTGTCGGAGGTGCACAGAAAGATGTAACCTTATGTTTTGAAATTTGTTCCAAAATATCTTTCGGTGTAAATTTGTCAAAATCATAAACGAAAACGGTTGTTCCCGTTATCCACTGTGCGTAAATTTTACCCCAAGCGGCTTTTGCCCAACCTGTATCGGCAACGGTTATATGCAAACCGTTTTCTTTAAGGTTATGCCATTGCCCGACGATTAAAAGCCCTAAAGGATATGTAAAATCATGTGTTACCATTTTAGGCATTCCGGTAGTTCCTGATGTAAAATATAGTAACATATTGTCATTGTTTGTAGTTGCTTCTTTCCCTTGCGGCCTTTCAAATACATCCGATTCTTTTTCGATTTCTTCGGTAAAATTGAACCAACCGTCCGCTCCTTTACTGTTTGTACAAACTTTATATTTTAGTGTAGGTGTTTTGCTTTGAGCTTTATTTACTACATCAATAAGCCCGTGTGCATCTACAACTACCGCCATTTTTACATCTGCTGCATTACATCTGTAGACTATATCTTTTTCCGTTAAAAGATGTGTTGCCGGTATTCCTATTGCACCTATTTTATGTAATGCTACAACAGCAAACCAAAATTCAAACCTTCTTTTAAGAATAAGTAAAACGGTATCACCTTTTTTTATACCTATTCTTTTAAAAAAGTTTGCGGTTTTATTTGTATATTTTTTTATATCGGAAAAAGTAAATGTTTTTTCTTCCCCTTTATCATCGCACCAAACAAGAGCTTTTTTGTTAGGTTCGGTTTCCGCCCAACCGTCAACAATATCAAAACCGAAATTAAAATTGTCAGGAACGGTTATTTTAAAATTTTTAACAAAATCTTCATATTTATCAAATTTTTTTGTTGTTATATATTTTTCTAACATTTTTTTTCTCCGAATTAATTTATTATTGCGGCTAAAAATTTAAGTTTTTTATCACCCAAAGCTATCATTGCATGTTCCAACCCTGAATCAAAATAAATGCTGTCGCCTGGTTCCAAAATAATTTCCTGATTTTTATAAAAGAATTTCATTTTGCCTTCAAGAATATGGTTAAACTCGTGTCCTTCATGTGCATATTTATGAATATTTTCTTTTTCTTCTTTTTCAGGTTCTACCGTTACCATAAAAAATTCGGCTTTCTTGTTAATAAAATTATAAGCCAAATCCTGATATTTATATTCTTTTCTTCTGTCTATTGATAAACCTTTATCTTTTCTGACAATACTTAATTTTTGTAATTTAGGTTCTTCTCCCGTTAATAAAGCTGTAAGTTCTACATTAAATTTACCTGCCATTGCATATAAAAAACTTACGGGAATATCAATTTCCCCGCTTTCATATTCAATATATTTTTTTGTATCAATACCTAATTCTTTAGACATTGTTTCTACAGACATATCCGACAATTCTCTTAAAGCCTTAATTCGCTGTGCAATTTGTTTAATATTTTCTAACATTTTTTTTACCTCTTTTTTGTGACATTAAAACATATATTATACAATTTTAAATAATAAAAAAACAGTATATAAACAAAAGTTTATATACTGTTTTTGTTATTTTAGTTTATAATTTTATTTACTCGGACCTGTTGTTGAAGGTGTGTATACCCTTGCGGCAAGTTCGGAATTTAACATATAAATCGTTTTTGCATCGACTGCAAACATTTTCATTTTCTTTACCAAATCTCCGGCATTTTTTTCTTCTTCGGTTTGTTCTTTTATAAACCAATCGAGAAACTGCATGGTTTTAAAATCTTTAATTTCAAAAGCTGCAGAATAAATGTTATTTATTAAAGATGTAACATATTGTTCATGTTCAAAACCTGCTTCTAAAGGTTCTGTTGTATTTTTGAATGTTTTGTTAGGTTTTTCGATTGCTTCAAGTTTAACCGAAACTCCGTTATCAAGAAGGTATCTTCTCATCATCATTGCATGGTCTGCTTCTTCCTGTGCCTGAATAACATACCAATTTGCAAATCCGTCAAGTCCTTCATCTTCGTAATAATCTGCAAAAGATAAATACAAATATGCAGAATAGAATTCTTTATTAACCTGCTCGTTAATAAGTTTTGCTACTTTTTCATTTAACATTTTTCCCTCCGTTTTAATTATTTTAATTATTTTATTTCAAAAAATAAATACTTGTCAAGGTTATTTATTGGTCTTTCAAAATTTCAACCTCCGTAACATAAATAATTTCACAACCGGCAAGTTTTCCCCATTCGGGGCCGTCATCTCTCGATAACGAAGATGTCCATGTTTGCATGCCGACTTTTTCTACTTGAACAAGCTGACCTTGAATTTTTACCAAATCATATTTGCCTATTTTAAACAATTTTTTCTTTATTTCTTTGTTTGCCGGAATACAATGGTTGTTTGATATACAAGTTTTTACTTCGTTTTCCATTATTGGCCAATAATCTTTTTTTGTAGAATATATTATCGCTCTGTTTCCATGTCTGAATTTGAATTGTTTTATAACATCGGCAACAGACATTTTTTTCCAAACAATTGCAATATCTATAGGAGATATTGAAGATGTGGCATCAAAAAAATATCGTTCGGTACTTATAACTATACCTGTTATGGAATAGTCAGCTAACGGAGTAATAAAAAAATTTTTAAACTTGAACGGGAAAGCATTTTTTATTTCTTTTTGTATGGGTTCTTGTTTTGCCGGCATACCTTTCCAATTTGGAATTTTTTCGTATATGAAACCAAAATAAAATACTAAAACCATTAATAAACAAGTTAAGAATAATTGTATATATTTCATTTGTTATTTATTATATCTTTTTTGTAAAAAGTGGAAAATTATGATAATTTTTTCCAAGGTTTGCCGCAGGGTTTTGACTCGGTGCAATTTGTGCGAACACAATTCGGACCTGCATCCTTAAAAAGTATAGGGGCAACTTCTTTTGCAAGTTTTAACATTCTGCAAGCCATATCCCTTATTTCCCATTGAGCTCTGTTGCAACATCTTAATTCAAAAAAATGTCTTAATTCTCTTGCATTCATCGTCATAACTATTTTTGTTGCCGAAGCATTCGGCAAAACATACCTTGCATCTTCTGCCGGAATACCTGCTTGAAGAAACTTATTGTAGTATTGTTGAGATGTTTTTAAAAATTCGTTGTATTGTTCCAAAAGTTTTTCATCTTTTGCAATTGTAGGCGGAATAACAAAATCTACGGCTTTTTTATCAAACCGAACATATCTTTGGCTTTGAACTGAAAAAGATGCAATTCTGTGCCTTGTAAGTTGTGCAAGTAAAGCCCTTGATACTCCTTCTATGCCGAAACTGAACGAAACATGTTCCAAAACGGATAAATGTCCGGATTTTATTATTTTATTTAAAATATCTTCAATTTTTTCTTGAGTTAATTTTTCTTTAAGTTCTTCTATTCCGACGGAACTGTAACATAACCTTCCTGCAATTGCACAAGTTTTTTCCGGTTCGTTTGTATATTTTAGTAATTCTACTATCATAGAAAACTCCAAAACAATGAATTTTCAAATATTATAACATATTTTATAATAAAAATTTTATTTCACTGTTTATTAAATCTTCTATCGTTATGGAACCGAAAAATTTATTTATAAGGTCATAAAAATTTTTCCACATAGCTAATGTTTTGCAATTTGCCGTTCTTTTGCACTTTGTTGTTCCTTTTTTTAAGCAAGCAACAGGGGCAAGGTCACCTTCGGTAAGTTTTAATATATCTATAATTTTATACTTTTTTATGTTTTTACTTAGTTTATATCCGCCGCCTTTACCGTGAACTCCCTCGACAATTTTGTGCTTTGTAAGTATCGGTAGAATTTTTTCCAAATATTTTAAAGATATTTCCTGCCTTTTGGCAACGTCTTTCATCGGAATATATTCTCCGTTAGAATTTTCCGCCAAATCCAATATAACTCTTATGGCATATCTGCCTCTTGTTGATATTAACATTTTACCCCCTTTATTGCTTTATATCCGCCTAAAATATTTGTCGCATTATATCCTCTTTCTTCAAGAAGGATAACCATTTCTTCACTGAAATATCCGCTGTTACAAAAAATATAAACAGGTTTATCTTTAGGAATATTATCAATCCCAATCCAAAATTTTGAAAAAGGAATATTTATGGAATTTTCAAAGTTTTCATTGTGATATTCTTTTTCTTCTCTTAAATCGACTATTGTTATTTTGCTTTTATCAAGTTTAACAAAATCTTTTGCCGAAATTTCTTTAACCATTAAAAAATTGCCTCCGACAATTTTGATGTATAGATGTATGGATGTATGGATGTATTGAAACTGCAAACAACTTAGATTGCCACGGACTTCGTCCTCGCAATGACAAAAAAAAGAAAAATTGCAATGACTACTCTGTTGTTTTTGTCGTTATACCTCTATTCCTCCATACCTCCATCCTTCATTCTTCTGTCGTTATTGTTCCTCCGCCTAAAACAATATCTCCGTCATACAAAACTGCTGCTTGTCCTGGTGTTATTGCTTTTTGCGCTTGTTCAAAAATAATTTTTACTTTATTGCTATCTATAACTTTTATATCGGCATTATGTTCTTTTTGTTTGTATCTTATTTTTACAGAACAATTAAAACTTTGTGCCGGCGGATTTCCTAATATCCAATTAAAATCCGTTACAATAAATTCTTTTTTATATAAGTCTTCTTCATCTCCCAACATTACCGTATTGTCTTGTGCGGAAATTTTGCAAACATAAACATGTTTTTGAAAACAACCTAAGCCTCTTCTTTGTCCTATCGTATAATAAACTATTCCTTTATGTGTTCCTATAATTTTATCGTTTTTATCAATAAAGTTACCTTGTTTAATCTGTTTGTTTGAAAACTTTTCTATTGCTTTAACATAATCCCCATCGGGAACAAAACAAATATCCTGGCTATCCGGTTTTGAAGCATTAACAAAACCGTTTTCTTTTGCAATGTTTCTAATTTCTGTTTTATGTAAATTGCCTAAAGGAAACAATGTATGTGCAAGCTGTTCTTGAGTTAAATTATATAAAACATAACTTTGGTCTTTTGTATTATCAACAGCTTTTTTTAAATAATATTTATCTTTTACTTTTTCAATTCTTGCATAATGGCCTGTAACAATATAATTACATTCCAAACTTTTAGAAATGTTATAAAGTTTTTGAAATTTCATGTATCTGTTACAATCTATACAAGGGTTCGGTGTTAATGCCGCTTCATAACTTTTAACAAATTTATTTATAACCTGTTTCTTAAAATCTTCTGTGAAATTTAAAACATAATATTTCATATTCAGCTTATAAGCAACCGAGCTTGCATCATTTACATCATTCAAAGAACAACATGTTCTGCTTTTTATTCCGATATCTTCATTATTATAAAGTTTCATTGTACAGCCTATACAATCATAACCTTGCTTTTTTAACAGGAAAGCCGCAACACTTGAATCTACCCCACCGCTCATTGCAATTAAAGCTCTTTTTACCATTTACTTTTCCCAAATTAGTTTATTTCTTTGTCGTTAAAATTATAATCAAATAACCTATCATTATAGTTAATGTAAAATGTAGAATGTAAAATGTATAATGTTGGTAAAATTTTATTTCATAAATTTTTGTTTAATTATTAGATTTTTGCAGAGCAAAAATACATTAATTATACATTGTAAATTATACATTATACATTGCCTTTTTCATTCTTTTAATTGCTGTTTTTAATGTCTTTTGCGGACAGGCAATATTTAACCGCATATATCCTTCTCCGCCGATACCGAAAGTTGAACCTTTATGTAACCAAACACCTGCTTTCAAAAATAACTTTTCTATTTGTTTACAATTTAAATTCAATTGGTTGCAATTAAGCCAAGCAAGGTATGTACCTTCCATATTTTGTACTGAAATTTTTGTTCCGGTAAATTCTTTTACTAAAATATCTCTGTTTTGTTGAAGATATTTTAATAATGAGTCAAACCAATTTTCACCGTCTTTATAAACTGCTTTTACTGTTTCTATTGCAGGTTTTGTTAATACATGAAAACCTGTTGCATTAACGATTTTAGTAATTTGTTCTCTTATTTTTTTATTTTGTATTACAAGGTGTGCAGCCTGCAACCCTGCAAGATTAAAAGTTTTTGTGGGTGCAATTGCCGTTATTGTATTTTGTTCAATTTGTTTTGAAAGAGAACTTATCGGATAATGCTTATATCCGTCATATACGAAATCGGAATGAATTTCGTCCGAAACTATAATTACATCATGTTTAATACATACTTTTGCTATTTCCAAAAGTTCTTTTTTCGTCCATACCCTGCTTACCGGGTTATGCGGTGAACATAAAATATAAATTTTTACTTTGTTTTGTTTTATTTTATTTTCAAAGTCTTTAAAATCAATTTCAAATTTTTCCCCGTTAAAAACAAGCGGACTTATAACAAGTTTTCTATCATTATCGGTAACAATAGCACTAAAAGGATAATATACAGGTTGTGAAATAAGAACAGAATCTCCAACTTTTGTTAATGCTCTTATTGCAGCTGATATTCCGAACATTACACTTGGAATACACAATATTTCTTCCTTTTTTATGTTCCAATTCATTCTGCTTTTATACCAATTTTGCACTAACGAAATATATTCATCGTCAATATACGGATAACCGTAAATGTTATGTTTGGTAACTTTTTTCAATGCTTCTTCAACGGCAGACGGTGCTTTAAAATCCATATCGGCTACCCACATAGGAATAACATCTTTGATGTTAGGTATTTTTGGTATTAAATCATACTTTACCGAACCTGTATTTTTCCTGTTGTAAACAATATTAAAATTTATATTTTTTTTCATTTTAATTCCTATAATTTAAAACCGAATTGTTTAATTGTGTTAAAATCATCTTCTATTAAAGTGCCTGATGTTGTAAGCATATCACCTGTAATTGTTGCATTTGCCCCGCACGAAAACATTGAAATACCTTTATCTTTAAATAAAAGTCTTCCACCGGCAAGCCTTAAAAAAGCATTCGGTAAAATGAACCTTGCTATTGCAACTGTTATGTTAATTTCTTCTTGAGATAAAATTTTATTATCTTGTAACGGAGTATTTTTTATAGGATTTAAAACATTTATCGGAACGGATTTTATATCAAGATTATATAAATCAAAAAACATATCTATTCTATCTTCAAAAGTTTCCCCTAATCCGAATATTCCACCGCTACAAATTTCAAGCCCTGCTTTTTTTGCGGCAATTATTGTTTTTATTTTGTCGTCATAAGTATGGGTAGTGCAAATATTAGGGAAAAAATTTCTTGATGTTTCCAAATTACAATGATACCTTGTAACACCTGCAGCTTTTAATTTTAAAAACTGCTCATAAGATAACAACCCCATTGATGCACATAACGAAATGGAACAATTTTCTTTTATTGTTTTATATGTTTGGCATACTTTGTCTGTTTCTTCATCGGTAAGTTTTTTACCTGATGTAACTATGGCAAATCTTTTAACTTTTTTATCCGCATTATGTTTTGCTTCTTTAAAAATTTGTTCGGTTTTAAGTAAAGGATATTCTTTTATATTTGTTTTATAATAAGCAGATTGTGCACAATATTTACAGTTTTCCGTGCACTTACCGCTTTTACCGTTAATTATTGAACAGATATCAAAATTTTTACCGCAAAATTTTTCTTTTATTTTGTCGGCATAAAAAGCTAAATCTTTTAAATTTTCATTTATAAGTTTTAAAGCTTCCTGTTTATTTATGTGATAATTTTCATTTATAATTTTATCTGCTAATTTTTTTATCATAATTTTATTAGTGTTTTTTTATTTGTTTGTTATTTTGTTGTATTACCCACTTAAAAGGTAGGTAATATATTATAAAAAAGGATAGTATTTGTCAAACTTATTTTTTTACAAATAAAAAGTTATGGATTGTTAATTTTTGATAAACAAACGAATTAAGAGAAAAATATTAAACTAACTCTTCAATAGGAGGATATATAAGTTTATATTTTCATCAACATAATCGTACCATAAAGTTATTTATCGTTATAAAAATTCAATACTTGCGGAAAATAGCCAAACATAACATAATCGTTGAATATTTATGTTATAATTTTATTTTCGCATTTTTTACGAAATCATTTTTGTGTTTTTTACGAATTTATTTTTGTATTTTTTACGAAAATATAATATAATATCAATTAGATAAAAAAGGAGAGTAAGTTATGAAATTATACGGCAGATGGCAGGAAGTTTCAATAAAAAAAGCTCTACAAAACAGCAGAGTTGTTATTCTTTCCGGAGCTAGACAATGCGGAAAAACAACATTAGCAAAGATTGTTTTACCTCAAAATACCGTATACAAAACTCTTGACGATTTTTCACAAAGAAATTTTGCAAATTCAGATCCGGACGGTTTTTTAAAAAGAACTCAAAAAACAATGATTATTGACGAAATACAAAAAGCTCCCGAACTTATATCATCAATAAAAAAAATTGTTGACGAAAATAATAGCAACGGACAATTTTTAATAACGGGTTCTTCGAATATTCAGGCAAATCCTGCCGTCAAAGAATCTTTGGCCGGAAGAGTAGAAAAAGTCCGCTTAAGAACTTTTTCTCAAGGAGAACTTAATCAAAAAAAACCGTTTTTTTTACCTTATGCTTTTAAAAATAATTTTATACAAAATAAAAAAAATTATACACGAGATGAGTTAATACTTTTGGCTTTAGATGGCGGCTATCCGACAACATTCAACAAAAAAATTAAAGAAAAAAGAAATTGGTATCTAAATTATATAAATACATTAATAGAAAATGATTTGAAAGATATTGCAAATATAAAAAGACAATCTGCACTTAAAGATTTATTAAAGGTTACTGCAAGTTGGTCATCAAAATACATGGAAAAAAATGCTATATTAAGTTCTTTATCAATAACAAAGCAAACTTTTGACACATATATTTCAATATTTGAAAGTATGTATTTAACTGAAAGGCTTTGTCCATATTTAACA
>Ga0310690_10006782_pt1 | contig 14954 bp, 17 predicted proteins | sample AusTroGonzalo_MG_2_FD_207661 | JGI IMG/M metagenome (GOLD analysis project Ga0310690, IMG submission 207661) | Bovine rumen microbial communities from tropical cattle in Woodstock, Queensland, Australia - Gonzalo_04 (v2) (version 2) | ecosystem: Host-associated > Mammals > Digestive system >...
AAGTTGCCCATCCGGGCACGCGAAACGCCGGTGACCTCGTAGTCGACAGGACCGGTCAGATAGGAGAAGCCCAGGAACTTGCTGTGGTTGTCATCGATATAGTCGGTGATCAGGCGATAGATCGCGGCGTCCGCCTGCTTCACCTCCGGGCCCAGCAGAAGCTGTTTGAAGCCGACCTCGTCGAACAGCTGGTCAAAGCTCTCGATGTCGTGGGTTTCCTTCAGGCCGTATAACATGTCCAGGGCCATGCAAAGCTCGCCGTAGCCAAACTTGGTCAGCTCCTCGCTGCGTTCGCCGGTGGGGGCGGCGTAGTAAAGCTCGGCGCATTCCGTGACATCAGAAGTGAGGATGAGGCTCTGGCCGTTGAAGAAGATCAGGTTCATCAAATTGGGCGCGATGAGAAGGTCGATGACCGTCTGCAGCGGGATCAGGTACTCTCCGTCCTGCTGGATCAGGTCGATGCCGTAATCTCCCATGTTGATCTCGACAGCTTTGCCGTAGCGGACAAGACTGCCGTTGTCGACCTTCTGCAGAACAGAAGGCTCGCCCTCGGCGTTGAAGCCGGTCAGTCTGGTCGTATCCAGGATGTTGGAGGCGCCGGCCTTCATGTTGAACAGGTCATAATCGATGAAGTAGATGACATTGCTGTCGAAATCAATGGTCATCGGGATATCCGCATCAAAAAGATCGTTAAACCGGCTGACGGTCAGAACAGGGCCGTCTGTCGACACGCTGCATGGGAAATTCAAGAGCTCTCCGAGCAGGAACATCAGGCCATCGAGATTGACGTAGGGAAGGTCTTTCACACCGTCCAGGAAATAGAGCGGCATGCTGACGCCGGTATCTTCTGTACCATTATAGATGGGGAAATTTGCGTTGGTAATCTCGTGCGCGCCGGTCACTTCCTTGACGATGAGGTCGCCTAGAAGCGAAAGCGCCGTGCTCAGGTCTTCCTCTGTAAGCTCGTCCTTGTTCAGCAGCTCGGTCAGAGCCGCGGACGGGTCCTTTTTTTCCTGCTCGCCTTCAGCAAAAGCCGGAACGGCCAGGGCGAACAGCAGACTGACTGCCAGAAGAATGCTCAATAGTTTTTTCATTGCCTGTTTTTGTCCTTTCTTTCTGATTATGTTTACCGAGCTGAACTCGGAAAAACTACAGGAAATACGTCTTCCTCTCCCCGCCTGTTTTATAAAGCAGACATTTTGGGACACCGCAAAAAAAGACATGAAGGGGGGCCATAGCAGTCTCTGCTTCATGTTCTTTTTCACAAGATATTGCTGTTTGTTGATTATAGCAGAAGTGCTCCGAAATGTCTATCTCTATTGCGTTGTTTTTTGACCGTGGTATGATAGATAAACAGCCGCAGTTTCTTGGACTGATAAAATTTAACCCGTTGTAACGAAAAACGTTTTAGAGCGTCTAACCGTCGAAATAAAAAAGAACAGGACTGCGGAAGTATGGAAAACGTTATGAAAGAAAACCCCTTTTCATTAAGCAGATTGTGGTGGTATCTGCTGCTGATTGCTTTGCTGTCGGCATTTTGTTTTATCACGCTCAATGTCTGGCTGCTGCCATATTCGATTGCCTACCGTGAAACAGGACAGATGACGGCGAGGTATCTGCTGTATGCGACAATCGGCCTTCTGTTCTCAACGCCGGCGCCTTTCATCTCCGTCCTGATTATTTACGTCTACAAGGACAAAAAAAGCATAAAACAGTTGTTTCGGGACATTTTCAGAATAGAAAAGCCGGTGAAGACCGCTCTGATCACCGGTGGTTTCTGCGCTTTTGCTCTTGTTTACGCTTTGCTTTACGGGACACCGAACGGATCTCCGTGGTATCTTCTGCCGCTCGGCTTCCTGATCATGATCCCCTTTGTCGGCATAGCCGAAGAAACAGGCTGGCGTGGACTCCTGCAGCCGGAGCTGGATAAACGGATGCCGTTCCCGCTCTCAGTCCTGACAGTTGCCGCGATTTGGTTCGTGTGGCATCTTCCGACATGGCTTGATCCCACCTCAAACCATTTTGGAGACAGTATCATCGGTTTCGGCATCACAATCCTTATCTGGGCTTTTGCCTTGGCGGCCATCTATAAAGCCACGAAAAGCGTCATCGCCTGTGCGGTGTACCACTCGTTTGTTGACGCAATCGGTGCCGTATATGACTGGAATGCCCTGTTTGACCAATTCCCGGGCAGTCCGGCAGCAAACATCTACAGGCTGATCTGGCTGACCGCTTCAGTTGTTATATTGTCAGTCTCTCGTCAACCTTTTCCTGTTGTCCGGAAAAAATCTTTGTGGTAAACTGGGAAAAACGGAAGCAAGGATAACCGATTGGATAGCTATTACGAACCCGGAAGGAGAAAGAAATGTCGGAAATCATCTATGTAGACGAAAACGGAAAGCCGATCCTTGGTATGAAGGCAATCAAGCTGAAAGCGGAAGACACCGCAAGAAACGTGAAGGAAAACGGCCGTGCCTTGGTGGAGTTCTGTCTGCAGAACAGGGAAGTAACGATTGCCGCTGCGACGATTCTTGCTTCCGGTATCTTTGAAGTGATAAACGCTGCCCGGATGATTCGCAAGCGCTGAGGCATAAGGATAAATGGGGTAAAAACATGAGTTTTCTTTCTGTTGCAGCCGGCGGCGCCCTTGGCGCCCTTGGAAGATACGCGATCAGCCTCATTCCGACAAAAACTTCTTTTCCGGTTCTGACATTGATTACAAACCTCATCGGCGCAATCCTGATTGGATTTGTTGTGGGAATAGCAGCCGACAGAGAACAAGTCTCCCAGAATGCCGTGCTGTTCTGGAAAACCGGTGTCTGCGGCGGATTTACAACTTTTTCCACATTCTCTCTGGAGGCGCTGAATCTCTTCAGCGCGAAAGCGTATCTGGAAGGTGGTTTATATATCGTATTGAGTGTTGTTTTCTGCATTTTTGGCGTCTTTTGCGGGAAACAGCTGGCCGGAACGGTGCGATAATGAGGTGAATGCAATCGGTAACGCAATGAAAGCTGGGATTCTACGCGCAGATCCGTCATATTTGGACCTGCTTAACAGTTTTGTTCTTCGTGATACGGCAATTGCCTTGGGTTATTATTTGCTGATTCTGGTTGTTTATTACATCCTGGGATGGATCAAGGCTACATCCGGAAAATATTATGGTGTGCCTGCGAGCATTGTCCTGATGCTGATTCCGGTTCTGATCTGCCGCCGGCCATCTGCGCTCGGCCTCAGCAAAAGAAATCTCAGACCGGCTCTGATTGTGTCCGGTATCATTGGGATTCTCTTCCTGCTGGTAACCACGGTTATTCCCGGTTTTCTCTCGCACGCGAAGCTGCTGCCGCTGAAGGAAATTGCTGCCAACATCTTCTATTACTTTGTTATTATCGGTTTGAGTGAGGAAATCAGCTTTCGCGGATATATCCAGCCTCGGCTTTTCCCGCTCGTAAAACGGGAATGGCTGACGATTCTGCTCGGTGGAGTGCTGTTTGTGTTCATGCACTATCCGTACCAGATGGCTGCGCGAAACATGTCTTTCACGGAATACTGGCCGCATTTTATCGCAAACACGCCCTTTCAGTTCCTGTGGCATTTTGTGTTTACAGGCTTGTACCGTCGGTATGGCAACATCTATGGAAGTACCTTGTTGCATGGCTGCCTGGATATGAGCATGGGTATCTTTGCGTAAAATACGGAGAAGATTTATGACAGGTCTCGTTTCGAAACTTCTTGTTACGAGCGGCCAAAGCGTATCCTACCGCCGGGTGATCTGGCAGGGCGGCTTTATTTATTCCTTGGTTTTCTTTCCTACTTTTGCCAGGATGTTGTCAGCAGAATACAGGCACACGATAAATCGTGTGATAGTTCAATTGTGTGTTTGTTTGTACCCAGAGAAAAAAGCGGTGCCGGAGTAAATGAGCTTGTTTTGCAGCTTCTTTATAGTGCATCCATCAGGAGAAAATCCCGGAGCCTGTAGTGATATACGGTGCTGGTCGAGTAGTCGATCTCGTCATTTGTGATAATGATTTTCTTTACAGTATTGTCAATACCTGCAAATGCAGAAAACTCTCTTGCGTATGCTTTCTCTTCCGTGACGCTGTAGGCTACCTGAATCAAATAAATTTTGCCGTCTTTCACAGCCCTGAAATCGATTTCTCGACCTTTGTTGTTGTATACTGTGACATCATATCCCTGATAGATCAGTTCATTCAGCACAATGTTTTCAAGGTTATGGGTAAGATCATACCGGTTCCCGGATATGCGGATGCTGTTCATTGAAACATCTTCATTATACAGTTTGTAATAGTAGTTCAGTTTTGCCTTTGCTTTGGGCGAGTAGAGAGGAATGTCTTCAATAACGTACGCCTCCTTCAGATAATCGAGATACTTGATGACAGTCGGAACGGAGACAGAGATATTTTGCCCCTTCATATAATCCGCAATGGACTTTGCGCTGAAGATTCTCGCATTCGAAATAAGGATATAATCTACGATTCTTTCAAAAACATCTTTCTTTCGGATGTTGTATCTGTTTTCCAGATCATTATAAATAATCGTGCTGTTAAGGTCATTAAGATAACGTTTCATGGCATCGGTGTCCGGCTGCTCCAGCGCAGCCGGGAACCCGCCCCAGACAAGATAGTCGCCAATTCCGAAAGTGCGCCCTAACTGATCGGCATATTCTTTTGCCTCCCGATAAACAAACGGCTTTATGCGAAAGGAAACATAGCGGCCGGACAATTCCTTTGTGAATTCTTTTGAAAGGAGTTTTGAATTGCTTCCTGTGATGAAGACAGATGTGTTGTAAAGACGCAGCGTCCTTACGGCCTCATTCCATGCCGTTACATTCTGGATCTCATCCAAGAAGATATAGAGTTTATCCTCGCCCAGGTGTTCATTCACATAGGCAATGAGGGCATCGGCATCCGGAATCTTTGTGCGGGCAGGCCTTAAATCAAAATCAAGGAAAAGGCATCTCTTTCCTGTTGCCTCAAGCTCAGTCATGACCTGTTTCAGGATTACAGACTTCCCGCACCGGCGTATACCGGTGATGATCTTTATCAGATCACTCTCATAGAAAGGCCTGATCTGTGCCATATATTTGTCTCGTATAATCATAGATTTGCCTCCTGCTTTTTAATTGGATGATACAGCGAATTCCCGCACACCTATGCACAACTGAACCGTGGATATTCTACTTTAAGATTTTTCATTTGTCAACAAAATCTTAAAGTAGAACTAAAAGAATTAGGCCGAGTACAAAAATTCTTAAAATAGAAAGCTGAACCGACTGATTTCACAATCGTCAGGTTGTCGGAGTTCATCACTGGGTTCGATCATCGATCCCGCGCAGTTTGCACTGGTGCAGGATATCTTCGCAGAGCGCTCCCGCGATCCCAAGCACAGCGGGGCCACGATCTTCTCGGGGAAGATCCGGTGTGGCTGCTGCGGCGGGTGGTACGGGTCGATGGTCTGGCACAGCAACGACAAGTACCGCCGGGTCGTCTGGCAGTGCAATCATAAGTTCAAAGACAAGACCCGCTGCAAGACGCCGCACCTGACCGAGGATGAGGTGAAGGCCGCGTTCATCCGGCTGGTGAACAAGCTGAGCACGGACCGGGAGTTTTACATCACGGAGCTCACGGCCATCAAGGACCGGCTGGGCAACACCACGGCGCTGGGGAAAGAGCGCCGGATTCTGGACGAGCAGCTGGGCATCGACGCCAAGGCGGTGAACGACCTGATTGCCCAGAACGCACGGGTGGCTCAAAACCAGACCGAGTACAACGAGCGGTACGAGGCGCTGGTCAGCCGGTATATAATCCTTCCGGAATGGATCATGTTGATTTTGAAAATCTTTCAGCGGCGGACCGCGTCGGATATCGTATTCAGAAAACACGGAAGGAACGGGATCTTTCAAGGGCTGAATTAGGGCAAAAAGTAGGCCTTTCAGCAGACAGGATACAGCAATATGAAAATGGCACCCGAAAGCCGAAGGATGACTTGTTAAAAAAGATCGCTGCAGCATTAGAAGTAGAGACAGCCGCACTTGCAGATCCCGTTGTAACGAGTAATATCGGAGCAATGTATGCTTTTTTCGAAATGGAAGAGAGATACGGTCTTGAGCTAAGAAAAGAATCGGGCGGAAAAATCTCCCTCTTCTTTCCCTTTTCTGAAGGAGGGATAAACACCTGCCTGAAGGAATGGTATACCCGCAGGGAGGAATATTTATCAGATTTGGAAAAGGCGTCCTCAAAGGAAGAGAAAGAAGCTTTAACAAGAGAATATCATTTTTGGGAATGGAATTATCCAACCGTACTTGCAAAGGAAAACAGCAGGAAGTTACGGGAAAGTTATTTGAAAAAGAAACTGCAGGAAATAGAAGATGAGCTGAAGAAACTGGAGGATTGATGGGCCTGCATAGATTAATTGGTTTTATGGCTCCGTTCATTGGAGAATAGTTCGTCGGGATTATTGCCGCTCTGAACAAGAGAATGTGTATTTTTATCAGGTCTTGAACCGAAAAATTGAACATGAAACATTGATAGGAGGAAAGCACAATGAAAATCACAGGATTTTGCCCGTTGATTGTAATGAAAGATCAGGAGTTTGTTGTAAAAATCGTATGAGAGAAAGGAGACTTTGCCTTATGAAGAAAATTCTGGCATTGATTGGCCGTATTATATTTCTTGTGCTTGCGATTATTGTATTTCTCTTTTCGATTGGAACCGTTTTCACTGCCATTCCGTTCTTCGGCAGCATTGCGAATATCATAACGGTCGGCTGGCTGCATCTCTGGCTGCCGCTTTGCATCGTGCTCTGCTTAATCGGTCTCGGGCTGTGCCTGGTCAACCGGAAAAAGCCGGCTCAACGGAAAAAACCGCCTCACTGGATCGCCCTTTCGCTGTCCGTCGTTTCACTGGCCGCTACGATCTTCTTCCTCAGTGCAAACGCCTCCGCATTGAGGCAATACGGCGTGGAGCCGAATGTGTTCTTGGCAAAAGAGGATATTTCCACCGTCCAGGTCGAGACCTATTCCTACACCCAGTCCGAGTACGGCCCGGTGTACCTGGATGCCTACTACACGGAGGACGGGAAAGCGGACAAACCGGTCTTGATCTACATACACGGCGGTGGATGGATTATGAACTCTCGAGAGACTCATGCATATTATCCCAAGGTCTTTGCCAACCACGGCTATGTCGCTTTCACCCTGGATTATGACTTGTCCTCATCGGAACGTCACCTGGCGAAGAGCACGGAGCTGCAGATTGCCGAGGCCTTTGCCTGGGTGAAAAACCATGCCGCAGACTTCGGCGGGGATATCACGCAGCTGTGCGTCGCCGGCGGTTCAGCAGGCGGAAACCTGGCTCTTGAGCTATCATATAAGATCAACGCGGGAATATATAAGACCTCCGCAGATGGAACGGAGCTTCCGACTGTCAAGGCCGTCAGCGTCACATTCCCGGCGACAAGCGTCGTGGCGGTGTACAACAACGACGACCTCGTGCTCGGCAGCACGGTAAATAATATGGCAGCCAGCTATACCGGCTGCTCGCCGGAAGAAAACCCTGCACTGTATGCCAGTCTGGCGCCTGCCAACTTTATCACTGCAAGCACACCCCCGACGAACATGGTTCTCGGCGCGGGTGACGTAATCGTTCCTCCGAAAGAGACTTATGAGCTGGATGCTGACTTGGAAAAGGCAGGGATCGAACACCAAACCGTTACCATTCCGTATGCTAATCACGGCTTTGATGCAGTAGACGGAAACATGGGTAACCGTGCATATCTTGATCTGTCCCTTAGGTGGTTCGAGCAATATCTGGGGAACACAGGGGACGAGTAATGTTTAGTTGTATAGCAGGATAATGACAACATGGTTTATGACTGATGAATAACTGCAAAAATATCCTTGAAAACAATCAAACACCAAAAGAAAAGAGTGATTTAAGTATGAAAAAAGTAGTTATAAAAAAAAGCAGTTATAAAAAAATAGTAATAAGAATTCTGGCTATTATCCTGGCAGTTGTTCTGCTGACGCTTGCCGGTTTCTGGTTTTACTGTAGGGTCATCAACCGTCGTTCCTTTATGGCCGGCGTTGTGGACCTATCTTTAACTCTCGAGCACCGAAAAGACAAATTCGAATATTTGGACGTTTGCAATGATTATATCGCGGAGAAAGCGGAGACAAATAAAGAACCGGTTGTAATCGAGAACGCGAAATTCGGCATTAGCCTCCGGGAGGAGCGTCTCGATGCGCTGCAGGCTTTTATTTACAATGATCAGGAGCATCCGGCGCAGACGGTCTTCTATTTCCACGGCGGTGGGTATATCAATCAGCCGAATGAACTGCAGACGACCATGGCCGCCCGAACGGCGAAGGAGACCGGGTGCGAAGTCGTGCTCATGGTATATCCGAAGTTACCGGTTTATGACTGCCTGACCTGTTATAAGCTTTGCATAGAGTATTACGAAAATTATCTGAAAGCCAATGACTGCGGTAAAATCGTCTTTATGGGCGACTCCGCAGGAGGCGGACTTGCACTCGGCCTTGCGGAAGCGCTGCGGGATAAGGGAGATGTCTGCCCTGAGGAACTGATTCTGATTTCGCCTGGTGCTGACATGACCCTGACGAACAGCGATATACAGAGCTATGTCGATAAGGACCCCATGCTGGGCATTGATGGAGTGCGGAGATTGGGGGAAGTCTGGGCAAACGGACTGAGTACGAAAGACCCGCGGGTCAGCCCTACCTATGGAGACCTCAGCGGTCTTGGCCGCGTCACCCTGACGACAGGCACCTGGGAAATTCTGTACCCGGACATCCTGCTTCTTTCGAAAAAGTTTGAAAAAGCGGGTGTTGACTGCAATCTGATTATTGGCGATCGAATGATCCACTGCTATCCGATCTGCCCGATCCCAGAAGCAGAACCGGTTCAGAAAGAAATCTGGGCTGCTATTGTCAGGACGGAGAACGATTGACATATTCCGGTTTGACAGCGATGAATACAAGGTAGACATGTTCCCGTAAACAGAAACGTTCAGGAAAATGTCGATATCTTATTTTCAAAGTGACCAAAGCGTGAAAGGGGAACACAAAATGAAAAAAACCATGGGATTACTGATCAGCCACAAAAACAATGAAAAACGGAGGGCGATTCTGCCTGAAGATGTGAAGCGGCTGAACAATCCGGACATGCTCTTTTTTGAAACCGGCTACGGCGATTCTGTCGGTCATTCGGATCAGGAATACTTGGATGCAGGCGCGAATGTGGTTTCAAGGGAAAAAGCATTTCAGTGCGATATTATCACTGATGTCAAACTGGGGGATGCGGATTATCTGGACCAGCTGGAAAACGGAAAGACTCTTTTTGGATGGGCACATGCTGCGCAGGGGATCACTTTTACGGACGTTTGCCTTGAAAAAAGCTTTACAGTGATCGCATGGGAAGAAATCTTTGAGCAGGGGCGCTACCTTTTTTACCGCAACCGAGAAGTTGCAGGTGAAGCCGCCATCTTGCAGGCCTTTCCGTATTACGGCAAAATGCCGTATGAATGCCGCGTGGCCATCATCGGTAACGGCCAGACGGCAAAGGGCGCGATGCGTATTCTTCATGGGCTGGGTGCCGAAGTGGATGTCTACGGCCGCAAGCTTGAGACTCTGTTCCGCGAGAAGATGATCGACTATGATGTGATTGTCAACTGTGTGATGTGGGACATTACGCGCAAAGATCACCTGATCAGCCGGGATGACCTGAAACGCCTGAAGCCTCACACAATGATCGTGGACGTTAGCTGTGATGCCGGGTTGGGAATCGAGACTTCACGCCCGACGACGATCGATAACCCGGTGTATATGGAAGAAGGTGTTCTGCATTACGCAGTGGACAACACCCCGGCAATGTTTCCTCTGACAGTGACCAAGGTCCTCAGCGAGGGTAACGTTCGCATCTTTGACCCGGTAATCGAAAGCAGACTCACTCCTGCGCTCGAAAACGCTGTAGTCATCGAAGATGGACATATTCGGGACCGGAAGGTTTGGGATTTCCGTGAAGCTCGGGGTTTCTTCTGCCGGTAAACCAATAGAAGCACGGGTTTCTTTGGGAGAGGATAGTGATCATTATGATCCATTACCGAAAAGCTACATCGAATGATATTGACGGAAGGAGAAAGAATGAGACGAAAAGACCGCGAAGTAGCAAATATTGATGATATTCTTTGTATCGTTGATAAAGCGAACATTCTTCATCTGGGGCTCTATGACGATGGATATCCTTACGTAGTTCCTCTCCATTTTGGATACGAATTTGCAAAAGAAAGATTTGTTTTCTATATGCACAGCGCCAGAGAAGGGCATAAACTGGATCTGATCAGAGCCAATCCGAATGTCTGTGTTCAACTGGAATGCGATGTTGATCTGGTATCCGGTGGAAATGTGCCTTGCAATTACGGATCAACTTTTGCATCTATGATTGGACGGGGTCAAGCAGAAATCATTAGCGATTGTCAGGAAAAATGCTATGCGCTCTCTCTGCTGATGAAACACCAGACCGGAAAAGAGTTCGAAATCACCGATCAAATGGCGAAAACGGTAGAAATCATCAAGGTTGTTGTGTTTGAGTTCACCGCCAAATCCAGATCGAAGATGTGACAAATCTTATGGCTATTTTGCGGGGAGTTGGACAGAAAACAGAAGGACGGTAAGGTATGACAACGATCGACGAATACATCTTCGCTCAGGATCCGGCAATGCAGGAACGCCTGTGGTCCGTTTACAACGCGATAGCCACCGCTATCCCGGATGCTGAGGAAAGAATCTCCTGGCAGATGCCGACTTTTTGGAAGGGAAGAAACATCATCCACTTTGCTGCCGGCAAGAAGCACATCGGAATCTATCCGGGTCCCGAGGCTGTGGAGCACTTCCGGCCACAATTGATGAAGTACAAAACCACCAAGGGGGCTATCCAACTCCCAAATAACAGGGAACTGCCGCTGGAGCTCATAAAAGAAATCGCGATCTGGAGCTATGAGAGGAACAGAAAATGACCGAAGAAACGACCGTAAGGCAGTTTCAGCCTGCTGACCTGGATGCGGCCACAGAAATCTGGAACGAAGTGATCGGGGACGGAAATGCTTTTGCAGAGGAAGACTGCCTGACAAGGGAAGAGGCCATAAAGCTGTTCTCGTCACAGTCCCATGTCGGCATCGCAGAAGACGCAAACGGCGAAATCGTTGGAGCATATATTCTCCATCCCAATTATCCAGGAAGGCTTGGCGGGATCTGCAACGCCAGTTTCGCGGTCAGGAAGGCCCATCGTGGAGAGCATATCGGCGAAAAGCTGGTGAAGGACTGTGTCGAAAAGGCAAAGACAATGGGTTTTCGAATCATGCAGTTTAACGCCGTGATTGAAAGCAACACGCATGCCCGGCATTTGTATGAAAGGCTTGGATTCATACATTCCGGGACGGTCCCTGCCGGATTCCGACTGAAAGACGGAAAATATGAGAATATCTGCCAATATTACCTCAAGCTGTAAAAACCCCGCCCGGTAGGAATCCCAATGTCATTAAGTTAAGATGGCCGAAGAGAGGCAAGCCAGTTTCAGGAACTGGTGCCGAAAGGCGTGCGGGTTTGAGTCCCGCAGGACCGAGGACTCGTCTTTGGGGCAAAAAGGGCTCGTTCGAGCCTTCCTGTGAAGTCGGGGTTGGACCCGGCTATATTTGTTCAAGGAATCTTGGAATGAAGATTAGCGCCTCTGAGCCGATAAGGTTCAGAGGCATATTTGTAAGAACGGAATGTAATCAATAACGTAAGGACTTGACAAGTGACCTTTCGTTCACTATAATAGGTGAACGAAAGGTCACCATTCTATGTATGGAGGTTATTATGGCGAACGGCACAAAAGAGAGAATACTTGCTGCTGCACTGGAGATGTTTTCACAAAACGGCTATTCAGGGACAAACATCCGTGAATTGAGTGCATCACTTGGGCTTGTCAAGTCCGGGGTCTATAAACACTATGAGAGCAAGAAAGAAGACATCACGGTCACAATGGTCGTGAAATCGATGTATGTAGAGATCTTTCCTGGAGATACAGAATGGTTATTGAAATGAGAGTTCTGAAGAAGATCGGCAAAGCCATAGCAGTGCTGTTTCTGGTATTGGTGTTTGGGCTGGCAGCTCTGGACATTTATCTGATTAAAACGTCGGAAATTCAAGCGAAAAGAAGAATCGATGGAATTGATGAAGTTGCCTGCATGATCGATGAGCTTACAATACATGAGAATGCAAGAGTCATCGGGCTGGGTGAGGCAACGCACGGAAATGCTGAATTTCAGGAGCTCAAGCTCGACGTTTTGAAAGTGCTGGCTGAACAGTATGGTGCTGACTGCTTTGCCATGGAAATGGATTACGGTGAAGGTGTCATCATCAATGATTACATCAATGGTCATTCAGACATGTCAATCGATGAGGTGATGAACCATATCAGCTTTACGATCTACAAAACAGAGGACATCAGAAACCTGATTGAATGGATGAAAGGATACAACCGCTCTCATGGCGATAAACTTTCATTCTATGGATTTGACCTGCAGAATCCGGATACAGATCTGAATCTGATCCTGGATTTTGTGAAAGAGAATTCCATAGAGAAAGGTGCTGGCTTGGCTGATTCTTTTGATTCTTATCTGAACGGCAGCACAAGCTTCAGGGATGCGGGTCTCAGCGATGGTTTTGAATCCTTGAACAGTCTGAAGATCGAACTGGAGACTAACCGGGATGCATATCAGGATCTATACAACTATGACCGTATCCTGGACTGCATTGAGAATGTTATGAGAGCCAGGGAACTGACTGCAAAATACGATGGAGAAAACGGTATGGTCGAAGGAGGACAGTACCGTGATCAGATGATGGCCAGGAAGGTGATTGAAATCTCTGAAACCCTGAACGGGTCAAGGATGATGATCACAGGGCATAACGGCCACATCGGATATGCAGGGAACTATACGAGAACGATGGGTTCATTCATCAGGGATAAACTGGGTGATTCCTATTATGCCATCGGTACAGACTATTTCATTACAGACTGCAATATGCCTTCTGGCAACGGCAGAAGAGCCAATCACAGGTTTGTTTCAGGAGATATTCTTGCTTATCAGGCGGGAGAGTTGGGAACGTATTATCTGGATTTCTCCAAAGTAAGCGAGGATTCTGAAGTATACAAGTATATACACGGGCCTATCTATACAGGCAGTTTGGGAGAAGGATACAGCATTCTGAATACCATTCTCCAGGATACTGTCAGAGTATACTGTGAACCTGCATATTTGTATGATGCAATGATCCTGATATACCAATGCACTCCGCTGAATCTTTTGAACGGGTAAATTGAACGGGTGACGCTTTATTGTCAGTCTTTTCCTGTTGTCCAAGAAAAAGCTTTGTGGTAAACTGAAAAACAGACAGTATTGAGATGATGGGAAAGGTAAAGTATGATCGACCGTAAAAGGCTATACCTGGCGCTATGCGGATGATCCGGAAGCGTTTGAGCCTGATACATAAACGGATTGGGCAGTGAAAAGTACGGAAGCTGACCGATATGAATGGGTAAAAGGAGGTGAACAGCATGAGCATGCAGACACTGTATGGGCTGCTTTATCTGGAGATTAATCTGGCTGCATCGCTGCTGGTCCTGTTTATCCGCATCAAGACGATTGGCATCTCCAGAATGGTTTCCCAGCGGAACTTCTCCATGGCAATCGATGCCGAGATTGTTTTTTTCCTGTCGGATACAGTGGCTGTGCTGATTGTCTGCGGGCTGTTGCCCTTCAGCAGGTTCGGCCTGATGGCGGCAAAAACCGTTTATTTCTTTTCCACCGCGCTGATGTGCTTCTTCTGGTTCATCTATTTTGAGCATATGCAGGGTTCGGCCTTTGTCGCTGACCGAAAGAAGGTCCTGTTCAGTTCCTGCCTTGTGTGGGTGCTGGCTGTCCTGCTGATTGTCAATCTGTTTACCGGGATTTTCTTTTACTTGGATGAGGATAATGTCTACCGGCGCGGGCCGTTGTTCGTGTTACAGTATATTCTCGCCTACATCTATGTATTCACCGCATCTGGGCATGCGTTTCTCGGCCTGCGGAAGGAGAAGAGTCTTTCCCGGCGCCGCCTGCTGCGGTCGCTCGCGCTGTTTCCGGTTGCTCCGGCTATAGCCGGCATTCTGCAGTTTGCCTATCCCCAGCTTCCCCTCGCCTGCGTTGCACTCTCATTTGCCACGCTGGTTCTCTATCAGAACTGGCTGGACGGCATGATCTCGCGCGACCCTCTGACTCTCCTGAACAACCGCAAGCAGCTTGACTTTCATTATCAACAGTGGCAGAGGCATGAAGACAGTATACCCATGGTTCTGCTTATGATCGATGCCAATAAGTTCAAGTCTATCAACGACACCTACGGGCACATTCAGGGCGATGCGGCGCTTGTGCGCATTGCCGAGGCGCTGCGTACGGCGTGCTCAAAGATGCATTACCGAGCCAACATCGCACGTTACGGCGGTGACGAATTTGCTGTTCTGGTGCGGACGGACGATCCGCAGGAGATTGAGGACCTGAAGAGCCGCATCCGCAGTTGTCTTTCCGATCTGAACCGGGTGGCAGAAGCACCCTATGAACTTACCGTCTCCATCGGTGCGGCAAAAGCAGAAAAGGACATGCCGCTGAAGCTCCTGATTGAGAAAGCCGATGCCGCGTTGTACGAAGACAAGAGACATTGATCTCCCTGGTTTTCGGGTAGCGCAAATACGAGCTGCTTAAGTGTTGGAACGAGAAGATGAGCATACAGAAATACGCAAGTTGGAATCCATGGCACGGCTGTACGAAATACTCCGAAGGATGCCGTTACTGCTATGTTTATCGGCAGGATGAAGCATACGGCAGTTCGGTTTCGTCGG
>Ga0310690_10006784_pt1 | contig 14951 bp, 15 predicted proteins | sample AusTroGonzalo_MG_2_FD_207661 | JGI IMG/M metagenome (GOLD analysis project Ga0310690, IMG submission 207661) | Bovine rumen microbial communities from tropical cattle in Woodstock, Queensland, Australia - Gonzalo_04 (v2) (version 2) | ecosystem: Host-associated > Mammals > Digestive system >...
CTTTCGTGTTACCGGGCATCAATTTTGAAGGGGGTGTATTTGTGGCCAGTGGGGGCCGAAAAAAGGCCGAGTTAACAAAAGAGCAGCGGATTCGGCAGGAGTACATGAGGATGAAGAAATTATTCTCAGCGCTTCCGGCGAACGAGCTGAAGTTTTGCGACCCGCTGCTGCAAAACGCCGCTTTCATGAAGGTCACGCTGGAGGATCTGCAAGTAGCGATCAATGAGAACGGCGTGACGGACAATTACCAGAACGGAGCGAACCAGAGCGGGACAAAAGCCTCCGCCGATCTCCAGGCGTATAACTCACTTGCTAAGGTTTACAATGCGCTGATGGACAAACTGAGCGCGAAGCTCCCGAAGGAAATCCGGAAGAGTCGACTGGCGGCGATGATGGATGAGTAAACCGGAGCAGGACTACATTCTGACATACTACCAACGGATCATGGACGGCACGGAGATGGTCGGCCACTGGATCCGCGAGTGGTATCAATATATCGTCAGCGGGCTACAGGAAAAGCGCTTCTATTTTGATAAGAAGAAGGCCAGCAAGGTGATCCGGTTCTGCGAAAACTTCTGCCGGCACCACGAAGGGCCGCTGGCCCCGAAGCTGATCAGGCTGGAGCTGTGGCAGAAGGCGATGCTTTCCGTGATTTTCGGCATCCTGGACGAGAACGGGGACCGGCAGTTCCGGGAAGTCTTCATTGAGATCGGCCGGAAGAACGGGAAGACGCTGCTGGCGGCGGCGATCGCGTCCTTCATGATGTACATGGACGGCGAGTACGGAGCCCGGGTATATTTCGTGGCACCGAAGCTGGACCAGAGCCGGCTGTGCTTCAACGCCTTCCAGCAGATGATCCAGAAGGAACCGGAACTGAGCGACATCACGAAGAAGCGGCGCACGGACATCTATGTGGAGTCCAGCAACTCCTCCGCCCAGCCGCTGGCATTCAGTTACCAGAAAAGCGACGGCCTGAACCCGCTGCTGACGGTATGCGACGAAATCGCGAGCTGGCCTGCCGGCGATCCTTCGCTGAAGCAGTACGAGGTTCTGAAAAGCGCCCTGGGCGCGCGCCGGCAGCCGATGCTGCTGTCGATCAGTACCGCCGGATACATCCGGGACGGTATCTTTGATGAGATCTTCCGCAGGTCCACCGCGGTGATCATGGGCACGAGCAAGGAAACACGGCTCGCGCCTTTTCTGTACCAGATTGACGATGTCGACAAATGGAACGACATCAATGAACTGAAGAAGGCTAACCCGAACATGGGTGTCTCCCTGGGCGTGGACTATATGCTGGAGGAGATTGCCGTCGCGGAAGGATCCCTGTCCCGCCGGATGGAGTTCCTGACGAAGATGGCGAACGTCCCGCAGAACAGCAGCCAGGCATGGTTGACGGCGCAGGATGTCCGGAAGTGCTTCGGGTACAACCTGACGCTGGAGGACCTGCGGCACTGCTACGCGCTGGGCGGGATCGACCTGTCCCTGGCGGTGGACCTGACGGCCGCGGTGATCGTGGTCGAAAAGGATGGAATCAGCTGGTTCGACGTGATGTTTTTTATGCCGGAGAACAAGGTGGAGGAAGCGTCCACGCGGGACGGCCTGCCCTACGAGATCTACCGGCAGCGGGGGCTGCTGACGGTCTGCGGGGCGAACACGGTGGACTATCACGCAGTTCACGACTGGTTCCGAATGCTGGAGCACGACTACGAGATCCTGCCGCTGAAAGTCGGATATGACCGGTACAGCGCGGCGTACCTGGTTCAGGATATGCAGGCAGACGGCTACGACATGGAGAGCGTTTCCCAGGGGAGCAACCTGACGGGCGTGCTGATCGACATGGAGGGCATGATCAAGGACGGGCGGCTCCGGTGCATCAATGACAACGACCTGATGAAGATCCATATGCTGGACGCGGCGCTGAAGTTTGAGGAAGGCACCAACCGGCGGAGGCTGATCAAGATGAACCAGCGGGCGCACATCGACGGGATGGCGGCGCTGAGCGACGCGATCTGTATGCGTCATAACTACTATGAAGAATTGCAGGGTCGGTTAAGCAATGAGAGGTGAAGAAAATGGGACTGATTGACCGGATCTTCGGGAGGCCGAAGGCGACGCAGACGCAGGACAGCGTTTTCCAGACGCTGACGGCCTATTCTCCGGTTTTCACGTCGTGGGGCGGCCAGATCTACGAGTGCGACATGGTCCGGGCCGCGGTGGACGCCAGGGCGCGGCACGTGTGCAAGCTCCAATATTCCATGAAGGGGAGCGCGCGGCCGAAGCTGTGGACGGTGACCAGGTCAAAGCCGAACCCGTGGTACACCTGGTCGAAGTTCCTTGAACGGTGCTCGAACATCTACGACGTGCAGAACAACCTGTTCATCGTGCCGATCCTGGACGATATGGGCGAGGTTTCCGGGTTCTACCCGGCGCTTCCGAGCACGTGCGAGATCGTGGACCACGGCGGGGAGCCCTACCTGAAATACACCTTTGTGGGCGGGCAGAAGCGATCCGTGCCAGTGCGCCGGTGCGCGATCATCACGAAGCACCAGCTGACGGACGACTTCTTCGGAGAGAAGAACACGGCGCTGCGGCCGACGATGGAACTGGTGGACATGGTCAACCAGGGTATCAAGGAGGGCGTGAAGAACGCGGCGACCTACCGGTTTATGGCCCAGCTGAACAGCAAGGCCTACGACGAAGACCTGCGGAAAGAGCGGGAGCGGTTCGACCGGAACAACTTCCAGACCGGAGGCGGCGGGCTCCTGCTGTTCGGCAACCAGATGACGAACATCAAGGAACTGAGCCAGCGGAACATTACGGTGGACCCGGCGCAGATGAAGCAGATCAAAGAGAACGTCTGCGACTATTTCGGCGTTGGCGAGAAGGTGATCCGGAACGAGGCGACCGGCGACGAGCTGGACGCCTTTTTCAATGGCTCCATCGAGCCGTTCGCGGTGAAACTGTCCGAAGGCATGACGCAGATGACGTTCACGGAGCGGGAGATCAACGGCGGGAACGCGATCACGTTCACGGCCAACCGGCTCCAGTATATGGCCATCGGGCAGAAGGTGAGCATGGCGAAGGAGCTCGGCGACCGGGGCGTGCTGCTGATCGACGAGATCCGCGAGCTGTTCAACTACGAACCGCTGCCAGACGGCGCCGGCCAGCACGCGCCGATCCGCGGCGAGTATTACATGGTGGACGAAGGCAAAGACGGAGGGAACGAGGATGAATAAAGAAGTACGGAGCCTGGAGTTTGAGATCCGGGCGGAGGACACAGGGAACGCCGGCCGGGCCGGACGGATTACCGGCACGCCGATCGTGTTCAACCAGGTGACGGATCTGGGATGGATCCGGGAGGTCATCGAGCCCGGCGCGCTGGACAACACGGACCTGAAGGACGTGCGGTTCCTGGTCGGGCACGATACGAATGGCATCCCGCTGGCGCGGAGCCGGAACAACAATGAAAACAGCACCATGCAGCTGACGGTCACCGAACGCGGCATGGAGATCCGCGTGGATCTCGACATTGAGAATAACCCGCGGGCAAAAGAGCTTTATTCTGCCGTGAGCCGGGGCGACATTACCGGGATGTCGTTCATGTTCACGGTTGATAGAGACGCATGGGACGACCTGGAAAGCGACCAGCCGCTGAGGCGTATCCGTTCGATCGGGCGCGTTTTTGAGGTGAGCGCGGTGACGTTCCCTGCGTATGAAGGCACGGACATCCAGGCTGCTTCCGCAGACTCGGCGCTGGAGAGCGTACGGGACTCGCTGGAAAGCGCAAGGCAGCAGCTGGCGAACGAACGGGCCAAGGAAGCCGAGATGGAGCGCCGGACGGCGGTCTTGGACTGGCTGGAAAACTACAAGAAGGAGGAAAAGCAAGATGTTTGACTTTTCCGAACTGAACGGCGAGCAGCTGCTGGCAAGAAAGCAGGAGCTGCTGGACGATCTGGAAACCCCTGAAAAGCGGGACGAGATCGGCGCGGAGGGCATGGAGGCCCGGCAGGCGGAAATCCTGGCGATTGACGCTGAAATCAAAGCCCGCAAGGACAAGGCCGACGAAGAAAAGCGCCAGGCCGAAGAAGCCGCCAAAGAAGACGGCGAAAAAATCGTAACGGAGGATAAACGTATGAATTTTGAAATCAATTCTCCCGAATACCGGGAAGCGTTCCTGAAGAACCTTCAGGGCAAGGAAATCACCGCGGAAGAACGTGACGCGCTGTCTCACGGCGATTACGCCATCCCGCAGGAAACCGCCAACAAGATCTGGGGCAAGATGGAACTGTACCCGCTGCTGAACGCCATCGACGTGATGCACATCCCGGGTACCGTGGTCCTGCCTGTTGAGGGCACCGTGAACAACGCCGCCGTCGTCGCGATGGGCAGCGCTGCCACCGATTCCGCCGACGCCCTGGCGAAGGTTTCCCTGGGCATCTACAAGATCATCAAGACCATCGAGATCACCGCGGACGTCGCCGCGATGGCCGTGCCAGCCTTCGAGGAATGGCTGGTTGACCGTCTGGCCAACAAAGTCTTCCGGAAGATCTGCGACCTGGTCGTGGTCGGCACCGGCACCAACACCCTGACCGGCCTTGCCACCATCACCGCGATGACCACCGACTACACCAGCACCGGCGTCACCTATGACGACCTGCTGGCCATCGTGGCGGAACTGCCGTCCGAATACCTGCCCAACGCGAAGTGGCTCGTATCCCGCGAGACCTTCTGGGTCGGCATGAAGGGCCTCAACTCCTCCAGCGACGTGCGCGTGGTCAACACCGACGTGGGAGCTCCCGCGGCGTACAACGTTCTGGGCTTCCCGGTCATCATCGACGACAATGCCAGCACGGACATCTACTTCGGCGACCTGAAGGAAGGCTACGTCCTGAACTTCGGCAAAGACGTCGAGATTGCCCGCGATGAATCCGTCGGATTCCGCACCGGCTCCACCGTGTTCCGCGGCATGGCCCTGTGCGACGGCAAGCCCACCGGTATCGGCATCGTCCGCTGCGAACAGGACTCGTAACGGCTGCCCTTAAACAGCTCTCGCTGGGCAGCGCGGTCTTGACGCCCGCTTTCGATCCGGATGTGACAGAATACACCGCGACCACGGAGAACGCCTCCAACAAGCTGACGGCTGTGCCGGATTACGGCGCGGCGGTATCCGTGGAACTGAACGACGTAGCAGTCACCGCCGGCAGTGACGGCAAGTACACCATGACCTGGGCGGAAGGTGAGAACGCCGTGGAAATCACTGTGACAGAGGGAACAGAGAGCAACGTTTACACGATTACGGTAAATCCGGGGACCTGACAACAATCCTGAGCGGACGCGCTTTGGATAGCCGGAGCGGGGTTTAGACCTTTACCCGCTCCGGCACTTCTTTTGAAAGGCCAGGAAAGGGGAAGAAAAAATGAAAACGGTTATCGCTATCCCATGCATGGACACCGTGCAGACCGAGTTTGTACGGAGTCTTGTCAATATGCGGTATGTCGGGGAAGTCCAGTTTTCCTTCACGGAATGCAGCCTGATCTACCAGGCGCGGACGGCGCTGTGCCGGATCGCGATCAACGCACAGGCGGACTACATGATGTGGCTGGACAGCGACGTGGTGTTCCAGCCGGACCTGATGGAGAAGCTCATGGAAGACATCCAGGGGCGCGACATGGTCACGGCGGTCTACCACATGAGGCGGCCGCCTTTCAAGCCGGTGATCTGGAAAACGATCCGGACGGGGCTGCTGCCGGCGGACACCCAGGTGGAACAGTATATCGACTATCCGACAGACGACCTGTTCGAGATCGACGGATGCGGATTCGGCGCTGTGCTGATGAAGACCGGCGTGATCCGGGACGTGGCGGACACCTTCCATCAGACTTTCGGGCCCATTCCCGGCCTTGGGGAAGACCTGAGCTTCTGCGTGCGGGCGAAAAGCTGCGGCTACAAGATCCACTGCGATCCGCGGATCCAGATCGGGCACAAGGGAGCGCTGATCGTTGACCAGAACACGTTCCGCGCCTACGCGGGCCGGAACGCGGAAGCAGAAAAACCAGAATGAGGTGAGAGGATGCTGAAAGAAGCCATGCTGGCGCTGCGGGTGACTGACATGGAGTACGCGCCGGAGATCTGCCAGTACCTGAAGGCGGCGGAGCTGGATCTGAAAATGGCCGGAATCCTGCCGGGCGGGGAGTGCGTTTTCGCCATCAGCGAGACAACGGACCCGGACACGGGCGAGGAAGAGATCACGGTGACGGATACCAGCACGATCACGGACGCCGCGGTGAAGACAGCGATGCTCACCTATGTGCGGATGCATTTCGGAAGCCCGGCGGACTATGACCGGCTGGCGGCCAGCTACGACACCCAGAAGGGCCAGCTGATGAACGCGACCGGATACACGACGTGGGGTGACGAGCCGGAGCCCGAACCGGAACCTGAACCCGATCCAGATCCAGAACCGGATCCGGACGATGGCGGCGAGGGCGGTGACGGCGAATGATCGGCGCGGGAATCGCATACCTGGTCAAACGGAGCCCGGAAGCACGGGGCGTGCTGGACGAAGTGACGGAGACGCAGCGCAAGGTGTACTGCACGGAGAAAAGCGTGAGCATGAACGAGCGGTACCAGGCGCACGCGGTCGGATTCGACCCGGAGATCCGGATCAAGCTGACGCAGCGCTTCGAGTGGAAGGGCGAGGACATCTGCATTTACAAGGGAACACGGTACAGGATCATCCGGCCGTATTCCGACGAGAAGGCGGACGGCGCGGAGCTGACGCTGGAACGCGAGCGCGGAAACGCCGCGGAACCGGCGGAAGAACCGGAACCGGAACCGACGCCTGAACCTGACACCGACCCGGAAGGAAGTGATCCGTGATGTATGAGGCACTGCTGACAGCGCTGAGAGCAATCAAGGGGCTTAAAGTTGCGGAATACGAATGGCGGACACGGCCGGACGGGGATTTCTGCACGGTGCAGCTCGACTTCGAGGCATCCGGCAGCAACGGGGACGACCGGAAGCAGGACCGGGCCTTCGAGGGGAGCGTGGATCTCTACACGAAGGGCAAGGGCATGATGACGGCGTCCGCGGTGGAGAGTGCGCTGGAAAGCGTCTGCGAGGGCTCCTGGGAGCTGAACAGCGAGCAGTATGAGCACGAGACGGGCCTGATCCACAGGGAATTCGTCTTCCAGATGGAGGCGGTCTGATGGCCGGCGGAATGCAGACGAACGGCACCGAGGAACTGATGCGTATGCTCGGGAAGCTGGGCGACAAAGCGCAGGACGTGGCCTCCGGTGCGCTGTACGAGGGCGCGAAGGTTGTGGCGGACGCCTACCGGGCCGCCGCCAACAGCATTAAAACCGCGCCGCGGAAGCACAAGGAACACGGGAAGCGCCTGCCGACACCGGCCGAGAAGGCCGTGGCGAGCAAGCTGGGCGTTTCCAGGTTCCGGAAAAGTACGCTGGACGTCAACACGATGGTTGGCGCGGCGGACGGCTACGCGGAGATGAACGGGAAGCAAAAGCCGATCCGGCTGATTACGCGGTCCATCAACAGCGGGACCAGCTTCATGCAGAAGCAGCCTGTATTCCGCAAGGCATCCGCGGGCAGCCAGGGCGCGGCCCAGGACGCGATGGTCGCGAAAGCGGACCAGATGATCAATGAAATTATGAACAACGGAGGGTAAAAGTATGGCTTATATCGGAATGCGGAGCCCGATCGCGGCGGTTATCAACTCCCATACAGACGGGAGCGCGATCAGCTACAACACGGGCTTTGTGGTCGGGAAGGCCGTGGAGGCGAGCATCAATTTCGACAAGAACGACAACCCGGACTACGGGGACGACGTGATTGTCGACAACGACACCGGCCTGAACGGCTACAGCGGGACCATTGACGTGAGTATGCTGTCCGCGGAGGTGCGGGCGAAGCTGCTGGGATGGGATCCGGACGCGACGACGGCGACGCTGTACTCCGTCGGGGATGAAAACGCGCCCTATGTGGGCTTCGGTTTCATCCACGTCGGGATGTACCAGGGAACCAAGAGCTACGAGGCGTACTGGTTCCATAAGGCACAGTTCACGCAGAACGCGATCAACGCCAGCACGAAGGCGCGGCAGATCGAATGGAACCATCCGCAGCTGAGCTTCGTCGGCATGGGCGCGTATATCGACAGCTCCGGCAACGCGAAGTTCTTCGACTGGATGACCTTCAATTCGGAAAGCGGCGCGCTGGCCTGGCTGAAGCAGAAGGCGGGCAACATGACCTGATGACAGGGGGCGCTCTTTCGGGGGCGCCCCTTCTTTTTCGATATAAAGGAGAGAAAACATGAAAAAGATGGAAGACCCGACAATCATCGAGATGGAAGACGCGCCGGAAGACGAAGGCGGACCGAAGCGCGTCAAGCGCGCGTTCGTTCTGATCAGCGACAGGGAGATCCCGCTGCGGTACGACCTGCGGGTCCAGATCCAGGTCGAGGACGAGATGGACATGGACTTTTACGGCCTACAGGACAAACTGATCGGCAAGGATAAAAAGAAAGCGACAAAGACGATCCTCTCCGCGCTGCGGATCATGGGAAACGCAGGGCTGCGGAGCTCCGGACAGGCGCCGGATCTGACGGAAGACTGGCTGCTGGAAAACGTCCGGATGCGGCACCTGCAAAAATACGCCACCGCGCTGATGGGAGCGATGGTGGCCGGATGGTGGATGGAGACGGACGACAGCTTCAACGAGAAGCACGACGTCGTCCTGGAAGAAATCCGAAAAAAAAACGAGAGTACAGAATCACCCGCCGGAAGCTGATCGGCTACGGACTGACAGCGGGGCTGCGGGTCAGTGAAATGATGGACATGATGCCGGGAGAGATCCTGGATTTATTTATTTACCGGAGAAATTACGACGACCAGCAACACGGAATAACGAGGGAGTGACGGGGGAACATGGCAGATATTTCAACACGGATGAGCGTCAGCGGCCTGAGCGAATACAAGAGCGCGATGAAGCAGGCGGCGGACTCCGTCAAGACCCTGGACGAACAGCTGAAACTGAACGAGGCGCAGTACAAGAACAACGGGGACGCGGAGCAGTACATGGCCAACAAGGCCGCGATCCTGAAGAACCAGATCAGCGCGCAGCAGACCGTCGTGAAGAACATGGCCGCGGCGCTCCAGGCGATGCAGCGGGACGGCGTGGATCCGGCCAGCTCCGCCTATGTCAAGCTGGAGCAATCGCTCTATAAGGCGCAGACGAAGTTCGAGACCATGAAGACCGAGCTGGCGAACGTCACCGAAGGCGCCGGGAAGGCCGAAGAAGGCGCTCAGGGTATGAACACCGAGCTCCAGAAGATCGGCAAGGGCGTCGCGTGGCAAAATGTGACGGACGGGCTCGGGAACATTATTTCCAAACTGGAGAGCGGCGCGAAGGCCGCGGTGAACTTCGCGAAGAAGATCGCCCGGAGCGCGATGGACTCCACCGAATGGGCGGACGACGTGCTGACCCGAGCGACGCAGGCAGGCACGGATGCGGAGACAATCCAGAAAATGGACAACGTGGCGGACTTCATCGACACGGATGTGGACACGATCCTCGCGGCGCGGAGGAGGCTGAACGACGGCCTCGGCAGCGGAACGAAGGGCACGATGGACGCGCTGACGTTCCTGGGAATCACGGACACGAGCAACCCGGAGCAGGTGTTCTGGGACGTCGGGAAGGCGCTGATGGCGCTGACGGACGAGACGGAAAAGCAGTCAAAGGCGCAGGACATCTTCGGGAAGAACTGGCAGGAGCTGCTGCCGCTGTTCACGGCCGGCCAGGAAGAATATCAGGCGCTTATGAACAAGCAGAATGTCCTGAGCAATGAACAGGTCGAAATGCTCGGCAAGGCGGACGACGCGATCAAACAGATTCAGCAGCAGATTGACCTGATGAAGAATCAGTTCTGGGCGGACAATGCCGACAAGATCATGGATCTGCTGAACTGGATCATGAAGAACAAGGGCGGGATCGTCACGGCGGTGACGGCGATCGGCGCGGCGTTCGGCGCGATCAAGATCGGCGAGTTTGCGCTGAACCTGAAGAAGACGATTGACGGATTGCAGCAGCTGAAGCTGTTCGGCGGCGGAGGCGGAGCTGCGGCGGAAGCTGCCGGAGGCGGCGCCGGAGCGATTGCCAAGTCCGGCGGATTCGCGGCGATGAAGTCCATGCTGGCGGAGTTTGTTCCGATGCTGGCGGGCGAGGCGGCCGTGGTCGGCGCGGCGATCCTGCCGGCGGTGCTCGCGCAATCCGCGAACGAGGGAGTCTGGAAAGAAGAACAGAACCGCAGACTGAAGGCGGCGGAGGAGAATGAAAAGTACGGCCAGCTGATCAAAGACGCGGCGATGGCCATGGGACCGAAGCGGGACGCCAACGGGAACTATGCGACGAACTTCCTTGGGCAGCTGAATATGAATCCGACCGACAGCGTGCGGGAGATCCTGACAGGCCTCGGCGCGTACCAGAACCAGGAAAAGGCGATGCTGTACAGCGCGCTGGTCGGAAAGACCGCGAACGGTCCGAACGGCACCGGATACGTCGTCGACTACCTGAACGAGTTCCTGAAGACCGGCGGGGAGAACTTCAGCCAGGCGGACATGGAATCGCTGCTCGGCAGTATCACGGACGCGCTGGCGGAGGCCGGGAAGAAAGCGGAGATCCCGGTGGAGCCGAAGGTCGGGGACGGCGCGGCGGAGGAAATCGCGAACCAGGTCGGCACGGTGACGATCCCGGCACAACTGAGTTTCGGCCAGGGGCTGATTCAGAGCCTGGCGGGCTTTGACGGGAGCCATGCCAACGGGCTTCCCTTCGTGCCGTTCGACGGATACCGGGCGATCCTGCACAAAGGCGAGCGGATCCTGCCGGCGCGGGAAGCTGGCGGGCGGACGTTCTCCAGCAACCTCTACGTGGAAAACATGAACATGAACAACGGACAGGACGCGGCGGGGCTTGCGGCGGCGATGGCGGCGGCACAGCGGCGGACGATGAGCGGATACGGGAGCTGAGAAGATGGGACAGAGTTTCTTTATCTGGAAGGGCGTTGACTGCCGGGCGATGGGGATCATCACGCGGGGGCCCGCGTCCATCGTGCGGCCGGAGGAACGGGTGCAGCACGTGGAGATCCCGGGCGTCGCGGGGGACTACACCGAAACCGAAGGCGAGGATATCTACAACAGCTATTTCCAGACGGTCTCCCTGAGCGTCAGGGACGGGTACAACGTGCGGAAGGTGTTCCGGTGGCTCCGGGGGAAGGGCTTTGTCACCTTCAGCGGGGAACCGGACCGCCGGCAGCAGGCGCGGATCGTCGGGGCGGTGACGCTGAACAAGATCAGCCGGAACCTGGACGCGTGGGCCGGGGAGGTGCAGTTCTACTGCCAGCCGCTGAAGGAACTGCTGTATCCGAAGAAGATCATCGTGCCGGCGTATTCCAGCAGCGCCACGTACAAGGTCGGCGACTGGTGCATCTATTCCGGGGCGCTGTACCAGTGCTCGACGGCGATCACCACGGCGGAGGCCTGGACGGCCGGCCACTGGACGGCGAAGACGGGACTGGCGGTGCACAACGGCGGGGACGTCCTGTGCAAGCCGGTGTACAAGGTCACGGCCGGGGCGACGACCGTGAAGGTCAAGGCCGGGACGCGGGAGCTCACGGTGGCGGACGTCACGGTGGCGGACGTGATCTGGATCGATACGAACACGATGGAACTGTGGAAGGAATCCGGCGGGGTCCGGGTTTCGCTGACGGCGAACAGCTCCGGGGCGTTCCCATGGCTGGACGCCGGGGACAACACGGTCACGCTGACCGGGGTTTCGGCGATCGAGATCGAGAAGAACGAGCGGTATTTGTAGACGGGGGATTATAAATGATTTGCGTTTTTGACAAGGACAACCTGAACTTCGAGGGAAACGGGAACGCGGTCCTTCTGCCGACGGAGGCGAAGGTGCGGTCCGTCGCCGGGGGCAACTATGACCTGACGATGGTCCACCCGATGGAGCCGGAGGAAAAATGGCGGCACCTGGTTCCCGGAGCGATCGTGCGGGTGCCGATTCCGGAAGAAGAGATCGAAAACGCTTTTAGCGGATACGAGGCGGACGTATACAAAACGACGGCGGATGCGGAACTCCGGGAAGGACCCAGCGAGCCCACGGTCATCAATTACACGGCGTGGGCCGTCGGGAACAGCTACGCGGTCGGGACGAAGGTCACGTTCCTCAATAAGAACTACGAGTGCACCTATTGGGACGCCGGCAGCGGGTTTATCTACCTTGATCCGGCGCACTCCAGCTGGTGGAAGGAGATCGCCAGGTACACCAGCGGCTCCGCGGTGTTGGTATCCCTGCCGGCGGGGTCGGAGCTGTACTTTGTACAAGACTATGACAGTACATGGTACAAGATGTCCACGTATTACGGCGTGGAGGGGTACATCAAAAAGAGCCAGGTGACGTTCTACAAGCACCTGAGCCAGGACGAAACGAAGCCGCGGATCATCCGGGAACAGCTGTTCCGGATCACGAACGCCACGGCGGACACGAAGAGCCACGTGGTCAACGTGACCGCGCAGCATGTTTCCTACGACCTGAACGGGATCATCGTCCAGGACGTCTCCATCAAACAGGCGTCACCGGCGATGGCCATCGGACGGATGGTCGAGGGGTTCATGATCCCATACGACGGGACCATCGCCACGAACCTCACCAGCGACGACAACGGGACCTACACCGACGATATCAAGGGCAAAACCGGAATGTACTGCTTCCTGGACCCGGACAAGGGGATCGTCGGGAAGTTCGACGCGGCGCTGAAGCGGGACAACTGGGATCTGTTCATCCTGCAAAAGACGAACACCAACCGGGGATTCTCGATCCGGTACCGGAAGAACCTGCTGGGCGTGAGCTGGGCGCGGAAGAGCGACGGCCTGATCACGCGGGTGGTCCCGGTGGCGAAGGACGAAAAGGGCGACGCGCTGTACCTGCCGGAGAAGTGGATCGACAGCGATTACATCAACGACTATCCGGTGATCCGGATGGAACGCCTGAGCATGAAGGAACAGGTCGGGAAGGACAAGGGCACCGGCGACGGCAGTACCTGGACGCTTTCGGACCTGTACGACGAGATGCGGGCGAAGGCCGCGGAGCGGTTCACGGTGGACAAGGTGGACCGGATCGTGGACGAGGTCACGGTGGACTTTGAACAGCTGGGAGACACGGACGAGCACGCGGCGCTGAAGGGCTTCGAGAAGGTCCTGCTGTACGACGCGGTGACGGTGATCCACGAGGACATCGGGCTCAACATGGTCATGACGGTGAACGAGCTCGAATGGGACGCGATCCGGCAGAAGATCACATCCGTCAAGGTTTCCAACGTCGGCAACCGGGCCGGGCGGAGCGTGACCGGGTACAACGTGCAGAACAAGTCCATCGGATGGCAGAAGCTGACGGACGACGTCAGCGACGACATCATCAACCAGGTGCGGGACATCATCCCGGAATACGCGGACCCCACCAGCCCGCGGCCGGCGATCCCGGTGATCAACTCGAAGACGGAAGACGGGTATGTGCTGAAGGGCGGGAGCAACGCCAATAAAGTATGGGGAACGGACGATCAGGGGAATCCCGGTTGGACAACGCCCGCGGCGTACACCCTGCCCCTGGCGGCGGACGGGACCCGCGGCGGCATCCAGATCGGGTACACCCAGAGCGGGAAGAACTACCCGGTGCAGCTGTCCGGGGAGAAAGCCTTTGTAAACGTTCCATGGACGGATACAACGTACGGCAACGCAACGCAAAGCACCGCGGGGCTGATGAGCGCCACGGACAAGACGAAGCTGGACGAGATCGGGCCGTGGACGTTCACGTACCTCGGGTTTAACATCGCGACCAGTTCCTGGACACTCATCAGCGGGCGGTACACCTACACGCTCACGGACGCGGCGATCACGGTCAACACGACGGAGGACGTATACTTCAACGAGTCCGCCAACGACGCGGTCAGGCGCCGGATGAGCTGGGAAAAGAGCGGCGCGGGTATCATCTTCTCCACGCCGGACCTGCCGATCGCGGCGGTGACGGGCATGATCCGCGTCATCGGGAGCGCCGGGAACACGAAGATGGTCGACATCGGCAGCGGCGTCGTGCCGGTCAGCAAGGGCGGCACCGGGGCGGCGAACGCGGCGGGAGCGAAACAGAACCTCGGGCTGATTACGGAAATCGTAATGAACGGGGCCAGCAAGGGCACCAGCGGCGTGGTCAACCTGGGAACGGTGGTCACGGATGTTTCCGGGAAGGCGGACAAGGTCGCGAACGCGACAAACAATAACTTTGCCGCTTTGGACGCGAACGGGAACCTGAAGGATTCAGGGCACAAGCACAGCGATTATCTGACAGAGCATCAGGATATCTCCGGCAAGGCGGACAAGACGAACACTGTGCTGAACACGACCCTGAGCCGTGGACGGAAGAGCGGGACGACCGTCGGCCAGTACAGCATCGCATATGGCGAGGACGTGGAAGCGAGTAGTACGGACTGCGTCGCGACCGGATACAAAACGGTTGCGAGCGGTCTTTATTCGCACGCAGAAGGAAATTCAACACAAGCAACCGGCAATTATTCACACGCAGAAGGCTTTGGATCAGAGGCGAGCTCAACTTACACACACGCAGAAGGGTACAAAACGACAGCGAGCAGCCCTACTGCCCATGCTGAAGGATACAAAACGATAGCGAGTCGGCCCGTTTCCCATGCGGAAGGAGATGAAACAGTATCCGGCGGACACGCCACACACGCAGAAGGACAAGGAACAAAAGTCTACGGGGACAGCGCACACGCCGGCGGGATGTTCAATGTTCAGGATATTCCGGACTGGGTCTCCGGGACAAGTTACAGCGTCGGCGACTGGGTAGTGTATGACAACGTC
>Ga0310690_10006786_pt1 | contig 14950 bp, 13 predicted proteins | sample AusTroGonzalo_MG_2_FD_207661 | JGI IMG/M metagenome (GOLD analysis project Ga0310690, IMG submission 207661) | Bovine rumen microbial communities from tropical cattle in Woodstock, Queensland, Australia - Gonzalo_04 (v2) (version 2) | ecosystem: Host-associated > Mammals > Digestive system >...
GGGCGACATCATTCTCATAGACAAGAACCCCGAGAAAGAAGAATTGACATTCCACTGTAACACAGCGATTTAGCTATTAGCCAAATCACCGTATTACGTATTGACAGAAAGTGTGGTGTGCAAATCCCCATCAAGGTTTAGGGATTTACGCACCACACTTTAGGATTTTTCCCTTTGAAACCTCCTATCAAATTCCGATATTTGCACTGTGATTAAGAAACAAATATCGTTTAACTCTTTAAAGAATAGGAGATAAGATTATGAAGAAGATGATGATTCTGGCAATGATGATGGTCATGACTATCTCTGCCAACGCAATGAATTATAATGCAGCCAAAAACGAGGCTCTGTTCCTGAGTGACAAAATGGCTTACGAGCTGAACCTCACGGCAGCACAGTATGATGCAGTATATGAGATTAACCTCGATTATCTGCTGAATGTCAATGGCCATAACGACGTTTTCGGCATCTGGTGGGATCGCCGTAATGCAGACCTCCGCTTCGTGCTGAACGCCTGGCAGTATGACAAGTTCATGAACTGCGCCTACTTCTATCGTCCCGTAGCATGGAATGCTGGTGGCTGGTCGTTCGGTGTCTACTCTCACTACGACAGAAACCGCTTCTACAATGCTCGTCCGACAGTTTTCGTGACTTACAAGGGTGGCAACAACCATAAGAGCGACCGCTTCTATGCTGACCGCCATGTAACCAAGCCCACTGTGCAAAACAACAACCACAACATTCACAACAGCACAAGGAACAACACGAATACTGGTACGTGGCACAACACGAATCGTACGAACACCACGGTTCATACGAACATCCCTACTCATACGAACACTTCTACTCATACGAACACTTCTGTTCATACGAATACGACATCGCACACGAACACGACATCGCACACGAACACAAGCCGGACTCATGGCAATGGCAATGGTAACGGCAGCGGTCATTTCGGACGTAAATAGAAAATTCTGAATATGATTACTATCATCCCGAGGCGAAGAACATCGCTTCGGGATTTTTTATGTTCAATAAGTCTGATTTCCGGAAACTGACGATATGTAACAAAATGATGGCTATTTGAACCAAAATTAAAACAAAACGCTTTAAAATTACATGATAAAGTTTGCAAATTGTAAGATAAATAGAGATTTAACGTACAAAAATGCAAACAAAAGAATGGTCATTCACACAAAATGTAGTACTTTTGCGCCATTAAAATCATACAAAAGAAAAAATATGAAGGTAAAAAGACGTTGGATAATCCTGATGACCGCAATGACACTGATTGCTGTCGCAGGACTGGTGGTGGGAGAACCATCGTTTGAGTGTGATTGGTCCGTGATTTCTGCTGCCGATGTGGCATGGCTCATTACGGCCACTATTTTTGTACTGATGATGACACCCGGTCTGTCGTTCTTCTATGGTGGCATGGTAGGCGCAAAGAATGTCATCTCGACCATGCTGCAATCGTTCATTGCCATGGGTCTGATATCAGTGCTTTGGGTGGTCATCGGTTTCTCGCTATGCTTCGGTGACGACATCGGCGGAATCATTGGCAACCCGCTGACGTTTCTGATGTTCCATGGTGTTGGCGGCGAGGTATATACGACACCAGCCGGCAACATCCTCGGCGGAGCAACAATCCCATTGGCATTGTTCGCTCTGTTCCAGATGAAGTTCGCCATCATTACACCGTCACTCATCACCGGCTCGTTTGCCGAGCGTGTACGCTTCTCTGCTTACATGTTCTTCATGATGTTCTTCTTCTTTATTATCTACTGTCCACTGGCACACATGACCTGGCATCCGGAGGGATTGTTCATGAGATGGGGCGTTATCGACTTTGCCGGAGGTATCGTAGTACATGCCTCATCAGGTATTGCAGCCTTGGCAGGAGCCATTTTCCTTGGACGTCGTAAAGCAGAAACCCGCAAGAGTGAGCCGGCCAACATCCCCTTTGTACTTCTGGGAGCCGCTATGTTGTGGCTGGGTTGGTTCGGCTTCAATGCGGGCTCATCGCTCCATGCCGACGGTGTAGCCGTCAAGGCATTCCTGAACACCAACACAGCCTCGGCTACAGCCATGATGACATGGATATTCTTTGACTGCCTGCGTGGACGCAAGCCGTCAGCCATGGGCGCTGCCGTAGGATGCGTAGTAGGTCTGGTAGCCATCACACCATCTGCTGGCTATGTGACTGTAGGACAGAGCATTTTCATTGCATTTATCATCACACTTATCTGCAACATCGCTGTCTATTGGCGTTCACACTCAAGGATTGACGATGCACTCGACGTCTTCCCCACTCATGGCACGGGTGGTATCTTCGGTACAGTGCTGACGGGTATCTTCATCCAGGAGGGACTCATTGCAGGCACATGGGATGGCTTTATTATTTTCCTCTACCATCTGTTGGCCATTGTCATTGTCTTCGCCTACACCTTCGCCATGAGCTGGCTGGGTTACATGCTGATTGACAAACTGATTCCCATGCGTGTTTCTGCCTTTAGCGAAAAGGTTGGTCTCGACTTCTCGCAGCACGATGAACACTATGGTCTTGCACACATCGGCGAACGCGAGTTGGCAGAGTACGAGGAGCACATCAAAGAGAAAAACAATAAGAGCTAAACATGGGTAGCAGGAGGCTATTTACTTTTGCTGACCAATCCATGTGAGCTTCCGCCATATGCCTTCCAGCGGTCCGCGAGAATGGCTGCTAAACCAATAGCGGGCAAAACAGTATTGGCAGACGACCATCGTCAGACCGACGAGGACAGCATAGGTAATACCCAGCTTGTAATAACAGGCCAGTCCGTAGCCGCAGAAGATGGAACAGCCGATGATGGACTGCAGCAGGTAATTGGTAAGACTCATACGGCCGAATACGCACAGATGATGGAGTACACGGCGAACGCCCTCGAATGCATACCACGCCGATACCACTACTGATACGATCATCAGAAGGATGACAAGGTTGTAGATGGGTTTGAGCCAACCTTCCAGAAGGCCGAAATCAACGAAACTCAGGGCAATGACAACTGTTGCTGATAGGCAAAGAATCGTGTGCCAGATTTGCAGGTTCTTACCCTCATTATAAAATAGCCGCTGTCGCCCTAACTGCATGCCAAGAATGAAAAGGCAGAGCAATTGCGTGAGTCGTCCGCTGAACACGTTGAAACGTAAGTTCACTTCAAATCCGTAGCGCAGGTTGGTGAGGGCATTCTCCCAAAACGTGCCGTGCTCATGCGCATGGTTGATAATTCCTGAGAGCTCGTAAAAACGAGTATGGTCGATGGTATAGCCTGTCAGCAGACAGAACAGCTCCACGGGTTGGATGGCCAGCAGACCGATGATGCACCAGACGGCCCACGACGGCAGATAGCTGACGGGAATGAGCAACAGGCCATAGCACGCATAGAGCATGAGAATGTCACCGTCGTAGAAGGCCACGTTGATGACGCCGAACAGGAAGAGCAGACACATACGCCAGGCGAAGCGCCCTGAGAAGCACTTGCCCTTCTGTTGTTGGTTGTCGTTCATAATGAAAAAACTCAGTCCGAAGAGCATGGCAAAGATGCCATACATCTTGCCCGACAGTAGCCAGGCGAGGACGTCAGATACTGTCTGGTCGGAGGACAATTCATGGAGGATGGGCTCCTGCGTGAAGATGTTGAAGTGCTCTACTGAGTGATACAGAATGATGCCTGCCACAGCGATTCCTCGCAAGGCGTCGGCTACATCAATACGTGTGTTGGGAAGTGAACGGGTCTTGTACATTTTACCAGATTCAAATATGTTATTTCTTTAGGAATGATACTATTTTCTCTTTATTAAGCAGGCCTGGTCTTACTCTGTAGTCACTTATCTATATCCATGATAATTCTTTGATATCCTTTCAGATGGAAGGGTCCTTGGTCGCTGACTTCACAGACAAGATGGAGCCTCTGACCAGCAGCATCGGCAGGGATATAGACAGCGGCTGTGCTACTCTCCGCATCGTTGATGGTGAGCTTCGCCGTACCTATCTCCGGCTGTTGCCACCATAAGAAGCCGAGGATGTCTTTGTCGGAATCGAAGGATTGGGAGGCATTCAAGCGGATCGTCTCACCAGCCTTGGCTTGGATGACCAACGGGGAAGGTCCATAATGACCATTTATCACAACAACGGGATTGTGGTTGCCCTCTCCCTTATCAGCCCACTGCATACGGGCCATAAAGTCATTGAGCTCATCAGGATAGAAACGCTGCTTATAGCTGACGGTGATGCTGCGTAAAGGCTCCTGCCAACTGATCCATGCCGTAGTCAAGGAGTCGGCACACAGGCCTCGTTCATGATAGCCAGCCCATCCGGCTTGCAAAGGGTCTTCAGGGTCGTTCAGACCATTGGGAAGCACATAAAGGAAGCTCGGTGTATCGCCCTCCACGCCCCATTTATAGTTGGGATACTCCTTTCCCAATGCACCCTTCGTCTGGATATTCAGCTGATGTTGATGCCAGTGTCGTTTGCCCAGTTCGCATTGTTCCTGCCATGTGCCTTCATCCCAGATAAACTGCAGGTCTTCCTGAAACTCCTGTCGCAGCCACTGGTGTGAACTATAGGCCAGATTCATGCGATTGTTGTATGCCATATCCTGATCGGTGATGGTATAGATGCGGAACTTGCGCACAAACGCTTTTAGCTCTTCAGCAGAACGCGTCTGCTTAACGCGCCAGATGGCTTGCGCCAGCGTGTTTGCACCACCCCACCCTGCCACATAGATAGGTCGCGGGTCTTCCTCGTCGGCCAGACAGATGAGCAGCCAACTGCCAGGCGAGTCGTTGCCTTCGCCAATGACCTTGATGCCACCTCGCTCACTGCCCATCACGGTACGGCTCCTCAGATACTCAGCACTCGGCCAATAGCCTATCCGTTGTTTGCCGTTTTCCTTCCTTACAGACAGGAATCTCTTCTGTTTCGAACGTTTCATCAGGTTCTTCACGTCCTTTTCGTATGCATCGATCACGCGGTGCAGATACTGTGCCCATTCTTGGGGATATGGGTCACAGTTCCATCCTACCGACGTTATCAGCGCCTCAATCTCGAACATGTCGGCATACGCCATCAGATGCACCACCGACTCCATATCGTCTGGCTCTACATCCGCCGGAGCAATGTCTGTACACACTACCAGTCGTGGTTTCAGCGACACATCATTTGGCAAGCCATATGCCGACGACCCCGTAGTAACCGCTAGCAAAGTTTCTGCCATCAATTTAAGTATTGTCTTTCTCTGCACCATAGATATCTTTCGTTATTGGCTAAGACTTGAAATCTGCTATATGTTCTAATATTATCAAAGGAAAAATTAAATAGTTTGGGTTTGTACAACCATGTGAAAGGGGAATCCCATTTCTGAGATTCCCCTTTTTGAAGATCACTTCTTGTGGGTGCCCGGTGGGACTCGAACCCACGACATTCAGAACCACAATCTGACGCTCTAACCAACTGAACTACGGGCACCATGTCGGTTTTGCGGATGCAAAGGTAATGCTTTTATTCGGAACAGCCAAAGATTTATCGAAATATTTTCTATTTAATTTCACGTAAGGGGTACCAATCGCGCAAATCAGCCTGTTTTTCTATCGTATTCTCGATATTATCAGGCAGCAGCGAGAAGAAGTCGAGACCCGTCAGTTCCTCTAGCTCATCGACACTACGAACATAGCGGCTCATGTCACGTGAAGCACCTTTGTTCTCGTACAAGAAACCGATGGCCTTGTAATAGGGCTTGCCCTGAGAACGAGTTTCCTTGCGAAGCACAACCTTGAAAAAGGCCTCGGGCACTACGACTTGATTATGGCCGATGGTCTTGTGCTGCTGGTCGTAAAGTACTGGACCACAGACAATGTAAAGATCACCATAGCGCTTGGCCCAAGCACGGCACTGCAGCTCTACATCGTTCCACGCACCAGTATTGAGATTGTGACGCTGTGGACAGATATTAGTGAAGAGAAACGACTGTTCCTGCGCCTTTTTATCCCACTTGTTATCACCCGAAGGACACATGTGACCTCGGTCGTAACCAGAGCCTCGGTAATCGGAGTCGTAAGCACGAGGATTGCTGACCTCAGTATCCTCGTGGAATACCTCGTTGTTACGCTTGTTATGACCGCTGACGTGGTTGGCTGTGAGATGCCAAGCTACCCAGTTGGGAATACGGTTACGGGCATTGTATGAGCAGGTGTACCCTACCCTACGCAGGATCTTCCCCTCGCTGCCTTGCAGGTATTTGGGAATCTCAAGACTATTGGGAGCCTGTGAGGGTTTGGTATCATAGAATGCTGCGGGTTCAGCCATCAGGCTGTCGGCCTGCTGCTGGCTGTCGGCAGGGGCACTGGCCTGATTGCAAGCAGTCAGCAGCAGGAGTGATAAAAGATAGAATATGGTTTTCTTCATTTTCGTTGTCGTTTATCGCTCTGGTTATTATTCGTCAGCTACAAAGAGAGGGTCTTCTGGCATAACCATAACAGGAGTCTGTTCGCTGAGTTTCAGAAGGTTATCGGGTACGTATTGCTTATCTACTACCAGACGGAACATATATTCACGAAACCACTCGGCGGTCATGATGAGACAACCCTGCTGACCATAAGTGGCACCCCATGAATTCTCGACCTTCCACTTCGTCGGCTTGCCATTGGCATCAAGATCAACGGCTGTCAGCGTCATGGCATGGGTGGAACCGCTGTCGAAGGTAGAGATGCGCTGTGCCTTATCCATCCCGAACGTGGTACCAAAGAGCGACTCATAATCAAAGTTCTGAAGGTCGCAAAGACCACGCTTGCGGTCAAGGAACTTGCCTACATCGTAGGAGCTGTAGAGTTTCCGACCATCCTTAAGCGATGCGATGGCCAACTGCTCAACATCTTCCATGGGCAGGTTGAGGTACTTCCAGTTATGACCGTCGTAGGTGTGGCGGTCGTACTCCACCTCGTAGGTCTTATAATAGGGACGACGCGGGTCGTTCATGACCATGATGAAGGTACCGTCAAGGGGCTGTCCGACAACCTCAGCATAGAAGGACTGCGGAGTATATTGTTTCGGTGCGCCAAGGGGTTTCCCGTCCTTGTCGCGGAAAGCATAGGTGAACTGCGTGGGAGGCTCGCCAAGAGTGAGCACCAGCATGTGATAGACGGTAGCCAGCATCTGGGTCTTTGCCTTTTCCAATTCGGCAGCTTTCTTGCCCTGTGCCACCATATCGCGCAACTGAAGTCCGAACTCACGGAGTTTGGAGTCAATGAGTCGTGACATGCGTGAGGTATTGTCGCTGGAGAACGTTTCTGGCATGATGGCCTTTGGCACAAGACCGTACTTGGCGGTGAGATCGGCTACACCACAGAAGGTGCCGCCATCGCTGAGGGGATTCTTGAAAAAGAACTGCACGCGCTGGTCGTCAATAGGTTTCTTGGCGGTATCGATAATGCCCTGAAGGAAGAGGTTGGACTTCTCCAGCTGATCCCAGAAGAACAGATAGTCCTGCGAGAACTCTACCGAGAGGGAATCAGTACGCTTGGCAAAGTTGGCACGCAGCACATTTAATCCGCTGAACATCCAGCAGCGTCCACTCGACTTCTGGTCGGTAATAGACTGTTTCTTGGTCTCGATGCTGAAATAGGTATCCACATCACCGGCATTACGCTGGTTCTGCGCAAGGTTATCGATGGCATTAGCCGCAATGGCGTTATGCAATGCACGGTCGGAGGCCGTAGTCGTCTGCTGCTTCTTTATCTGTGACAGCATCTGTTCGGAAATGCCCCCATGACGGTTTTGTGCCGACACAACAGAGGAGCATGCCAGCATAACTGATAAGATGATAATATTCTTTTTCATAGGATATAGAAAAATGGATTCTGGATTGTTTTAAAAAAGGGAACGCCTTGAGAATAAAGCGTCCCCTCTTCCTATTGGATTTCAAGACGAGAAAGAGACTACTTCTTCGTCGTCTTCTTTGATACCTTGATGGTCTTGGTCGTCGTGGTCGTTGGGGTAGTTGTGGTAGTCGTCGTGGTCGGCTTATAGTACTTCAGTGCCTCAGGCATCCATCCTTGCAGGTCCTGGATGCGGTCGGCATCTGACGGGTGGTCGCTTAGCAATGACGAGGAGCCGCCTCCCGTAGCCTGTGACATGCGCTGCCAGAAGGATACTGCCACCTGCGGATCATAGCCCGCCATCGCAGCAAAGACAAGTCCCATGTGGTCGGCCTCGCTCTCTTGTTTACGCGAGAAGCCCGCCGTAAAGAACTGACCACCGGCATTGGCCACAATCTGTCCTAACTGAATCATGCCGTAACTGACACCCATGCCCTGAGCGACGGCGCCAATGACCTGCATGCCGTATTCCTGCTTGTAGGCATTGCTCAGACGTTCAGCCGAGTGTTTGGCTACTGCGTGGGCTATTTCATGCCCCAATACGATAGCCAGAGAGGCTTCATCCTGCGTAACGGGCAGCAGGCCTTCATAGACGACAATCTTGCCGCCTGGCATGCAAAATGCATTTACCTGCTTATCCTGCACAAGGTTGAACTCCCACTGATACTGAGAGACTTCGTTGCCAAGACCATTGGCATTGAGGTAACTGACTACAGCATTAGCCAAGCGCTGACCGACACGCTGCACAAGTGCAGTTTTGGTGGCATCGGTTGATTTCTTGGCTGACTGCATGTACTGCTGGTACTGCTGATTACTCAGACTCAGCACCTGCTCATCGCTGACGATGAGGTTCTGCTTTCTTCCCGTGATGGGCACGGTAGATGTGGTTCCGCAACTCGTCAGAATAGCGGCTACCACAGCAAGTAGAAATAACCTGACCGACTTCATAGGCTCTCAAGGATTTTCAGATTAGTTTGCAGGTTCTGCAGGAGTCTCAGCAGCGGGTGCTTCCTTCGCGTCAGCGGCAGGTGCAGCTGCATCCTGTTTCTGCTGGCTAGCATCGAAACCGGGCAATGTGTTGGGGTTAGCGGCAGGTGCCTCAATACCCTCAGTCACAGAACGGCCGATAGTAGGTTTCGGAGCTACATAAGCACATACGATGCTGATAACAACCATAGCGATGGCCAGACCCCAAGTGGTCTTCTCAATAAAGTCGGTGGTCTTACGTACGCCACCAATCTGGTTGTAAGAAGAGAAGTTTGATGCCAAACCACCTCCCTTTGACTCCTGAATCAGCACAATACCAATCATCAGGAGTGCTGCAATTACGATAAGAATTACAAATAATGTGTACATTTTTTTAATTATTTTGTTTATTATTTATTATTAATTTCTCCAAAAAGCGAATTTGGTCTGCAAAGTAAGCATTTTTTTTCGGATAAGCCAAACTTAATCGCTTAATAATTTCTAAAGCCTTCGAATATCTGCCTTGTTTGACGTAAATTCGGGCTAAAGTCTCCGTAAAATACTCCTCTTCCTCATTTTCTTCTTCCTTTTTCATCTCCTGTACCGGAGTGAGTTCCGGAACTTCACTGAGCACGATGCGCCCACCTTCCTGATCAATGAAACTATCAATGAGGTGTTGGCCTCGCAACTGAGGTATATCATCCTCCGGCTGTCCTATCTCGCCCTCGCTCTCAAGCAGGTAGGCCACGTAATCGACTGCCGCATCGGCTGGCGTGGGTTTACGACGGGCTTTCTTCTCGCCGTCCTCCTCGTCCTTGGGAATGGAGTCGAGGAAGTTCTCAATGAGCGACATGGTGCGATTCTCCTTGCCACTTGCTCCTTGCGTCTCGGCATCCGGCTCCTTGTCCCTGGAATCCTGCACCTTGTAGTGCGCAGCCTCCACCAACTGGAAGATGACCTTACGGTCAGTGATGTAGATGGCAGCTCGGCGCAGTTCCTCGTCAAAGGAAGGGTCGTGCAAGAGGTACAGATTCTGTAACAGCAAAAGTCGTGCCGTCTGGAAATAGGGATAGAGTGCCAACAACGAACGCAACTCATACAGGGAATCCCTGTCAAGTCGTTCAGGGTGGTTGATATACTCAGTCAGCTCCATATCTCCTACATTTCTCCCAACACTCATTGCCATTACCAGTTCGCCGCCGTAGCATTGAATATCTGGTCACAGATGTTATCGAACATCTCTTTCACCAGTCCCTCCTGTACATCATTGAGTGACTGGGTTGTTTCAAAGAACGAATTGGCAGTAAACTGCCTTTCAAAGTCCTCCTTGTGATTCTTGTTGTTAGTAAAACGCACGTTGACAGTGATGGACAATTCCGTCTGTGCAGAATAGCCTTCGCTGGACACAGCCTTGTTGCGCTGGTCGTAGCGTGTAATCTCACCCTCCAGTTTCCAGTCGCCATTCCTTCGCACCTGTATCAAACGGGTATGATTAGCAAACTGGTCTCTCAACTGGGAGTTGAACATGCCCTCCATAGGACCCCACACATAGGCGGAACGCACGGGGAAGTCGTTAATCTGGATGGTTTTCACCTCGTCATAGTTAATACTGGCACCCGTGAACTTATAGCTCACGGAGCACGCTGACAACAATGACAGTGCCAGCATACACACAAGGATGCGCAGTTTACTTATTGTCCAGTCCATATTGCTTCAGTCTTCTATATAACGTACGGTCACTGATGCCCAGCTCCTGAGCCGCTTTCTTCCGATTGCCGCCGTTGCGTTCCAGTGCCTTCTCCAACATCTGGCGGCCAAGGTCGCTCAGGTTCAGGCTCTCGGGTTCATGTTCCAGTTCTACATATTCCTCGGCCTCCGCGTCCTCCATCATGGCAGGTGTCATTGGCTGTATGGGCTGCAGGGGAGCCAGTTGGGTAGTAGGCAATGTAGAATCTGCAGTCAGGGGCCGTCCACCTTGTACTTCCTCTATCTGCTTCTTCAGGGCTCCCATCTCACGACGCATGTCATTGACGTTACCACGCAGTTCGAAGAGAATCTTATAGAGTATCTCACGCTCGCTTTCAAACGAGTGCTCACCCTCACGATGAATGGTGGCCAGTTGGGTGCTCTCCTGATCCTGCGGAATAAACTTCAACAGGATGTCAGGCGTAATGGTACGCTCGGTGCTGAGGATGGAAATCTGTTCCGTGATGTTCTTCAGCTGTCGGACGTTACCCGGCCACTTGTAGCGCATCAGCAGGTGTTTAGCCTCATCGGTCAGCACAACCTTATCCATGCGGTACTTCTCAGCCATCTGCATGGCAAAGAGGCGGAACAGCAGTACGATATCCTCGCCACGCTCACGCAGCGGCGGCATCTGTACCGGCACCTGATTCAGACGATAGTACAGGTCCTCGCGGAAACGTCCCTCGCTGATGGCTTGACGGATGTTGACATTCGTTGCTGCCACCACGCGGACATCAGTCTTGCGGATTTCCGTACCACCCACAGGGATGTACTCACCGTTCTCCAGCACACGTAGCAGACGTGCCTGGGTAGCCATCGGCAACTCGCCAACCTCGTCCAGGAACAGCGTGCCCTTGTGTGCCACGCCGAAGTAGCCTGGAGAATCGTTGATAGCTCCCGTAAAGGAGCCCTTTACATGGCCGAAGAGTTCACTGTCAATTGTACCCTCGGGAATGGAGCCGCAGTTGATGGCAAAATACTTCTCGCGGCGACGCGGGGAGTTATCATGAATGACACGCGGAATAATCTCCTTACCCACACCACTTTCACCGACTATCAGCACAGACAAATCGGTAGGCGCCACCTGTAGGGCGACGTCAAGCGCACGGTTCAAAGCCTCGCAATTTCCTACGATATTGTACCGCTGTTTGATGGTCTGGAGTTCCGACGTATTCATTTCAGCGCACAAAGGTACGAAGAAAAACTGACATAATGGCAGTTTTGTGACAGAAATTATGCTTTCGGCTGTTCTTTTTTCACTGTAAAGCGTGCTTTCTCACCATCTTCACGCTTTTCGTGATAGAGTTTAGGCAGCGGGTTGGCCAACGGCTCATCGTAATTCTGACGATTACGGAACACGTCGATGGCCATATAAACGGCCTGACGGAACGACTGTTCGTCAGCGATTCCCTTACCTGCAATATCGAAGGCAGTACCGTGATCGGGAGAGGTTCGGATGATGGGGAGACCTGCGGTGAAGTTCACGCCATTCTCCAGTGCCAGCGTCTTGAAAGGAGCAAGTCCCTGATCGTGATACATGGCCAGCACACCGTCGAAACGGGAATAGGCTCCACTGCCGAAGAAACCGTCTGCAGCGTATGGGCCGAAAGCCTGAATACCAGCCTTTTCCAACTCTTCGATGGCAGGGATGATTACTTCCTGTTCCTCGCTACCCAACACGCCACCGTCACCGGCATGAGGATTGAGCGACAGTACGGCAATACGCGGATTTGAGATGCGCAGGTCGCGCTTCATTGCCAGGTGGAAAATGGTGGCTTTCTCCACTACGGCTTCCTTCGTAATGGCACTTGCTACATCCTTGATAGGCAGATGAGTCGTCACCAATGCCACACGCAGGGTGTCATTCATCAGAATCATCAGCGCCTTATGGCCCTCACCTACACACTGCTCTATGTACTCCGTATGACCACGGAAGTTGAACAAGTCGCTCTGGATGGTATTCTTGTTGATGGGCGCCGTAACCAGCACGTCAAAGAGTCCATGACGGTAGTCGGTCATTGCTCTGTCAAGTGCTTTCAGTGCGGCCTCTCCAGCCTCCTTCGAAGGCTGACCAAGTTCCACTTTCACCTCTTCTTCAAATGTCGGCAGTAAGTTCAGTCGTCCCTCCTTCGCATCTTCGGCATTCTCAATGATGCTGAACGTGGTTTGCAGGTCAAGTGCCTTACAATGATAGGCTGCCACCTTAGGTGAGCCATAGATTATCGGAGTACATATCTCGAACATGGCCGGATTATCAAAAGCCTTCAGTATCACCTCGTAGCCAATACCGTTCGTATCTCCATGCGTGATAGCCACGCGAATTTTTCTTTCCATAACTTTGACTTTATCGCTTATTATCTTAATGTTTAATGTTTATCCTTGTTCTTACTCGACAGCAGGCCGCAGGCAGCAAAGATGTCCTGTCCACGACTGGCACGTATCGTTGTAAACACGCCATGATTGGTCAGATAGTCACGCATGACCTCCATGCGATGCTCGTCAGAGGCGGGCAAATCCACATCTGGAATCTCATGGAACCGGATCAGATTGACGCGGCACTCCAGTCCCTCTACCAGCTTCACAATCTCACGGGCATGCAACGGCTGGTCGTTCAACCCACCAAAGCAGATGTACTCAAACGAACAGCGGCGCTGGTGAGTGAAGTCATATTGTTTCAACAACGCCACCGTGTCGGCAATGCTCTGGGCACGTTCGGCCGGCATCAGCTGCAGGCGCTGCTCATGGATGGGCGAGTGCATGGAGATGGCCACATGACACTGGCTCTCGTCGAGAAAGCGCTTGAGTTTATGAGGCACACCTACTGAACTGACGGTAATGCGTTTGGGACTCCAGGCGTACCCCCAGTCGGCAGTAAGTATCTCTGTAGCACGTAGCACGTTATCGAGATTGTCCATCGGTTCTCCCTGTCCCATGAAGACAATGTTGGTGAGCCTGTCGGCCTCGGGCAGGGCGTAAATCTGGTTCAGGATGTCGGCCACCGTGAGATTACCCTCCCACCCTTGTTTGCCTGTCTGACAAAACAGGCAGTTCATCTTACAGCCTACCTGACAAGACACGCAAAGCGTAGCGCGCTCGCCGTCAGGAATAAACACCGTCTCCACGCACTTCCCGTTCTCGACGGGGAACAGATATTTGACAGTGCCATCCTTCGAGCGCTGGCAATCCAACGGCGACATCGTGCCCACCTCATAGACTTCCGACAGCCGTTGGCGGTTCTGCTTCGAGATATTCGTCATCTCATCAACGGTATGCACGTGCTTCTCGTAGAGCCATTGGGCAATCTGCTTGGCCGTAAAGGCAGGCATCCCTAACTCCAGCACAGCCGTTTTCAGTTGTGCTGGCGTCATTCCGAGCAAACGTTGTCTTCCGATTTCCATCTCTTTTTGTTATTACGCCGCAAAGGTACGAATAAATTTTGAAACGGCCAAAAGTCACCTGCTCTTCAATGTCAGACAACGCTCAAAACCGCGTTGCACATTCCTTACCGTCAGCGTGATGTCGCCTGCCATCTTCATGGTTCGCACAAGGACAACCAACTGACCACTGAACAGTCGCATCTGTGGTTCCGTAAATGGTTCCAGGCTGGTGGCATCGCCGTTACAGGCCGCTTGATAGATGCCTGCTCCTGTCACTTCGAACGTGAGTTCGTCATCGGCAGCGGGACAGAATACTCCATTCGCATCAGTCATCGATACAGTAACAAATGCCAGATCGTCGCCATCGGCCTTTAAAACGGTACGGTCGGCAACCAACTGCAACGCAGCAGGTTCACCTGCCGTCACCTGACGGGTACGGGCAGCCTCCCTACCCTCTGCATCGTAGGCAACCACCTCTACCACACCAGGCTCGTAGCGTACATCGTTCCAGCGCAGGCGATAGCGGTCAAGACGACTGGCAGCATTCTTCTTGATACGTCCCTGAGAACGACCATTGACAAAGAGCTCAGCCTCAGGATAGTCGGTATAGACATAGACTGGCGTCACCTCACCCTCGCGGCCCGGCCACGTCCAATGAGGCAGCATGTGGAGCGTGTGCTCCTTGTGATTCCAATGGCTGCGGTACAGATAGTAGCGGTCCTTTGGCAGACCTGCCAAGTCGCAGATACCGAAATAACTGGAACGTGCCGGCCAGTATTCGTCATAGGGCGACGGCTCGCCCAGGTAGTCATAGCCCGTCCAGACAAACTCACCGATGACCCACGGCTTCTCATCCTGCCATACCCAGTCATCATCGGGCAGGTTCGACCACGGGCAGTACTCCACATCGTAGCCGGAGCACTGGCCGTCAGCCGTCTCTATAGCCT
>Ga0310690_10006787_pt1 | contig 14947 bp, 13 predicted proteins | sample AusTroGonzalo_MG_2_FD_207661 | JGI IMG/M metagenome (GOLD analysis project Ga0310690, IMG submission 207661) | Bovine rumen microbial communities from tropical cattle in Woodstock, Queensland, Australia - Gonzalo_04 (v2) (version 2) | ecosystem: Host-associated > Mammals > Digestive system >...
GAGGATCCCTCTATTCCCGCATTGTTCTGGGGGTAAAGGTTAAAGATCTGACCGGCGGTTATAACATGTGGCGGAAAGAGGCTCTTGAAAAGATAGGGCTTGATTCCATCATCTCAAGAGGCTACAGCTTCCAGATAGAGATGAAGGCCAAGGCCGAGAAGAGAGGATGTTCCATAAAAGAGATTCCTATAGTGTTCCCTGACCGGGTATCAGGCGAGTCGAAGATGAGCCAGGGGATTTTCCTCGAGGCTCTTGCCAATGTGTGGAAGGTACGTAAGTGTTTAAAAAATTCTTAAAGTTCGGTATAACAGGCGGACTGGGTACAGTCACCAATCTGATACTCTTCTTCATCCTTGCTGACTGTCTCCATTTTCCACCAAGCCCGGCGAGTGCTTTCTGTTTCTTGATTGCAGGGACTCAGAACTACCTAATAAATCATCTGTGGACATTTAAGGTAGAGAGCAGAGGCACCCGGCCATCTTTCTCCCTATGGGCAAAATTCATGATGTCGTCCCTTTTCGGTCTGGCAATAAACCTTATTGTGCTGAATCTGCTGCTCCATTTCTTCACATGGCCGTACAAAACTATTCCTCAGGCCTTGGGTATCCTGGCTGGAATGGGAGTGAATTTCCTCTTCTCTAACTTTCTGGTCTTCAGACCCTGAGACTGCTTACTGAATGCTGACTACCTTGTAGCCTTTATCCTCAACTGCCTTCTTGATGACTGCATCATCCACATCCCCGGAGAGGGAGAGGATTGCAGTTCCTGCCTTGTGGCTCACCTCTGCAGAAGTCACGTTTCCTAAAGCTTCCAGAGTCTTCTTCACATTTGCCTCGCAGTGAGGGCACATCATTCCTTCAATTTTCACTGTCTTTTTCATATCTTTACTCCTTTTAACATTCTCTTTTGCTACGCCGGTCAGGTTCAGCCGCAGGGCGTTCATGCACACCGTGAAGCTGGACAGGCTCATGGCCGCTGCTCCCACCATAGGGTTCATCTTCCAGCCGAAAAGCCCTGCCGCCAGCGGGATGCAGATCAGGTTGTAGAAGAAAGCCCAGAACAGGTTCTCGTGGATGTTCCGCAGTGTCTTGCGGCTTAAGGCTATTGCCTTTGCCACATCCATCAGGGTGCTGTTCATAAGGACGATGTCGGCGCTGTCCACAGCCACATCTGCTCCTGCTCCGATGGCAATCCCGATATCGGCCCAGGTGAGGGCAGGGGCATCGTTGATCCCGTCTCCCACCATAGCCACCTTGCCATTCTCCTGCAGGGTGCGTATTGCCTTCTCCTTCCCCTCCGGAAGCACTCCGGCAATCACATCATCTACTCCCACCTGAGCTCCGATAGCCTTTGCAGTTTTCTCGTTGTCCCCGGTGAGCATAACCACCGTCAGCCCCATATCCCGCATCTGCCGGATTGCCTCCGGCGAGTCTGATTTTATCACATCTGCCACTGCGATTATTCCCAGCAGCTTACCCTCTTCCTCGAAGAACAGCGGCGTTTTGCCCTGGGCAGCCAGGGTCTCGCCCACCTGAGCTATCGGTTTGCCATCCTGTGCCGCCGGCACATCCACCGATGCCAGAGTGCCTATGAAGGCGCCGCTGCCCCCGTGCATAGCCCGGTTTGCCACCACTGCTGTAACTCCGCTGCCGGAGAGGGCGCTGAATCCAGTTACATCCGGCAGCGCTGCCCCTCGTGCCCCAGCTTCGGCCACAATGGCTTTAGCCAGCGGGTGCTCGCTCTTAGCCTCCAGCGCATAAGCCTTTTCCAACAATTCCGCTTCGCTCACGCCCACGGCCGGGCAGATGTCGGTGACGACAGGTTCTCCCCGGGTGATGGTTCCAGTCTTATCCAGGGCCACAATCTGCACCCGGCCGGCTGTCTCCAGGGCCTCGCTGGTCTTGAACAGAATGCCGTTACGGGCACCCAGCCCATTCCCAACCATTATTGCAACCGGGGTTGCCAAACCCAGGGCACAGGGGCAGGAAATAACCAGCACCGAGATTCCGCGGGCCAGGGCGAAGCTGAGGCTCTGCCCGGCCACTGTCCAGCCCACGGTGACCAGGGCAGCGATAACTATTACGGCCGGCACGAAGATGCCGGATACTTTGTCTGCAATTCTTGCGATAGGGGCTTTGGTGGCCGCCGCATCGGATACCATCTTTATTATCTGGCTTAAGGTGGTGTCTTCGCCTACCCGGGTGGCCTGGCATTTGATGTAGCCGGACTGGTTTATGGTGGCGGTGCTGACCCGGTCGCCGGGGACTTTGTCTATAGGGATTGATTCGCCGGTGAGGGCCGCCTCGTTCACTGCGCTTTCCCCCTCCAGTACTATGCCATCCACAGGGATGCTTTCCCCTGGGCGCACTGCGAAGATGTGGCCGGGGCGGACCTCTTCTATGGCCACCTGGACCTCTTTGCCGTCCTGCAGGAGGACAGCGGTCTTCGGGGCCAGCTTCATAAGGCTTTTAAGGGCGTCTGTTGTCCGCCCCTTGGACATGGCTTCCAGCATTTTACCCACTGTGATAAGTGCGGGGATCATGGCTGCAGACTCAAAGTAGAGCTGATTATGGTAGAGGTCTGCTATGGCAGCGCTGTCCCCTGCAGGGATGCTGCTGGCCATCTTGAAAAGGACGAACAGGCTCCATCCGAAAGATACTGAGGATCCCATGGCCACCAGGGTGTCCATGTTGGGTGCTCTGTGGAGCAGGGAGCCGAAGCCGCTGGTGAAGAACTTTTTGTTTATGCACATTACGATGAGGGCCAGCAGCATCTGGATTATGGCCAGGGTTATGTAGTTCTGGTGCAGGAATGAAGGGAGCGGCAGGTGCAGCATGTGGTGCCCCATGGTTATGTACATCAGCACCAGGAGGAAGGCTGCGGAGAGGATGAGCCGCTTCCGAAGTGCCGGGGTTTCCCGGTCCTTGAGCGCCTCTTCGTCGGCAGAATGCTGGATCGAAGCCGCTGCTGAGGCAGGGTTGGCTTTTGGGTCGTTTAAAGGGTCACTGATTGACCCTTTAAATGAGGCGCTCTTCGGCCGGGCGCCGTAGCCGGCTTTCTCCACCGCCGTGATTATAGCTTCTGGGGTGGCGGTTCCATCTACCCCCATGGAATTGGTCAGGAGGCTCACGACACAGGAGGAGACCCCCGGCACCTGGGATACCGCCTTCTCTACCCGAGCCTGGCAGGCGGCGCAGCTCATTCCTGTAACAATATATTGTTCCATCACTTTATCTTCATTCTTCCCTGACCCATGGGGTCGGCGTACTGGGCCGGTATCTTGCCGCCCAGCTGTTCAACGTACTTGGCGCAGACATCACGGTCGAAGGTGTCGTCCAGAATGGTTATCTCTGCATTGGCAAACAGATGGCCGTCACCCTGGTCCTTGAGGACGAAGCGGGTGGAGGCAATCTTGTATTTCTTTTTCAGGTCAATAGGCTCGCCGTTCACCTTCAGATCCTTTACCCTGTATGGTCCTTTCACTCCTTTAAAAATGTGGTTGTCATCCATCTTGGCTGAAGAAGGAACAGAAGTGTCAACTGTAAACGAGAGGCCGGAGACATGCAGGAAACCGCCTGAAATATCCGGCAGATACCTTACTCCGAACTCAAGTTCATCCAGAAGTGTCTGCCCCGGCACCTCTGCAACACACATCATATTGCCGAAGGGAGAGGTCTTGAACACATCACCATAGCGGAGCTCTCCCGCAGGGATTGTGGCCCGGATGGCACCTCCGTTGATAAGCCCGATATCAGCATTGAAGAAGGCCTTGAAAGCATCGGAAAGAAAATCGCCTAAGTTTGTCTCCTCGCTTCTGACCAGCCAGTCATTCTTCTTGTCAGTGGCCACCAGAGGGAAGTCCAGATATCCGATCTGCTTGGAGAGAGCGCCCTCATAATCTTTTTTAATTTTTTCTATAAAAGCCTGGGTCTTTGAATCAAGATCCACAGGGGGATTCGCAATAAGCTCATTGGTGATCTGACCGTCAGGAGTGATTGTAATCTTTCCCAGATGGCTGAGCTTGGTTCCTGTTTGGGTTATGACTATCTCTTTGCCGCTCTTGTCTTTTGCTTTGAGGGAAGGGGTGACCTCGTGGGAGTGACCGTCAATCAGGATGTCGGCTCCCTGTATGTTTGCCACCAGATTCATGGCGTTCCATTCCTCGGTTATCCCGTGCTCGCCCAGATGGGCTACCAGAATCACATAATCGGCTTTCTCTTTCTGCCTTGCCTGGTCGATTGCGGCCTGGACATCGGCAAACATATTCTTTCCTTTGTTCTCTCCGCCGAAGCTGTAGATGAAATTGCCCTTTCCGTCCTGGAAGGTTACGGCAGCTGTCTTTGTAAGACTCTCGGGTGTGGCTACGCCTACATACGCTATTTTCTTCTTGCCATATCTGATGATTTTATAAGGCGGGAACACTGTTTTTCTGTCCGGAAGTGTGTGGAAGTTGGCGCAGACATAACCGCATTTTATCATGCCTGCAAGCTTCTTGAACTGCTCCATTCCATAGTCGAACTCGTGGTTCCCCGGGATAGCCACGTCATATTTCATATAGTTCAGGATTTCGATTATATCTTCACCCTTTGAGACAGCTCCGGCAAGGTCGCCCTGCACCGCGTCGCCCGCGTCCACCAGAGTGACGTATGGGGTCTGCTTAAGCGCCTCGTTCCTGTATTTGACGACACCTGCATAGCAGATATTGTTCTCGATGCCGCAGTGGACATCGTTGGTGAAGAAGACGACTATATCGTTTTTATCTTTGGCACAGGAGGCCAGCATAATGGCAGATGCCAGCAGAAGGGTGATAAGCTTTTTCATATTTATAATATAGGGGATAATCTGGTTTTTTTCCAGTCCTTATTAATTACATCTCCGTCCACTGGTACTCTGCTTCTGTGTCGAAATGGAAGATGCGGTCGTGTTCCGGAGAGTCCACTAAGATGGCTCTGCTGCTGTTCTTCTCGTAGAAGCAGGGGTTGGGGCGGATCTCTGTATGACCTACCACCTGGCCTTTGTACTGTCCGTCTTGAGTCCACATGTCGGAAAGGAGGCTCCGGGGGCGTACCCAGGTGGGCGGACTGTAGGGACTTTCGCCATAGGAGTTGGTGCAGTAGGGACCGAAGTCGAATATCTTGTAGTGGTCTGCATGGAAGATGCCGTTGATCCGCTGCAGTATACTCATGCTGTTCCAATTTGGAAGGGAGTAGGGGGCCGGAACATCGGTCTCTTTATTGATTCCATAAATCGAGAGCCAGGTCTTTGTGATTCCGGCGTGGGAGAAGATCCAGCCGTCGAACTCTGCCACCATGTCAAAAAGCTCAATATTATAGTTGATGATAGACCATATCTCTGTGGCGTAATCCCACTGATGATCTGATACCCAGGGATCCGAGAGGTAGGCCAGGTCGTGGTTTCCCATCAGCACTGTCACTCTGTCGGGATTGCTCTTTTTAAAATCGAGGATAGACTGCAGGTTCTCCATCTGGTCGGGCTGCCGGCTGTCACTGCTGTCCACATAGTCACCCAGGAACACAATGCGGTCATCTTTCGACGCTTTTGCCTCCTCCCAGTGGTGAGTCCCGTGAACATCAGGAATTACTGTTATCCTCATGAGATAATTATAGCATATTTGTCATTTTGGGTTTATACTTAAGGCTGGAGAATTAATATGGCAGATATTTCAAAAGATGTTAAAAACCGGGACAAAATAATTGTTCGGACAAGTATTATCGGTATTTTGGCAAATATATTCCTTGCAGCTTTCAAGGCTGCTGTGGGGATTATCTCCAACTCCATCGCAGTTGTGCTGGATGCGGTGAACAACTTGTCGGACGCTCTTTCGTCGGTCATCACAATAGTGGGGACCAAGCTGGCAGGGAAACTTCCGGACAAGAAGCATCCTCTGGGATATGGCCGTATTGAGTACCTGAGTGCCATGATTGTGTCGGCGATTGTGCTCTATGCAGGTATCACTGCCCTGGTGGAGTCTATTAAGAAGATAATCCATCCGGAGAAGGCAGATTACTCTGCGGTCGCCCTTATCATCATAGCTACGGCTGTGGTTGTTAAGCTGGCACTGGGCCGTTATGTGAAGGCCAAGGGTAAGGAGGTCAATTCCAGCGCTCTGGTTGCCTCTGGTTCCGATGCTCTGTTTGATGCTATCCTCTCTGCCTCGGTCTTTGCTTCTGCTGTCTTTTTCCTGGTCACAGGAATTTCCCTTGAGGCCTATGTGGGCGTTCTGATCTCCATCATGATCCTGAAGGCCGGCTATGAGATGTTGACCGATACTCTTGATGATGTGCTGGGGCGGCGTGCCGACAAGGAGATAACCCAGCAGATACGCCAGATTCTGGTGCAGGAGCCTGAGGTGCGTGGCGCCTATGACCTCATCCTGAACAATTACGGTCCGGGAAAGGAGTATGGTTCTGTCCATCTGGAGCTGCCCGACACTATGACTGTGGATCAGGTTGATGCGCTGACCCGCCGGCTGGAGGCCAAGGTTTACCGTGCCACCGGGGTTATCCTGATAGGTGTGGGCGTTTATTCCTATAACACCAAGGATGATGATGCGGCCAAGATGCGCAACATGGTGCTGGAGACAGTTCTGGCCTATGACTGGGCGCTGCAGCTGCACGGCTTCTATGCGGATACCAAGGCAAAGACTATGCGGTTTGATGTGGTGATGAGCTTCGATATCCAGCCAAAGGAAGGGCTTGAGATTCTTTTCCGGGATATGAAGCGGCTGTTCCCTGATTATACAGTTCAGATCACACCGGACGTGGATGTAGCAGACTGATAGGTTGTAATTTTTATGATTGATTATGGATTGAAGGATAGAGTGGCGCTGATCACAGGGGCGAACAACCCTCAGGGGATTGGCGCAGCCACGGCTATTGCTTTTGCCCGGGAAGGGGCTAAGGTGGCTTTGGTGTACAAGAAAGTGCCCAGGCCTTTTGACGTGAACAAGACTGATAAAAACGGAGTGGACCGGTATTACCAGGCGAATGCGGGGAATGCCGATGCTGTGGAGAGCCGGCTCGAGGAGATAGGTGCTGATTACCTGATTTTGGAAAGTGATATCTCTGATGATGCGGCTGTAAAGGGCATCTTTTCTGCAGTTTTGGAGCGGTTTGGAAAAGTTGATGTCCTGGTAAATAATGCGGCCACTGATGATGAGACAGGTGCAGACACAATAGAGAAAATTACCCGGAATGTGATTGATGACACTTTTGCGGTGAATGTCCGGGGCAGCCTTCTGATGATGAAAGAATTTATCAATCACCGCGGGGATTATGGAAGGATAATCAATATTTCCACCGATGCGGCCCAGGTTTTTGCAGGGCAGATTACTTATGGTGCCAGCAAGGCGACTTTGGAGGCCCTGACCCGCAGCGTTGCTCTCGAGGTGGGGAAGTATGGAATCACTGTGAACTGCGTTGCCCCCGGCCCCACTCAGACAGGGTGGATTGATGATGACCTGGAGAAGGCGGTTGTCCCGCTGATCCCGATGGGGAAGCTGATTCAGCCGGAGGATATTGCCCAGACTATTTTATTTTTAGCCAGTGAACAGGCGAAATTGCTTACCGGGCAGGTTATAAAAGTGTCCGGCGGACACGCACTTTGATTTTTTAGGAGGATTATTATGTTAGATATCAATGCAAAAGCACCGGACTTCAAGCTGCCGGATCAGGATGGGAAGATGCACACTCTGTCGGAGTACAAGGGGCAGAAGGTGATTCTTTATTTCTACCCGAAGGATAATACATCGGGATGCACCAAGCAGGCCTGCGGGTTCTCGGAGCTTTATCCTCAGTTCCGGGAGAAGGGTGCAGTGGTGCTTGGTGTGAGCAAGGACAGCGTGGAGAGCCACAAGAAGTTCCAGGCTAAATTCAATCTGAAGTTCACACTGCTTTCTGACACTGAGCTTGAAGCTATCAAGGCCTACGATGTGTGGAAAGAGAAGAACATGTACGGCAAGAAGAGCTTCGGGGTGGTGCGTACCACCTACCTGATTGACGAAAAAGGCGTTATAGTGAAGGCGGCGGATAAGGTGAAGGCTGCCGAAAACCCGGCCGAGACATTGGAACTGCTTTAAAAGGTCATTTTTTATATTTGTTGGTTGCTTTTGGGTCAGACTGTGATATAATAAGGTCAAATGTATCAGACCCCATTCAAAATTAAAGCTGAAGCTATCCAGCTTATCTCGGACATTGCCGAGCTGCAGGCCCGCTGCGGCGGCAAAGGGGAGAAGTGTGCCTCTTACAGGTCGCTTCTCAGGGAATATCTGCCCGATAAGTTCAGGCAGGGGTACGGCACCGGCCGGCTCCCCTTCCTGATGCAGGATTTGCTGGGCTGGCTGGACAAGGCCCCGGATCATATCCTGATTAAAGGGTGCGAGCTGCTCTACGAGATTGAGACAAACCAGCCCTTTGACGAGGATAACGGGGAGATCGGCCGGAGGTGCCTGCTTTCGCTCCTTGGCACCTGGAACCCTGTGTTCCAGAGCCTGCCGCTGGAGGAGGTGGTGGCAGCCAGCCAAAGCCAGTACCGCTATGCGCTGCGGACTGCCGGGGATGCAGGTGACTCTGGTGTGTTCATCACCTTTATGCTGCACCTGATACTGGCGGCGCTGGAGAAGTGCGGCAAGGGGGCTGGGGGTGCTCGGGGTGCTGGTAAGCCTGCCGTTGTTAAAGGGTCAAGTGGTGGTGCTTCTGGTAGTGTTGGTGACCCGATAAAATCTGACCTTATAAATGACCTGTTAAATGCCCTTTCACAGAACCCGGCTGCCACATACGACGACCTGGCCGCCCTGCTGGGGGTATCCCCTGCTACGGTGAAGCGGCGGCTTGGGGACTTGAAGAAGGCTGGGGCCATAACCCGGGAGGGCTCCAAGAAAGCAGGCACCTGGAAAGTGAACTGAGGAGAGAACCATGAAATATACTGATGCAGAAACATTGCTTAAGAAATATGTGAGCGGCGATACTCTGCTGCGCCATTCCAAGACTGTCTCTGTGGCTATGAAATATTTTGCACAGAAGGCAGGGGAAAGCGACCCGGAATTCTGGGAGTGCGTGGGACTGCTCCACGACATAGACTTTGAGAAATATCCCGACCAGCACTGCATCAAATGTAAGGACATCTTCGAGGCCGAGAAGGCCAACTTCCCTGACATCACCGACGGACTGGTTCACGCAGTACAGAGCCACGGCTGGAAGCTGTGCTGTGATGTGGAGCCCACCTCCTACATGGAGAAAGTGCTCTATACTGTGGATGAGCTGACCGGTCTTATCTTCGCCTGTGCCATGGCAAGGCCTTCCAAGAGTGTGACCGACATGGAGGTGAAGTCTGTGACCAAGAAGTTCAAGACTCTGGCTTTCGCCGCCGGCTGCAACCGGGAAGTGATCAAAGAAGGGGCTGCCCTGATGGGCAAGGAACTTAATGATGTGATTCAGGACTGCATACTCGCTATGCGGACAGAACACGAGGCGTGCGGGTGTTGATATGGTAATAGACTTCAATCATATGAAAGAAGAGATCATCCATCACTTCAAGGGTGGTGAGCGGTATATGGCCACGAAGATGGTGACCGACGAGAAGAATAAGTTTATGGTGAGCCGTCTTATTCCCGGTGCCAGCGTGGGAAAGCATACCCACGACACATCAAGCGAGTTCATCTATATCCTTGATGGACACGGCACTTCCTATGTTGATGATGAGGAGACCAAAGTGGGTCCAGGCTTCTGCCAATACTGTCCGAAGGGACATTCCCACGAGCTTATAAATACCGGCACCAAGGACTTGGTTTTCTTTGCCGTAGTGCCGGAACAATAATTAAATAATCAACTCCACTTCCAGTCTGCAACCTCTGGCAGATCCACACCGTACTTAGCAATATACTGCTTATGCTCCACCAGCTTGTCCTTCATCTGCTGGATCAGGTATGCACCTCTGTTGCCCAGCTGAGGCAGGTTGTAGATGACGCTCTGCACCAGGTTGAACCTGTCGATTCCGTTAAGCACTCTCATGTCAAACGGTGTGGTGATGGTTCCTTCCTCGATATAACCCCGTACATGGAGATTCTTGTTGGTCCGCTTGTATGTGAGTTCATGGATCAATGATGGATAGCCATGGAATGCGAAGATAATCGGCTTGTCAGTGGTGAAGAGGGCATCGTACTCCTTCTGGGAGAGGCCGTGAGGATGCTGTGTGTCGGACTGGAGCCGCATCAGGTCCACCACGTTGATGACCCTTATCTTGAGCTCAGGGAATGTATCCCGGAGTATGGTGACAGCCGCCAGGGTCTCCAGGGTCGGAGTATCTCCTGAGCAGGCCATGATCACATCGGGCTCTGCTCCCTGGTCTGTGGAAGCCCACTGCCAGATGCCGATTCCCTGGTTGCAGTGCTTCACTGCCTGCTCCATGGTGAGCCACTGTGGCCGCGGGTGCTTGGATGCAACCATTACATTCACATAGTTCCGGCTCCGGATGCAGTGGTCGTAGCAGGAGAGGAGGCAGTTGGCGTCTGGCGGCAGGTAGAGCCGCACCACGTCGGCCTTCTTGTTGGCCACATGGTCCAGGAATCCTGGATCCTGATGGGTGAATCCGTTGTGGTCCTGCTGCCATACGTTGGAAGCAAGGATGTAGGTGAGGGATGCAATCTTCTCTCTCCAAGGAAGCTGGTTGCAGACCTTAAGCCACTTTGCGTGCTGTGAGAACATGGAGTCTACAATCCTGATGAAGGCCTCGTAGCTGGTGAAGAAACCGTGGCGGCCGGTGAGGAGGTAGCCCTCCAGCATTCCCTGGCACACATGCTCTGACAGCATAGAGTCCATTACTCTTCCTTCAGGTGACAGATGGTCGTCCTCCGGCAGGATATCGCCGCACCATGAGCGGTTGTCCACGTCAAACAGTGGGTTGAGCCGGTTGGATGAGGTCTCGTCCGGTCCGAAGGAGCGGAAGTTCCGTGCATCCTGATTCAGCTTGTAGATGTCCCGGACAAAGGTGCCCAGCACTTTCATATCCTGAGCCTCTACACTGCCGGGGAATGGCAGTTCAACGCCGTACTCACGGAAGTCCGGCATCCGCAGGTCCTTAAGCAGCTTGCCGCCGTTGGCATGGAGGTTTGCACCCATTCTCAGGTTGCCCTTCGGTGGGAACTCCTGCAGTGCTTTAACAGGTACGCCATTCTTGTCAAACAGCTCCTGAGGCTTGTAGCTCTTGAGCCACTTCTCGATAATCTTGATATGTTCAGGGCTGTCGGGCTGTACCGGCACCTGATGGGCTCTCCAGTAATCCTCAACCTTGAGTCCGTCCACCTCTTTAGGTCCTGTCCATCCCTTGGGTGCCCGGAGTATGATCATCGGCCACCGCGGACGCTTGGTCTCGCCCTTTTCTCTTGCTGCCTTCTGGAAGGACTGTATCTGCTGGATACAGAGGTCCAGGGTGTCGGCAAACTTCCGGTGCATCTTGGCCGGGTCGCTTCCCTCTACAAAGTATGGAGTCCAGCCGCACCCCTTGAAGAAAGCCTCAAGCTCGGCATGGGAAATGCGGGCCAGCACTGTCGGGTTTGCAATTTTATATCCGTTCAAGTGCAGAATCGGGAGCACTGCTCCGTCGTTCTTGACTGAAAGGAATTTGTTGAGCTGCCAGCTGGTGGCAAGTGGTCCGGTCTCTGCCTCGCCGTCGCCTACAACACAGGCTGCTATAAGGGTAGGGTTGTCCAGAACTGCACCGAAAGCATGGGCCAGTGAATAGCCCAGCTCGCCACCCTCGTTGATGGAGCCCGGGGTCTCCGGAGCCACATGGGAAGGGATTCCGCCGGGGAAGCTGAACTGCTTGAAAAGCCTCTGCATTCCCTCTTTGTCCTGTGTGATATTGGGATAGACCTCCTGATAGCTGCCGTCCAGCCAGTCCTGAGCCACCATTGCATTTCCGCCGTGTCCTGGGCCGGAGAGGTAGATCATGTCCAGCTCCTTCTCCTTGATCACCCGGTTCAGGTGGGAATAGATGAAGTTCTGGCCGGGGCAGGTTCCCCAGTGTCCCACGATTTTTTTCTTTATATGCTCGGGCTTCAGAGGGCTCTCCAGAAGCGGGTTGTCCAGAAGGTAGAGCTGGCAGGCTGTCAGGTAATTGCTGGCGCGCCACCAGGCATCGATCACTTTAAGTTCTTTGTCTGTTGCATGTTTGATTCTCATATTAACTCCTGCCGAAAGGGTACCATAAATAGGGGTATCTGTCAAATTTTAAAGAGGGGAAGACTATTCCCTGTCTGTCCCGATGAGGCCGTTGAGGGTGTTGTACTTGAGGAGTACGATGGCAGTGGTCATTACTATGGTCTCGATGATGAGTGGGGCAAACCACAGGTTCTGGGGTCCCAGCAGGGCTGGTATGGAGGTTATGACCAGGCTGTTCACCACAAAAGCCCGCAGCACATTGATGGCCAGGGCCGATTTGCTCCTGGTGGTGGAGTAGAGGAATGCGGATATAGTTACAGTCACCGACTCAAGCAGGATGGAGACCAGATACTTGGGCATGTGCCGGGTAAAGAGGGCCAGGGCTGCTTCGTTGGCATTGAACAGCAGGGATACTGATGGGCCCGAGAACAGGAGGATGGAGTTGACCAGTATTCCACCGCCCAGGCTGATACAGATTCCCGCTTTCAGATAATAGCCCAGGTCATACTCGTTCTCCTCCCCGTAGCTGTTGCCGAAGAGGGGCTGGAGACCCTGGCTGGCCCCCACGAAGATAGAAGCGGAGAAGGTGGCTATATACATGAGGAGGGAGTAGGCGTTGAGGGCATCATCCCCCAGATGACGGGCCAGCATCACATTGGTGAGCACCATGGTGACAGGGGTTCCGAACTGGGCCACACATTCAGGCATTCCCCGTCTGAACATGTTGAAGATGAGGCGTGGATTGAAATGGAGCCTGCTTATCCTGAGCGTTCCCCGTTTAAAGAGGAAATGACCCAGAACACAGATAAGGGACAAGGCCTGGGCAGATCCTGTGGCCAGGGCAGCCCCCTTGAGCCCCATGTGGAGGGGGAAGATGAGTATATAGTCCCCGATTATATTCAGTACCGAGGATCCGATAGTGAGTATGCTGACCAGCTCCGGGACACCGTCGTTCCGGGCAAAGCCCAGGAATGCGCTGTTGAGGCAGCAGGGGATGATGAAGACCGAGTACCAGAAAATGTACTCCTTGACCAGTGGGAAGAAGGTATCGGTGGCTCCCAGCATCCGGGCCAGAGGCCCTGTGAATATGGTCCCGAAGAGACAGAGTACTGTGCCGATAGCTGCGTTCAAGAATATGGCCAGAGTAAATACCTGGTTTGCCCCCTCGAAGTCCTTGCGTCCTATGCGGATTGCAGTTATGGTCAGAGCTCCTATGGTGGTGAGCATGGCCAAGGCAGTGAAGAACATGATGAAGGGGAAAGATATGTTGATGGCTCCAACCGCGTTGATTCCCACTCCGTGGCCCACGAAGATGCCGTCCACAATTCCGAAGAGGAATATGCTTACCATGCTGAGTATGGAGGGGAATGTGTAGCGTATGAGCTTCCTTGTCTGATCCTTCATTGCATCATAATCTTATCCCTATTGACAAATTTTGTAAAATCATTAAATTTAATATACTTGTGTAAGAATCTGCCCGGATCTGTGCAGTTATGAGTCCGTTACCTTCATACCTGCCTGCTTCTAACAGACTGGTGCAGTGAAAATTTTATAAAGGACTATGAAATGAAAACTATCTTTGTTAAACCAAAAGATGTTGTCAGAAAATGGTACGTTCTGGACGCCGAGGGCGTTCCTCTGGGACGCGTGGCTGTAAAGGCTGCTAACCTTGCAAGGGGTAAGCACAAAGCATGCTATGTTCCTCATCAGGAGATCGGCGACTTCGTCATCATCATCAATGCTGAGAAAGCAATTGTAACTGGCGGCAAAGAGAATAAAAAGATTTACTATAACTACTCTGGATATCCAGGCGGAATGAGAGCAGAAACCTACAAGGCTGTTCTCGAGAAGAAGCCTACTTATCCGATGGAAAGAGCTGTAAAGGGAATGCTCCCACACGGCGCTTTAGGAAACAAGCTTTTTGCAAACGTAAAGATCTACGCAGGACCTGATCATCCACATGCTGCTCAGAATCCTGAAAAGCTGGAAATCTGAGGATAAGGAGAGTAAGAAGTGGCAAAAGTAACTAATCTTTCATTAGGAACCGGTAGAAGAAAAACTTCTGTTGCACGGGTTTATCTTAGAAGCGGAAACGGCGCAATCGTGATCAACGGAAAAAGCGTTGAGGCATATTTCGCTAACCCTGAGCACGTGTTCACTGTAAAGCAGCCTCTGGTAGCTACAGCTTCCGAAGGCAAGTTTGATATCCTTATCAACGTAAAGGGCGGCGGAGTCAGAGGACAGGCCGGTGCCTGCAGACACGGCATCGCAAGAGCTCTTGCAGCTAACGATGAGTCAAATATCAGCGTTCTCCACGCCAATGGATTCCTCACCAGAGACTCCAGAATGGTAGAGAGAAAGAAATATGGTAGACGCGGTGCGAGAAGAAGATTCCAGTTCTCAAAACGTTAATATCTATATTACCGGAATTCAAACAAAGGAGGCATTCACCGAGGTGTCAATCTCGACTGGTGCCTCTTTTTTTATTTCCGATGCCGATTTTTTTTCCTTCCCGTACAGCAAGGGGGATGAGATCACTCCCGAGGTGGTGGAGCAGCTGGAGAGGGGCCACAAGCTGATTCTGTGCCGCTCCAAGGCCCTGTCTCTGCTGGACCTGGTCGAGCACTCTGCCTTTATGCTCCGTACCAAGCTGCGTCAGCGGGGGTTCGAGGTACCTGTGGTGGAGACTGTCATTGCACAGCTTAAGGAGAAGAACTACCTTGATGACAGCCGTTTTGCCCGGCTGTGGGTAAGCTCCCGGCTCAAGCGGA
>Ga0310690_10006788_pt1 | contig 14946 bp, 15 predicted proteins | sample AusTroGonzalo_MG_2_FD_207661 | JGI IMG/M metagenome (GOLD analysis project Ga0310690, IMG submission 207661) | Bovine rumen microbial communities from tropical cattle in Woodstock, Queensland, Australia - Gonzalo_04 (v2) (version 2) | ecosystem: Host-associated > Mammals > Digestive system >...
TAAGGAATAATTTGCTATTGGCTTGGATGAGATTATTAATCTTACCCTGCAGGAACTCCAGCTTAGAATTAGGAGCTGTAGCTCTACCGTCAATAGCTTCAACAATGACTCTAAGGGTATAAACATCATTTTCAACTTTGCCATACTCCTTATAACACTTCATAAGAGTGCTCATGTTGTCCTTAGCGTGTCTATCCTCTTCGCCTTCGGAAATAATAACAAACTGGTAAGTAGCTTTAGGGTCGTCCTGCAACGCCTGAAGGGACGGAGCAATAAAATCCTTATTAGCTAACAGTACCTTATATTTGATATAGTCATCTGGACTGGATAAATCAAGATAGTTGTCTTGCTTGGTAAGCCGAACACTCACAGTCTCCCAGAAGTTATTAACCTTTCTGATAGCACTAAGAGCACCAACTTCATAACCCATAGCAGCCTCAAGGAAAGACTTCTCTTCATTTGTAAGAACATTCACAAAAGAACCAGACCTTAATCTAGGAGCAACAAATGTTCTCGAAGCATTTTCAGCCATACCACCGTAAAGGACATGCTTAGGATTGGTTACCATACCGCCTTCCTTCGGAATATGTCTTACAATGATTCTCTCATTTCTGAGAACATTAATTCTAGGACTAGGGTTGTAGGTGGCTCTTTCGGGTTCTTCCTTAACCTCTTGATTAGCCTTAATAGGAACCTCCTTCATTTCAATAGGAGATTCGTCGAGCTCAAAACCCAGCTCAGTACTTTTTGCTTTCTCTTCCATTTTTTTCATACTTCTCCTTTATTTAAAAAAGGGAGGAGGGTTACTCCTCCCTTTTGTTTCGATTAGCCCTGCAGGACAGCAGGAATTAACGACATAGTTCTAGTCGGGTCAAGAACGCAGACACCCAGAGTGGCCATTCTGTGAATCACAGCGGAATCCTCATCATAGCTCATGTAAGGGTTGTTCTTAGCACCAGTGAACGGGTTTCTAAGACCCCACTGATAACCTCTGTATTCCTCATCACCTCTCACCTTGCACTTGAAGATGTTCGGCTGGTCCATCGTACCGATGTAGAGGATATCATATCTGTAAGACTCAGCAACACCACCCATCGGGTGCATCACCTTATTTCTCACAGGGTCATCATAGAACGGGTCAACATCAACCTTGACTCTCACACCATTCGGAGCGAGGAACTCAACAAACTGGAAGCCAGCCTTGAGGGCATTGCTATGCAGATTGGACTGAGTCTTATCAATCACTCTGACGGAGCTGTTGTCAATCTCAAACTGAGACCAGCCAGAGATAGTGTCAAGGACAGCCTTGTGGAACTGAGAAGCACCTCTTTCACCAGTCTTGATGATGAAGTATCTGTCGCCAAAGTCAAGCTTAGCAGCAGACAGCTCATAGAGGGCATCCTCCAGAAGCTTCAGGGAGAAGGTGTTGTAATACACAGTATTAGCAACTTCCATTTGCTCTCTCAGACCAGCACCCATCTTAATGACATTGCCGGACTTACCGAAGTTCATGTACTCACCGTTGGCAGTTCTATTGCTTCTACCGTACATCAGGATGTTGTTCTTGTAGTCGGACCACTGGCACTCAACCTCCCAATCAACGACATGCATCCACATGTCTCTGACAGTCTTCTTGAGACCACCATTGGCAGTTTCCTCAACAGTAGGAACACCGACAGCAAGCTTCTTATTAAGCATGGAACCAGGGACCTTATGCTGAATTCTGATAGTGGAGAACTCATTTCTCATAGAGATAGGCGAGGAGAATCTCACATCACCAACCTTTCTGGAGAGTTCCTTCTCAACAGGAGCATACTCAACAGAGAATCTCTTACCAGCAGTCAGCTCGGCAGCGGGCATACCAGAGGTATTAGCACCCATCAGCTCCACCTTATAGACGGCATTAGTACCTTCCATTCTGGGCTCACCCAGAACTCTCAGAGGATAAACCTCATTCTTTTCACCGGCGATAACCTCGCCATCAGCGAACCAATCCTCAGCAAAGACCAGATAGAACGGCTCAGTGTTGGCACCAGCAACGCCTTCGGAAATCACAGAACCAGCAGCATTTCTAGCCTCAACAAGAGGAATGTTTCTTCTGGAGGAACCAACAACTTCCCATGTGTACTCATCGTCAGTATCAAACTCCTTAGTAGGGAACTGACTGAGGAAGGTGTCAAGGGTCTTACCTCTGTAATAAGCAAGCAGCTGAACCATAAGATTGGTGGCCTTCTGCGGAGCTAAAGCAAAGATGGAACCCAGGTGGTTCTCCTTGGTCAGGCCCTTCCAATGGTTGAAGCCGACCATTTGAAATTTATTTAACTTTCCAGCCATAAATTTGTGAATTAATTATTAATTGAACTTGTGAAATTAAATATCAATATCCCATTTACCAATGAACGACTCAGGGTCTTCACTAACACCACTCACAAATTTAAGGTTACCGTCAGAACTTCTTGAGGTATTGTTGAGTGTATGTTCTAATTCTCTGAGTCCCTTTTTGACCTCTTTCTTAACTTTACCTTGAACTAACTTATCAAGGTTTTTGAAGCCATCTGTAAGAGTGAATAACAGACCTACATTCTTAATGAACTCAGTCTTATTTTCCATCTCATACTTTTGTAAAGCAGTAAAGAGTTCTCCAGTCTCCTTATCCTTATAGACCGGCTTGCTAATGTTGTCAAGAACCTTTTGTCTAGTGCTCTTGTCTAACTGAAGTTCACCGAAGACCTTTTTATCCTCAAGGATAGATTTCTTCAAAGCTTCTGTCTGTTCTTTTCTTTCTCTCTCTTCTTGAGCTCTTTCCTCCTTAGCCTCATCAACTATCTTCTGATAGCTCTTTCTGAAGAAATCTTTGTTAGCAGCCAAGGCTCTTTTAGCCTTTCTAAGGTCACTGCCGTTCTCAAAGATTTCCTTAAGCTCTTCCTGAGCTTCTTCCTTCTCATAACCTCTGTTGAGAAGGTCCTGATAAATTAACTGCTTTCTGAGGTTTTCACCCTGTTCTCCTTCTGCATTAAGATTGTCTTCAGAGATACTGTCAAGATAGGCAAGAGTATTCTCGTACTGTCTTACAGTATCATTTTCAACACCACTGGAAAGGGCCTCATCAATTCTTCTTTGCTTCTCATCAAGCCGTAATTGAATTTGTTTTTCAATGGCTTCAGCAAAGTCCTCAGCTTCTTTAATACCATCAGCAGTTTCATCATCAAGGTCAGGGAAGACACCATCTTCTTTCAAGGCTTTGGCAATGGAAGAGTAGAAGTTGTTAGAAGGAGAAGAACCAGATTTCTTTTCAGAAGTGGTGTCTTCGACCTCTTGATGCTCTTCACTACCTACGCTCTCCGGGGTCTCGTCAAATAAACCTTCGACATTCAACTCCTCAGTAGTTTCTTTTGTATCTTTTGTTTCTTCACTTTCAGGGGAAGAATCCTGTGTTTCTTCATTGTCATCTGTCTGAAAGAGCATATCAATGTCCTGCTCAGACAGAATGTTGTCAATACCAAGTACTCCCATAATATTTCTCCTTTAACTAATAGTGGTGCAAAGATAAATTAAAGTTTGAAAATCTACAAGATTCTAAATAAAATCTTTATTATTCCATAAAGGAAATTATACAAAAATATAGGAGAGTATACACTCTCCTATACATTAATTACTGACATATTTTCTGCAAGTATCACAGAGCAACTTCTGCGCTTTCTTAAACATCCTTTTGCCTATTTCTCCGGCAAGGTATTGATACTCTTCACTGTATGGGTCTATGCCAAGTGCTCTGCTAATATGCATTACTAGATGACCTTTCTCATGGTCATATGTGTCCTGGAACTCATCGGCACTGTCAGTCATACCAATAAGGACTATAGAGGCTCTCTTTTCTATATTAGAATAGGTAAATCCAATATTGTTCTTTCTGTCTTCCATCAACTTTTTAATTTTGAAATACGCCTCTTTATTACAGTCAATATCTATGAGGTCTATAAGAATATTTGATATGTAATACTCATTAACTGCATAGTAAACTCTTATACTCCAATCATAGTCTTCCAGGTAAATATCTTGGACAATCATATTACATCCTCCCAAGGAATGGCACAACCAGAACCTATACAGTCAGCATAGAATCTAGTAAAAGGCAATCCATCATAACCATCTGGGTCTTCTGTGTAGTCCTTGACATAAAGAAGAAGACTTCTCTCATCAGGAATAGATGAGCCTAAGAAATCGGCTTTAGCCATATTAGCTACATACAGACAGTCATATTCGTGTTTGCATTCAAGTGATACATTATATATCCTGAGCATCTCCTCAAAACTTTCCTTACTGATAGCATCTAAGTATCTTTTATTACCACCAACAGTTTTATACATCTTTGAAGTAGCCCAATCTACCATCTTCTTTGAGAAGTGCCAGCCATAGTAGGATAAATACTCCTCCATTCCTGAAGGAAACTTTTGTTTGTAATCCAGTCTCATAATTAAATAAATAAAGGGAGTAGTTTCCTACTCCCAGTTAAACCATTATCTCATCCCTCTACGCTCTCCATAAGAATCTCTCTCATGCGAATAGAAGGTTTCCTTCATAGCTCTGGAGTAGCCATCTTCATAGCCACGCTCATAGCCTTCCTCGTAAGATTTGTCGTGCTCCTTCATACCAAAGGAACCTCTCCGACCAAATCTGTAGTCATCATTTTCTCTTATTTCCCACATTCTCATAAAAATTAATGTTGTAGTTTCTCAATCAGTTGCTTATTTGTTTCCATAAGGGCAGAGATACTCCTAGACATTTCTGCCATCTGAGCTTTGAGAGTATCAAGCTCCTGCTTCTGCTCTTGCTTTTCGGCAAACTCAGGATTGAGTTGGGAAAGAATTTTATCATACTCTTCAACCAATCCTTTATGAAAATCTATACTATTAATTATATCCGTACTCTTCTGTTTTAAATTCAGTATTTCTGCATTCATTGCTTCCCTGTTATCAGAGATTACAATACTCTCTCCGTTACTGGCAGAGTCTGCAATATCTAACTGTGCTGGTAAACTATTATAGTTGACTGTTCTATCGCCAACTTTAACAATTAAATCTACCACCATTTCCTGAGGTTGTCCAAAAGCAGTAGGTAATTGATACTTCGCTCTTGCCATGGGCTGATTAGCCACACTTCCCAGCTCTATCCTAGGAGTATCACCCTTATGTAGAATAAATATTTGACTGTTAGGTCTTACTGACTGAAACATAATGTTACACTTTTAATTAACCAATTAACTGTAAAAGACCAGCAAATCTGTCATAGTATACAATGTGGACACCAATAGAACCAAAGTCAGCAACAGTAACCGCATCACCACCAGCAAAAGTAAGAGTTTGAGTATTACCAGCCATAGTGAATGTCACAGGAAGAGTTGTAGTAGTCCCTGTAGGGATAGCGTCAGGGAGATAGACTAACAACAGTCCCCTAAACGGAGTGCCGTCGAAGTCGGGATTAAATTGGAAATCAACTGTAGTATCAGTGACAGTTACCTTTCTTGCCTCAATTGTAGGAATCCCATTGATGTTAATATATTGGTAAGGGAATCTAGCCATAGTGTTTCCCTCCTATACATTAACCCCAGTAGGAACCAGCACCATAACCATAACCGTAATAAGGAGTATTATTTACAGCTGTGAGGTTAGGCCACTGCACAGGAACAGTATTAGGCTGAGAGGCCTTAATGGAATTCACTTCAGTCCGAATGGGCTCTAACAGAGCGGCAATCTGAGCGGTCTGAGCAGCATTGTCAATCTGACCTCTGAGGATAGTGTTCTGCGCCGTGAGGCTGTCAATCTTACTTTGTAACTCTCTTTCCTTGATAGCACAGAAGCCATCATTCATCGCAACTGTTTGAGCAGCAATAGCATCGGTGATGGACTTAGTGTTTCTATCGGCCTGAGAGCCTAACAGATTTGTTTGTTCGATAGTTTGAATTCTGGACTCATAACCCTGTTGAGTAGTGAGCAGTCTATTCTCGCAGCAACACTGAGCTAACTGAGAAGCAAGCGTGGAGTTACCAGCCTGAATAGCATTCACAATCTGCAGGGAAGACATTCCAACTTGGGAACCAAGAGTAGCAAGACCAGTATTGATAACACCGAGAGCATCCTTGACGGAATTCACATCGGCATTAAGAGTAGTGGCAAGCAATCTGACATCAGCATCAGTACCATTGATGGCGTTCAGAATAAGGTCAGCATTGTTATTTCTATCAGCCTGAGCACCCAGAGCAGCAGCGGCACTATTGCCACCACCAAAGCCTCCCCATCCACCGAAGCCACCCCAATTACCAAAGAGGAGACCAAGGATGAAACCAACAATACCACCGCCAAGACCATTACTACCAAAGAGGCCATTGCCATTGTTCATAGCAAGCCAAGCAGGAACTTGGGAGTCATTTCCAAAGACATAAGTTTTCGCTTCTTCTGCCATAATTTTAAATCATTTAATCATTAATAGTTTCTTCTGTAAGCTTACGGATGCAAAGATAAGTCAAATATCTCAGGAAAGACAACAATACTAAACCCCATTACAGAGTTAACTATAATGGGGTTTTCTTTAGTAATGTATTTAAAATAAACAAAAAAGGAGTGGGGTTAACCACTCCTTTTAAGTCGATATTTTATCTCATAACTTAGTCACTTTGGGCCGCTCTTGTTCCCATTCGCTTTCCAAAATTGTATAGCCGCATTTCTCGCAAGTGTGAACATAGGAATAAAACGGCACGGTGTGTTCAACCTTCGCAACCTGTACTTCTCCGCAATTCGGGCAGATGATTTTTTCTTCGTGAAAGTCCATAATCGTAGTAGTTTTAATGTACTACAAGATACGAAAAATCAGTGAATTACACAAGAAAAATGTCAATCATTTAGGGCCGGATTTATTTTAGTTTGAAGATGAACTTTCCATCCAAGATATAGCGGTTGTTCGCTTGGATGGTGTTCGCAAAGTCCACAATCATAAAGTACGCCTTGCTACCATCACGGAATATCCCATTATCAATGTTGTCGGTAACGAAAAATCGCTTACCCAAATCAATGGACGGGTCAATCCACATTTCTTGGTGAAAATCGTCAGTCCACGCAACCATACCGACCGCATCCTTGTTTCCAGACTTGGCGTTGTTTAACTCCCGATTTGTGGCGTTTACATAATACCAATAGTCGCCAATGCTGGGCGGGTTGCCGGGATTATATCCGCAGGTTTGGTAGCCGTACCAACGATAGATGCTAATATCTTCAAGTGGCACAAGTTCGGTGCGGCAAAGGAACTCGCCGCCGATGTACTTCAATGTGATAATTTCCTTCAAGACTTCCCGTCCCGTTCCGTCCGATTTCCGTGTGTTGTTCGCTTGGACAAACGCCTCCCAAATCATTTCAAATTCGCGGAACGCACCCTGGAACGATTCGACACGAACACCGTCCACACGGATTTCGACATTACCAAGCCGGGCCGTTGGTGTGCTACCAGTTATTCCGTTGTTATATTGGTGGGAGCCACCCGTGAAGTTGTTACTATCCACATCGTCCCCGTCTATGTTGCTTAATGCCTTGATACGGAACGGGCCAAAACAATCGGAACTACTATGGTACAATTCGGTTGGCGTTGAACTTAAATTCCCGTTCATAGGGACATAACCCCAATATCGGAAATCAATTAGCCCGTTCCCCATACCGGGGTCAGTAGGCCCGATTACCATATAAAGTTTCTTCCCGCCAGATGGGGTGCAGAAAGTAACCTTGTTCCCGTTCTCCACCCTCACTTCGTTTGCAACCTGTTCCGAGGACAACATTGAAACGGAAAGGGTTTGGTTATTGAACTTCGTGCAAGCGAGGAAGGTAGCACCTTCCGGGACATCAACATCGTAATCATAGTTCTGCGTCATTTCCGGTCCAGCAGAAACGAGTGTCGCAGAACTCAATGTGTCGCTATTATAAAAATTATAAACACGGACAACTGAATTTGCGTTTTTGCCATAAATGTTTACCTTGCTTATTCCCGTCAAGTCATAAACAAGTACACTATAATTCGCGTGGGCATCTTCGTCGCCGTTTTGTTTCAAGAACTTTCCTTCATCCGTCCTGTCGGCGGTCATTGTCGCGCTGATTGGGAAAAAAGGATGGTATGTGTTAATCTTTTCTACGGAATCTTCCAACACATCGTCAATCTCGCTAACATCCTGTTGGATTTCTTTTACATCTTCCAGCAAGTTTCCCCGTGTTACCTTTGAAATTTCAGTAACTTGTCCACCCGTTTTCCAAATGGTTACGGCAAGATAATTCGCACCCGCAGGTACACTCACAATCTTATCGTAACTTCCATCGGTAGGGTTTTCTCCAAGTTCAACAACATTCGCGGCCGCAATCGTATCGGTAGAATAGAACGCATATAAAAGCAACGAATCTACTGCGGTGGATGCCTTAATCCGTACACGGTTGATATTCGCCAAAGAATAGACATAAATGTCATAATTTGCGAAGTCCGTCGCAGTGCCGTTACTACTGATAAACTTCCCGGAAAGTAGTTCGTCCTTGTCAAGTATCGTGTATTCGTTTGGGTAAGCCAAGTCGGTCAAATCGGCACTTAATTGACTAACTTCCTCTTGGGTAGCAAACTCACTCGGGTCAACTGGAGGAACAATAGTCCCTATAGGGTCTGCTTGGATAGCAGTATCAGCTAAATCAAGAGACTGCTGTACTCCACTGTCGGTATCAGATTTTGGAATACCACCTGAAGGCTTTTGATAGGCTGTCGCACCTGCAGCAGCCCCACTACGAATAGTAGAGAGGTCATTAATAGTGTCTTGCTTACCTGCAACCTCTGTATTTAACGAAGAGAGGGCTTCTCCAGTTTCCTGATTAATGACACTCTGCTTCTTTCCTTTAGAATCATCAAGTATTTCATTTGCTCCAGCAACAACATTACCAGTCGCTGTACTATGGAGTCTACCTCCAATATCTATATTTGCCATATATCTTACGAAAGTATAATTGTTAAAGCCCCAGCATCATAGGTGTTGCTACTCCTATAAGACTTATAGGAAACACCATCAATAGTCTTGTTTTGAGGAGCATCCAGAGGGAATGTAAATCCACCCATAGTGGCACCATTGATTGTCATTGTAGCAGGAACATTGAAGAATACATAGTCGCCATCATTGGCAACATTGACCTGATAAGTACCAGCAGGAGAGGTCTTAGGAGTATTCAGGGCTGTCCCTTCAACATACTCAGCACCAGTACCCACTCTGATAGGATAGACCGCAGCCACACTTCTGGAAGCAGTCTTCTCAAGACCACCAATAGTAAATTCAGCAGTATAAGCAGTGTTACCTGCAGATGCAGGAGTGATGCTATCGCTTGTAGTCACAGAAGTACCACTACCCTCAATAAGAACAGTATCTCCCTTCTTAATCTTGATAATATTTGCAGAAGTACTGACAGTGGCGGTCAGGTTAATCGTAGTGGCTCTTCCAACAAATATAGGACTAGGACTAGCAGCAAGATTAACCGTAATATTACCACCAATGACAATTCGGTTAATCTGAGCTTGAGTCATATTGAGGTCAGAATCCAGAATGTCAGTGGTAGGAATACCTGTATCAGGCTTAGTATACTTCTCATTAATAGCCTCAGTAATCACCTTATTCTGCACTGGGTTTTCAGATTCCTCAGACATTTCGGCATCTACAGCAATAGTTTGACCCCCGCTATCAACTATGATATTACCAGAGCCAAGGATACTTTCGCCGTTGATGGTCTTAATGTTTATTCCAGACTGTAAAACATCTTGTTTTCCAGCAAGAGCCTCATTAAGACCTTCAACAGCAGTAACATCTGTTATCGGATGAATTACTTGGTGCTGTTCGTTTTTAATTGTTTTCTTTATTGCCATCTCAATTATTATCTTTTAAGTAAGCATCTAAGTCTCTTCTATACCAGAAGAGCTCTTTAAATCCTTCTACTTTTACTCCTTTTGGAAGTTTACCTTCTTTTACAAGATTATCAAAGGTTGCTCTACTTATATTTAAATAAGTATACGCCTGATACTTACTCATTGGTTTATCCCGTCTAGTATAGACCTTTAATATTTCAACTAGTTCAAGTTCTTCCTCTTCAGTTAAATTGCTATTACCCGCGTCTATATCTCTGTCTATTTTTCTAAGAAGTTTTTGAAATACGCTTACCATCTTTTATATGTAGATAAAGTATCAAGTAGAGAGTAAGACCTGTTATCATTAAGTGTATTAAGAACAATCCAATATCCGAAATAGGTATTCCTATATGGTAATCATAAATTGATAACAGGTCATTAACCACTACATAATGTAAAAACATCCTATGATATGAACAGAACCCAAAACAGTAGCTTGCGAGGTAGAGAAATGCCAACGATAGGAAGGATGTACATCCTATATAGGACAGTATCACTAAGTCTATACCAAAGTAAGATAGAGTACTATTTAAGAGTGAAACTAATGCCAAAAGCATAGGTATCACCTTCAATACTTCTATGGTTACTTTATGAAGTCTTCTTCTTGAGTTTCCCTCCAGTACCAAACCTTCTCTTAGTCTTTGTCAGTCCAGGGGTATGAACTAGTGGCTTAGGTCTGCCTGTTGTCTTTTTAGCTTTAGACTTAGCCATTGTTTTCAGTAGTATCAACAATGCTAATGACCACCTTCTTCATAGCATCCTTACCGGTGGTAGGAGTGACATTGATAGTCTGTCCAGCAGTGGCAGTCTTAAGGTCTACAGTAGCAGACTTAGAATTCTCAAGGACATATTGGTCAACATGCTCATCAACAATCACGGCAAGTTCGCCAGCGTCATTTCTCTTTTTGAGAGCAGTGATAACACCATTGGCGTTATATTCCACATAAATTTCGTCCTTAGTAACCAGATTAGGGTCACCTGTGACGAGTCTTAAATTAACCTTCTTTTTCATATCTTGATTTATTTAACAATTTCTTTTAAGTCATCAAAGTTCCCGGCACTCTCGCCACTACGAATAGCATTCGCCAAGACAAAATTTGTGAGGGTAATAATTTGCTTTCTGTTCTCAGAAAGTTCTTCCTTTAATGACGCATTCTCTTCCTTTAAGTCATTAACTTGATTTTTGAGGTCATCAATCATGTCTTCATACATTTTCTTGTATGCCTCAATGGCAGCATCAAAGTTTTGAACTCTGACACTTTCAACCTCTTCATTATATTTCTTTCTGGTGAAGAGCCATCCAAAGAAGCCACCAACGCCTGTAGTTAAAACATAACTGACAGCAGACCAGAGTGTTCCAAATTCTTCCATAGTTATTTACTAGTTGTTGTTTTCTTATTTATTTGCTTTTCTTTTAACCTGGCATCTGTTTTAGCTTTTTGCTTATCAAATGTCAGTCTATCCCTATCTAATCTAAGTCTCTCGTCGAATTCTCTTATTTTCTCAGCTAAGTTATCTTTAGCTTCTTGAGAATACACAGGTTCTTCAATACCATCGTCTTGATTGGCATTGGCATTAGCAGAGATAGTAGCAACTAGAATCTTGGTTTCATTGTCTCTAACATTCATCTGGTCCTTCATCTGAAGCTCCAGTTGCTTCTGTTGAGTCTGTTGAGTCGCAATCTCCTGTTGAGCCTGCAGTTGCTGTTGTTGTGCTTGTTCTGCTCTTTCTCTCATTTGTCGCTCATCTCTCTCAACAAGTCTTTGCTTTTCAGCAAGAGAGCTGGAGTTGTAGAGTTGCATAATCGTAGAGAAGGATAATGTCTGAGTTTGTAAGGCAGCCTGAGCTAAGACATCTAACTTCTGACCTAACTCCTGAGCAGCATTGCTGCTGTCTACAACTAGACCATAGTCACATTCAGCAAATTCATCACCATCAATCTCCATAACCCTAAGAGAGTTATCGGAGAGAATATATTGGAATTTCTTTGTTCTCCCCCTGAGAGCAATCTTGGCAGTCTCAAGGAAGCATTCGAGAACTCGTTTCTTTAAGTCTTCGTGAATAGTAAATAACCACTCGGTAATATGAGAGGACTGAAGAGTAGCTCTTTCAACACCACCAACTGTCTCTCTATTAGCAATTTGACCCTCTCTTTGCTTAGTAATACCAACAACCTCTGCCATCTCCATCTTAATGAACTCAAGCAGATTAATTTGCTGTTGGATGGAATTACCTAATTCAGCATCAAGGACACCATTAGAGGCGTTGTTAAGAGCACCTGCAATTTTACCAGTAGCAGCACCTATATTACCTTCCTTAAAGGAATCAATGACTGCAATACCGTTAGTTCTCGCATAGAACATCCACTTACCGATATCCCAGCCCTTAGGAACTTTAGCTAAGTCAAGGTAAATAATCTTACCATAATTCTTAGCCATCAGCTTGTTTAGTCTGTCGTGGATAACATCATAAAGGTAGTTGTACTTCTTCATCATATCCACAAGAGAGAACGGCTTCTCATCATTGAGATTATAGATAGAACCAATGATACCAAAATGACATCTGGAAGGATTACTTAACCTATTATATTGAATAGGTCTAGGTCTCATATTGACATAGATATCCTTACCAATCTTGGTGCCTTCCCAAGCCTCATTAATCCAGAAGATTTGTTCTTCCTCACCAAGAGTCTCATCACAAACATAAGTCTCAGGGTAGAAAGTAAACACCTCTTCTCCTGTCACAGGGTCATAAGATTTAACCTTTTTAATCTTCCTTCTGGACTTCCAGTAGATTCTGGAAACTCTGATGTTACCAGCAAAATCATAAGGAAGAAGATGGTCCATATCATCTACAGTAAAGAGAGATTCAGGGTCAATAAAGTAATTCTCCTCAACTACATCACTCACCATGTGTGCATGAATAAAACCAGCCCGCTCATCTATATTATCCATAGAATCAACAGGGTCAGTTGCAGATGCATACGGAAGTTCCTCTATATATTTAATATCCTTACTGGTCAGTACATCATAGAAGGTGTCAATAACTTTACCGGGAGACCAGTAGTCTTCGATAACAATCATATCGGCATCTTCAACCTTATTACTGAAACCAGATTTATATATTCTAACCTTATTTGGATTAAGTCTCTCTACTGTCGGCTCTCCTCCAACAATATCACATTGATAGAGTTCCTCAGCAACAGCTGCAGCATCCATAAAGCCCTGGTTAAACATAAAGGGAATATTATACTCCTTAACATAATGATTAAGGAGAGCATTTGCTCTAACTTCCCTCATGTCTTGCCATTCATAAGAATAATACTCACCAAGCTTCTCAAGCTTTGTATTGAAGTCTTCCTCAGACTGAGCATTCTCAGCAATTAATTGCTGTAAAGAAGCAAACACTTGCTGCTTCTTTTCTGCCTCTATCTCAGATATAGCATTAGGGTTAGTAATAACAACTCTATAATCAAATACTCTCTTAGACTCTTCGCCTCTAAGAACATTTAATTTAGAGTTCATAATAGGATAATGCTGTATCTTGTCAGGAATAAAACCAGCCTCAAGATTCTCAGGGTTAACTATGTTCTCAAGGTCTTGCATATGCAGAATACCATTGAGTAAATCATAGTTTATCTTCTTATGAATAATAGACTTTCTAACGGGACTATATGCTATAGTGCCTTGCTCTGCACCCCAGTCAACACACTTCTTCCGCCAAGCTTTTGTCTTGGCAGAGAAGGATAATTGTTGTTGAGGAAATCCGCTATATTGTCTACTCATATAATACCTTTTAAAATCGTTGCAAAATTAAGAAACTATTCTCAGTAATCCAAGCAAATAAATAAAAAATTAAGTATACTCTTAGTTTTTGCTAAATTTACTGTATTTTAGCATTCTTTTATCGTAATTATTGGTAAAGAATTTGTCATTGCCGAGGTACTCAGAATTGGCTTTCTCAATTCTGTCAACACTCATATCTCCCTGATACAAAATGATTTTCTCTTGCCTATACAGCATAACCATACCCATAGCTCTGATTCTATCAACATTAAGTTCTGGAGTATAGCTAGCTAACTCTTCAAGGAGTGCTCTGTTCCTTATAGTATACAACATAGGTATAGTAGTTTCCTGTAGCTCCCCTCCACTTCCTTTATTAATTACAACTATAGGCTTCAATAACCAATCTCTCAGCAAACCATTAGCATAGTCATTAACTGGAGCATTAGCATTAACCCCGTACTTATTACTGCCAAAGGCACTATATTTCACAAGTTGCTTTTCTCTAAGGTACTCAGGAGTCTCGGCAAGCAAGTGAGTACAATTCATCTTGGCAAAGTATGCAAAGATACCTTTCTTATTAGACTCAAAGAGGCATCTTGCGTTGTAAAACAAACACAGCTTCCTTACTATTTCAAAGTTATCATCAGCAAACGCTTGTCTTCCGGTGTACTCTGCTACTATTTTATCAGTAAACAAATCAAAGACAAAAGTAGAACTCAAAGAAGAAGACTCGGCTTGGTCATTATCAACAGGGTCATGGCCAACTATATATCTTCCACTAAAGACAGCTCCTTCCCTATTCCTTTCTGGCATCTCAAATATTTCAATAGCACCTCTTGTAGAGTTATCCACTCCGTATCTATGTATCGGAGTGTCTCCAGAAGGAGTAAAAGAAACTTCTCCGTCTCTGAGTACTAAATCACCCACATAGACATCACTGTATGCTCTAGGGTCTTCGTCTAGCTGAGCTATTCTCTCATTAATAGCAGCTGTGGGGAAGTAAGAAGCCTTAACTTTAATAATAGCTTCTGCTGGAGTAATCGGGTCTTCAGCAATAACTCTCAAAACAGACTGAGGGTCTGCAGAATACTTAGCTTTATATCTAGCAAGTAGAATTTCAAGTAAGGCCTTGATTACATCAGAGACTCCATCTTTATTATAGCACCCAGACCTGTTTATATAAGAAGGAAAGAAAAAGCCA
>Ga0310690_10006789_pt1 | contig 14944 bp, 11 predicted proteins | sample AusTroGonzalo_MG_2_FD_207661 | JGI IMG/M metagenome (GOLD analysis project Ga0310690, IMG submission 207661) | Bovine rumen microbial communities from tropical cattle in Woodstock, Queensland, Australia - Gonzalo_04 (v2) (version 2) | ecosystem: Host-associated > Mammals > Digestive system >...
GACGCGCTTGCCGGTTTCGGGCTTCACGGCCGTGTCGAGGGGCGCTTCGGCGGCGTGGGCCCGCTGCCAATCCGCCACGAAGCGCTCCAGCCGGCCGATGGCCACGCTCTGGCCGACGTCTTTGCGGAGGGCGCCCATGGTGCAATGCTTCTGGCACTGGCTTTCCTGCGGGCAGACGCGCCCGCAGATGGCCGGGAGAATGCTGCTCTGGCGGATGACGCCCAGCGCCTCGGCGTAGCGACCCTGCGCCACCTCGCGGATGAAGCCGGGAATGTTGATGGAGACGGGGCAATCCTTCATGCAGGGGGCGTTTTTGCACTGGAGGCAGCGATTGGCCTCCAGGCGGGCCTGCGCCTCGGTGTAGCCCAGGGCGACCTCCTGCATGTTGCGGCGGCGGACCGAAGGCTCCTGCACGGGCATGGGCTGCTGATCGACGGCGGCGCGCTCCTTGGGCGTCAAAGCGCGCCCCTGAAACGCGGCCAGCTGCGCGGCCGCCTGCGCATCCAAGGCTTCACGGGCGAGAACGCTCATGGCGTGGCCTCCCGGCCGAGCGCGTCGGCCATCTTGAGCAAATTGCAGGCGTCTTCGCGCTCCCGCGCCGCGAACGAGCGGTTGCGCTGCATGAGATTGTCGAAATCCACGGCGTGCGCGTCAAACTCCGGCCCGTCCACGCAGACGAACTTGATCTTGCCGCCGACGAGCACGCGGCATCCGCCGCACATCCCCGTCCCGTCGATCATGATCGAATTGAGCGAAGCGACCGTGGGCACGCCGAAGGGCTTGGTCGCCAGCGCGCAGAACTTCATCATAATCGGCGGCCCGATGGTGAAGCACTCGTCCACCTTCTCCCGCGCGCAAATCTCTTTGAGCGGCTCGGTGACGAGCGCCTTGCGCCCCGCGCTGCCGTCGTCGGTGCAGACCACGAGCTCGTCGGCGATGCGGCGCATCTCCTCCTCCATGATCAGCAACCCCTTGTTGCGGGCGCCCATGACCACGATGACGCGATTGCCCGCCGCCTTGAGCGCCTGCGCGATGGGATGCATCGGCGCCACGCCGATGCCGCCGCCCACGCAAACGACCGTCCCCCGCTGGGCGATCTCCGTCGGCCGGCCCAGCGGCCCGAGGAAGACGGGGAGCGCGTCGCCCGGCTCCAGCGCCGCCAACCGCCGCGTGGACGCCCCGACCGTCTGGAAAATGATGCGCACGTCGCCCGCCTCGGGGTTGGCGTCGGCGATCGTCAGCGGAATGCGCTCCCCGAAGGCCGCGTCCACCTGAAGGATGACGAACTGCCCCGCCTTGCGCCCCCGCGCAATCAGCGGCGCATGAATCCACATCGAATAAACCTCGGCGGACAACTGCTCTTTGGCGACAATCGGAAACATCGTGCGCTCTCTCCTTGCAATCCGTTCGCCGCAGTATACCAAAAACGCCCCCGGCGCCGCCTCAGTGGGCGAAGCGCGCCCCGCCGCGCGGCGACGGCCCGCCCGGACGCGGCCGGCGGCACGTCGACCCGTGCAGGCGAAGCCACTCCAGCCCCTGCCGGCGGAAAGCGGGATCCTCCCAACGCCGCAACGCGCGGCAATAGCGGCACCCCCCCTGAAGCGTGCCGGACGCGACATAGTCGTGCAGGTGGAAACGCAAATGGCGCAGCCAAGCGAGGTCGAAGCCCGCAATGCCCGCATCCGCCGCATCCACCGGAATGAGCCGCACTTCGCCGAAGCCCCCCAGCGCCAACTCCGCCGCCGTCGGATTCTCCCCTTCCAGGCGCCCGAACGCCTTCGCCGCCGCCACCCACGAAGCGCCCTCGCGCGCCACCCCCACCGCCGCCGAGGCCCCGGCGTAGTCGAAACACGCCTCGACCGGCCCCTCCATCGGCAACTCGTCCAAAAGCGTCCACGCCCCCCACCGCGACGCATCGTAAACCGTCCACGGCACGGACAAGCCGCGCTCGACCCGGGCGGGCGACCCCTCCTCCGGCGGCACCTCGGGAAGCGGCGGATGGCCCAGCTCCCCCAGCGCAGCGTCCATCGGGGCGAGCCGCCCCTCCTCCCCCAGCCGGTCCACGCTTGCGAAACGCGCGGCCAGGCGCAACCCGAAGAAAGGCTGCGTGTCAATCTCCGGCGCCGGCCCGAAATCCGCCCTCCCCCGGAAGCTCTGCATAAAGGAGTAGGCATTGAACCAAAACCAGCACCACTCGCTCTCCAGCACCGCCACATAGAAATCCTGATTCGCCAAAAGCGACGGCGATTCGACCACGACCGGCGTCATCGGAACGGCGCGGACGGGATTCGCGCACACCACCGCCATCATCTCCCGGAAATCCGCCGACGCCTGCTCCGGGTCCCCATGCCCGTCAAAGACCGCAAATCTCGCCGCGTCAAGCAGATACTCCCTCACCTCCGCCTGCGGCTCCAGCGGCGGCAAGCCGTTCGCCTCCGCGGCGGCCTGCGCCGAAAGAAGCGCCAGCATCGGCGCCACCCGCTGGACGCGTTCGCGCAGACGGTGAAGCCCGACGGCCGCCCCCGCGTTCGCCACGTCATCCGCCAGCATGTAAGCCTGAATGAGATTGAGCTCCCCGCAGAGATTCAGCCCCGCCGCCTGCCAACGCGCCGCCGCGAGCGCCGCCGCATCGCCGCCGTCCTGCGCCCGGAGCCGCCCGAGGACATACCCCCGGATGTCGAGCATCCAGAAGGCCATTGCCGCCATCGCCACCAGAAGCGCCAGCAGCAGCACGACCGACTGCCCCGCGCGGCGCGCGGCCGGGAAGCGGTTGGCGGCGGGTCGGCCCATGGTCAGCGTTTCAAATAAAGCGAGGCGTGGTCTTCGATTTCCCAGCGCGCCTTGAACGTCTGCTCCTCGCCCTCGGGCGAATCGACGCCCACCAGCGCCGCAAGGCGCCAAGGCGTCAGGCGTGGCGTGGCGAACGACGCGTCCACCCGGCAGCGGCCCCCGTCGTGGCGGACGGTGTGGGAAAGGCCAGCCCAGCGCTCGTAGTCCAAAATACCGTAGGATTCCGGCCAATCCTCGCTCTGGAGATAGGTGCGCACGAGGGCGAGCTCCCCGGCGGCGCCGTCGACCGTCCGCCCGCCGTCAGGCACGAGGCGGCGCCCGGAGACGGGAATCATCCCCACGCGCAACGCCTTGGAGCGGTGGAAGTAATTGTAGCCCACGGCGTCGGCGCGGGCGGCGCGCGCCGCCCCGTTGGCCAGCAAGAGGCGCGAGACCGCCCCGTAGGCGAAATCGAAGAAAAAGAGAAAGCCCGCCAGCAGCACGATCAGGACGATCAGGCTTTCGAGCATCGCCTGACCGCTGCGCGCGCCGCCCGGGGCCTTGCCCACCGGCGGCTCCTTACATCGAGCCGTCGGCGTCGAGCGAGCGCAGTTTTTCCGCGCCGTCGCCGATGTCCTGGTAGGCGCTCTGGGCCTCCGCGCCGACATCGTCGTCGATGGCCGACGTGGCGCCCGAGAACTTCTTGGCGATGGCCTTGCCGAAAAAGCCCACCAGCGTGAGCAGCGTAATGGCGATCAGCACCACGATGATGATGTATTCCACCATCGTCTGGCCTTTGCGGGATTTCGACATCATCTTGACCTCCTTAGGGATAATCGGAAGAGAGCAGCGCATGCGTCCGTGCGGCCTGCGCCCGGACGGCCCGGACGACGAAGCCCGCCGCCGCCACCGCTCCAAGCAGCAGCACGAAAACGAGGACATATTCGACCAGCGTCTGACCGCATCGCACGAAGGCATTGTATCACAAAAAGCCTCGCCGCGGCGCAAAGAGGAGCGCGGCGAGCAGAGCCGTGAAGGGCGCCACCAGCACGATGGCGAAGGAGCCGACCAGCGTCTTGACCGTTTCGGCGGCCACGATGGGGCTGTTGAGAAAGTCCGCCGGAGGCACGCCTTGGGCCGCAAAGACCATCAGGAGCGTCAGATAGCCGCCCGAATAGGCCAAGAGCAGCGTTGTGGTCATCGTGCCGACGGTGGCCCGCCCGATGCGCAGCCCGCTCAGCAGGAGCGCCCGCCGCCCGAGGGCGGGATTGTGCCACGCCACTTCGCGGACGCCGGCGGCGATGTCCATCGCCAAGTCCATCATCGCCCCGCTCCCGGCCAAGACGGTGGCCGCGATGAAGACGTCCGCCAAGTCCAGCCCGGCGAATCCGCTGAAGAGAAGGGTCTGCACGAAGGGGAGGGTCGCGCCGTTGACGGCCATCAGCCGCCCGAAGCCGTGCGCCAGCGCCAGCCCGGCCGCCACGCCGAGCATCGACCCGCCAAAGGCCGCCAGCGCTTTGCGCGTCGCCCCGCCCACGAGGAACATGATCGCCGCGGTCATCGCCGCCGTCGCCCCGAAGGCGACGAGGCTCGCGTTCCAGCCTGCCAGCGTCAGGGGCACCACGCACTTCCAGACCGCCAGGCAGCAGAAAAGGAAGCTGAAGAGCGCCTTGGCGCCCGTCCGCCCCCCGAAGGCCAGCAGCAGGGCCGCGAAGAGCAAAAAGGCGCCCGCCATCCAGCCGAGGCGCCAATGGTCGCGCGCCGTCAGCACCGTCTCGGCCGAAGCGTCCGCCGGGAGGGAGACGAGGGCGACGTCGCCGGGCGCGAAGCGTTTGTCGAGCTCCAGCTGGGCGCGGAGGTGGTTGGCCGCCTGGAAGCGTTCGCCCCGGCGCGGACCGGAGAGGAGCTCCACCTCCAGCGCCTGCGTGCCGTAAGGGACGAATCCAAGGGTTTGCAGCGTGGAATCGTCCACCGCAAGGACGCGGGCCCGGCAGGTCTCCCCGGGAGGTTGGGCGACGGGGGCGGCGCCGGGGGCAAACCACAGCGCCACGCAGGCCGCCGCTAACAGCGCCACGCCGCCCCAGGCGAAGGCGCGCCGCGACGGGCCGCCCGCCGGAGCGGGCGGACGCGGGCAGGGAAGGCGGGGGCCGGGGGCGTTCATCGGGCGTCGGGCGCGCAGAAACCGGTGAGAATCTTGGAGATGTCGGTGTTGTCGAGCAGGCCGCAGAAGCGTTCGCTGCCGGGGCCGCAGGCGGTGGTGAGGGCGGGGAGGCCGGTGTGGGAGCCGCTGGTCCAGCCGACGCCGGCCTTGGCGCTCATCAGGCGGCGGGCCGCATCCGTCAAGCCGCCATGCTTGAACTTGTGCTTCAAGTCGTTGATTTCCTGCTGGTTAAGTTGCATAGGGTCGTTCTTGAGCGCGGCCTCGTCGGCGCCGGGGGCGAGGCGGCCGAATTTGAAGCCGTAGCATTCGGCGAGGAGGGCGGCGGCGTCTTCGAAGGCGTAGGCGGGGTTGGCTTTCTTGGCGGCGTGATAGCGCTCTTTGAAGGTGTCGGTGGAGCAGGTCTGGCTGGCGAGGCGGTCCATGTAGAAGGCATAGCCGGTGCCGGCGAAGCCCATCGTCATGCCGCCGGTCTCGTGGTCGCCGGTGATGACGACGAGGGTGTCGGGGTGGGTTTTCTGCCAGTCAAGGGCCACTTTGACAGCGTCGTCGAGCTCCAGAAGGTCGCGCAGGTTGGCGGCGGCTTCGTTGGCGTGGCCGGCGAAGTCGATGCGCCCGCCCTCGACCATCAGGAAGAAGCCTTGCTCGCAATCGAGGTGGCGGAGGGCGAAGGCGGTGAGTTCGGGGAGGCGGGGATTGGGCTTTCCGGCGGCGTCGATGGCGTAGGGGAGGGCTTGCTCGCCGTCGCGATACCAGATGCGGCCTTGGCCAGGGGTCAGCGCGTCGAACCCGGCGCGGCCCTCGGCGACCTGCCAGCCTTGGGCGCGGGCGTAGTCGTAGAGGTTGCCGGCGTAGCCTTCGGCGTTGGGGCGGTCGAAGGCGCCTTCCAGGCCGCCGCCGGCGAAGAGGTCGAAGCCGGAGGCCACGAGGTCGAGGCCGATTTCGTAGAGCTTGGAGCGGTTGGAACGGTGGGCGTAGAAGCCGGCGGGGGTGGCGTGGTTGATGGTCACGCTCGTGACGATGCCGACCTTCTTGCCGGCGTCGCGCGCGGCTTCGGCGCAGCTGCGGACGCGCCGGCCGTCTTTGTCGACGCCCACCGCGCCGTTGCAGGTTTTGCAGCCGCAGGCGATGGCGGTGGCGGCGGCGGCGCTGTCGGTGACGAGGCTGGAGGCCGAAACGGTGCGCGTGGTGGCCTGCATGGGGAGGCTGTTCATCGCCAGGGGGCCCCGGCCGGCGGCGCGGGAGAATTCTTCGCCGGTCATGCGCTGGGGGGTGCTCATGCCGTCGCCGATGAAGAGGATCACGTTCCGGGGCGTCTGCGCGAAGGCCGCGAAGGCCGCGAGGGCCAACCAAGCAAGGAGTTTCGTTTTCATGGAGATAGGCTACCAAATCCGTCCGTCCTCCGCAGGGGAAAGCGCGTTTTCTCCCGCCCCGCCGCGCGCAGAACGCAGGGCGTCCGCCCGCTTGCCCCGACGAAGCCCTTTGGCGGTTCATTTGGGGTGCGGCGCCCCGGCGCTGCCGAGGGGCGCGGGGGCGAGAAGCGCACGCCTCTGCCCAAAACGCCCGGCCGGTCTTCGCCCCGCCCCCGGGCGGGCAGCCGGGAGGCAGAGGCGCATTTTCACGCTGATTTTGGTATACTTTGCGCGTTTTTCCGAAGACAAGGATGCCCGCCATGGAAGAAAAGTATCCGTTTTACAGCATCGAGCCGAAGTGGCAGAAGTATTGGGACGACCACGGGACGTTTCGCTGCGACGCGCGCGACGAGAGCCGGCCGAAGTTCTATTGCCTGACGATGTTCCCCTACCCCAGCGGCCACATGCACGTGGGCCACGGCCGGAATTACATCATGGGCGACGTCATCACGCGCTACAAGAAGATGCTGGGCTGCAATGTCCTCTCGCCGATGGGGTGGGACGCTTTCGGCTTGCCCGCCGAGAACGCCGCCAAGAAGTTCCACGTCCACCCGAAGGATTGGACGGTGAGCAACATTCAGGAGATGAAGCGCCAGGTGCGTTCGTGGGGCGTGGGCTACGACTGGGAGCGCGAGGTCGCCACCTGCCACCCGGACTATTACAAGTGGACCCAGTGGGTCTTCCTTCAGGCTTACAAGCTCGGCGTGGCCTATCAGAAGGAGGCCCCCGTCAACTGGTGCCCGCTCTGCACCAACCTCGCCAACGAGGAGGTCTCCGCCGACGGCCATTGCGTGCGTTGCGGCCGCCCGGTGGAGAAGAAGAATCTCAAGCAGTGGTTTTTCCGCATCACCCAGTATGCCGACCGCCTGCTGAAGGACCTCGACCTTCTGGAAGGCTGGCCCGAAAAGGTCCGCCAGATGCAGGCCAACTGGATCGGGAAGTCCCAGGGCGCCAAGGTGGAGTTCACCATCACCGAGACGGGCGACCCCTGCCCCATTTACACCACGCGCCCCGACACGATTTACGGCGTGACCTTCATGGCCATTTCGCCGGACCACCCGCTCTTGGCGAAGCTGCTTCCCGGTTCGCCGCGCGAGGCCGAGGTGCGCGCCTTCGCCGAGCGGCTGGCCAACATCCCCGCCGCCGAGCGTTTCTCCGACGCGCTGGCCAAGGAGGGGGTCTTCACCGGCTTCCACGTCACCAACCCCTACAATGGCGACAAGGACATCGAGCTCTGGGTCACCAACTACGTCGTCTCCGACTCCGGCACGGGCATCGTCATGGCCGTCCCCACCCACGACCAGCGCGACTGGGACTTCGCCACCAAGTACGGCATCGCCAAGAAGATCGTCATCCAGAATCCCGAAGGCACGCTCCGCCTCGAAGCGATGGCCGGGGCGTATGTCGACGACGGCGTGCTCGTCGCTTCCGGCCCCTTTGACGGGATGCCCAACCGCGAGGCCATCCGGGCCATCATCGCCCACGGCGCCGAAAAGGGGTTCGCCGAAGCGACGACCAACTTCCGCATCCGCGACTGGAACGTCGCCCGCCAGCGCTATTGGGGGGCGCCCATCCCCATCGTCCACTGCCCCCACTGCGGCCCCGTCCCCGTCCCCGAGGACCAGCTCCCCGTCCGCCTCCCCGAGGACGTGGACTACAAGAGCGACGCGGGCAACCCCCTCGCCCGCCACGAGGGCTTCATCAACACCGTCTGCCCCCGGTGCGGCGCGCCCGCCAAGCGCGAGACCGACACGCTCGCCCAGTGGCTCTGCTCCTGCTGGTACTTCCTGCGCTACATTGACGCGCGCAACGAGAAGGCCCCCTTCGACAAGGCGCTCGCCGACAAGTGGATGCCCGTCGACCAGTACATCGGCGGCGTCGAACACGCCGTCCTCCACCTCCTCTACTCCCGCTTCGTCGTCAAAATCCTCAACGACGCCGGCGCCCTCGATTGCGTCGAGCCCTTCAAGGCCCTCTTCACCCAGGGCATGATCTGCAAGCGCAGCGAGAAGGACGGCAAGCTCTACAAGATGTCCAAGTCCGTCGGCAACACCGTCTCTCCCGACGAGCTCATCAAACAGTACGGCGCCGACACCGTCCGCCTCTACACCCTCTTCATCGGCCCGCCCGAGCTTGACGCCGAGTGGCAGGACGCCTCCATCCAGGGCCCCTACCGCTTCCTCTGCCGCCTCTGGAAGCGCGCCTACGACGCCAAACCCCTCGTCCCCGAACGCGACACGCCCGTGGACGGCGCCGCCCTCGCCCCCGCCGAGCGCGACCTTTGGCGCAAGCTCCACCAGACCCTCCAGAGCGTCACCGATTCCATCGAGCACGGCTTCCGCTTCAACACCGCCATCGCCCAGCTCATGGAGCTGATGAACGCCCTCGACAAGGCCAAAATCGACGCCGCCTCCAGCCCCGCCGCCAAGGCCCTCCTCCGCGAAACCCTCGTCACCTTCGCCCGCATGATGGCCCCCATCACCCCCCACGTCGCCGAAGAGCTCTGGGCCGAATTCGGCGGCCAAGGCTCCGTCATGGACGCCGGCTGGCCGAAGGTCAACCCCGAAGCCCTCAAGGAAGACGCCGTCCAAATCATCCTCCAGGTCAACGGCAAACTCCGCGGCAAGCTCACCCTCCCCGCCGGCCTCGACAAAGCCGCTCTCGAAGCCGCCGCCCGCGACGCCGAAGAGGTCAAGCGCTTCACCGAAGGCCAGACCATCGTCAAAGTCGTCGTCGTCCCCGGCAAGCTCGTCAACATCGTCGCCAAATAACCCCCGGCGGCGGCTTGTCGGCCCTCGGCGAGTTCGCCGCCCAATAAACCTCCGGCGGCGCCCCACAACCAACGCGGCGCGGAAGTCAACTCCGCGCCGCGTTTGTTTTTATGCGATGGCAAGGCGTGCTTAGAGGGCGGTTTGGGCGGCCAGGCCGATGTAGTCGGCCGGGGTCATGGCCAGGAGGCGCGCCTTGTCGGCCTCCGGGATTTCCAGCGTCCGGATGAAGTCGGCGATGGTCTGGCGGGTCATCGCGTGGCCGCGGGTCAGCGCCTTGAGCTTTTCGTAGGCTTGGGGGACGCCATAGCGGCGCATGACGGTCTGGATCGGCTCGGCGAGGACTTCCCAGGCGTGGTCGAGATCGGCGGCCAGCGCGTCGGCGTTGGGGCTCATGCGGCCAAGGCCGCGGAGGGTGGAGAGAACGGCGATGAGGGTGTAGGCGAAGCCGGCGCCGACGTTGCGGATGGCGGTGGAGTCGGTGAGATCGCGCTGCATCCGGGAGACGGGGAGCTTGCGGGCCAGATGGCCGAGGATGGCGTTGGCCAGGCCGAGGTTGCCTTCGGAATTCTCGAAGTCGATGGGGTTGATTTTGTGGGGCATCGTGGAGGAGCCCACTTCCCCGGCGACGGCCTTCTGCTTGAGGTAGCGCATGGAGACGTAGAGCCAGACGTCGCGGTCGAGGTCGAGGAGCACTTGGTTCCAGCGCTGGAGGGCGTCGAAGAGCTCGGCCATGCCGTCGTGGCTCTCGATTTGGGTGGTGAGGGGGTTCTGGCGGAGGCCGAAGCCCTCGATGACGCGCCGGGAGAGGGCGGGCCAGTCCACGGCCGGGGCGGCGGCCGTGTGGGCGTTGTAGTTGCCGACGGCGCCGTTCATCTTGGCGGGCAGCTCCACCGCGTCGATCTGCGCGGCTTCCCGGCGGAGGCGGTGGACGAAGACGGCCAGTTCCTTGCCGAGGGTGGTGGGGCTGGCGGGCTGGCCGTGGGTGTGGGCGAGCATGGGCAGGGCCATCGTCTCTTCGGCGAAGGCCGCCAGGGCGCCGGTCAGGCGCTCTTGCTCGGCGCGGAGGAGGGAAAGGCCGTCGCGCAACTGGAGGGCGTGGGCCATGTTGTTGATGTCTTCGGAGGTGCAGGCGAAGTGGATGAATTCGCTCAGGCCGGCGCAGGATTCGGGGAGGTTTTCGCGGATGTAGTATTCCACGGCCTTGACGTCGTGGCGGGTGGTCGCCTCGATGGCCTTGATGCGGCGGGCGCCTTCCAGGGAGAAGCTGTCGGCGATGGCCTGGAGGGCGGGGCGCGCGCCTTCTGGGAGGCGGGCCTCGGGGAGGCCGGGCTCGTCGCAAAGCGCCAAAAGCCAGGCGATTTCCACGCGGACTCGGCGGGCCATCAGGCCGTATTCGGAAAAGACGGCGCGCAGGGGGGCGGTTTTGTCGGCGTAGCGGCCGTCGAGGGGGGAGACGGCGGTGAGTTCGGAAAGTTCCATGGTCGGCCTTTCGTTGGCGGGGGGCGTTATTTCTTGGCGCGGCGTTCGGCGAAGCGCTTGGCGGCCTTCTCCAGGCGGGCGCGCTCGGGGAAGGTCTTGTCGCTCTCGCTCTCGCGGAGCTTTTCAAGGAGCTTGGTCTGTTCGCGGGAGAGCGATTGGAAGGTTTCGGCCACGAGGATGATGTGCAGGTCGCCGGCCGGGAAGCGCCCGATGGCCGGCGCGCCATAGCCGCGCAGGCGCTGGCGGGAACCGCTCGGCGTGCCGGGCTTGACCTTGAGCGTGGCCGTGCCGCTGGGCGTCTCCACGGGCAGCTCGCCGCCCAGCGCCAGGAGGACGGGCGAAACGGGGCAGCGCAGGATCAAGTCCTGGCCGTCGCGCTCGAAGAGGTCGCTCGGCTCGACGGAGCAGCGGAGGTAGAGATCGCCGCGCGGGCCGTTGTTCGGGCCGGCGTTGCCCTTGCCGGAGACGCGCAGGCGCATGCCGTCGTTGATGCCGGCGGGGATGTGCTGGTCGAAGGTCTCGTCGGAGGCCACAAAGCCGTCGCCCCCGCAATGCTTGCAGGGCTTCTCGACGACAGAGCCCTGGCCGCGGCACACCGGGCATTCCTGCTGGACGACGCCGAAGAGCCCCCCGCGCCGGCGAATCGTCCCCGAACCGCCGCACTGCTTGCACGTGGCGCGCGAAGAGCCCTTCTCCGCGCCAGAGCCCTTGCACTCCGGGCAGGCCACCGCCGCGTGGACGCGCACCGAAACGGTCGTGCCGAAAAGCGCGTCCTCGAAACTCAGGCGGACGCGCTGCTCGGTGTCCTCGCCGGGCTGGGGCGCGGTGGGGTCGTACTGGCGGCCGCCCCCGAAGCCAAAGCCGTCAAAACTGAAGCCGCCGCCGAAGAACTGGTTCAAAATGTCGTTCAGATCCGCCCCGTGCGTGAAGTCGCGGGCGAAGTCGAATCCGCCGCTGCCGAAGGCCCCCTCCATGCCCGCGTGGCCGAACTGGTCGTAGCGGCTGCGCTTCTGCGCGTCCGACAGCACCTCGTAAGCCTCGGAAGCCTCCTTGAACTTCTCCTCGGCGGCCTTGTCCCCCTTGTTGCGGTCGGGGTGGTACTTCATGGCCAGCTTGCGGTAGGCCTTCTTGATGGTCTCCGCGTCGGCGTTCTTCTCGACGCCGAGCACCTCGTAATAGTCGCGCTTCTCAGCCACGGGGCGCCTCCTCCCCCTCTGCCGGCGCCGGCGCGCCGCCCGAAACGATCACCTGCGCCGGACGCACCACCTTGCCGCCCAAGCGCCACCCCTTGCGGAACTGGCTGACCACCTGCCCCTGCGGCACCGACGCGTGCGGCACCATCGAAAGCGCCTCGTGGCACATCGGGTCGAACACCGTTCCCTCCGGCGCGTCAATGACCTCCGCGCCCGACTGCTCCAGCACCTTGCGGAACTCCCCGGCGATCATCTTCACCCCCTCCATGAGCGGAGAAGACTCCTGCGAGGCCGCCAGCGCCATCTCGAAATGGTCGAAGACCGGCAGCAACTCCTTCAGCAGCCGCTCGTTGGCCCGCGCCGTCCGCTCCGCCAACTCCCGTTCGTGCCGCTTGCGCATATTGTCGAAATCCGCCAGCAGCCGGAGATAACGCTCCTTGGCCTGCGCCAGCTCCGATTCCGCCGCCGGCGCTTCCTGCCCTTCCGCGGGCTCCGCCGCAGGCTCCTGCGCCGCGGAGGACTCCTCCGTCGCCGCTTGCGCCGACGCCTTTTCCGCCTCGGCGGCCTCCGCCGTCAAATCTTTCTCGTTGTCCATCATCGTCATATTCCAAAACCTCGCATGTGGTGCCGAAGAGGGGATTCGAACCCCTACGCCGTTGCCGGCTGCGGATTTTAAGTCCGCTGCGTCTGCCATTCCGCCACTCCGGCCCTGCCGAAACAACCCCTCATTATAGCAAAGCCGCCGCCCCTCCGCGCCCCCTCCCCCAACGAAGCCCTTCGCGGTTCATTTGGGATGTGGCGCCCCGGCGCTGCCGGAGGGCGCAGGGGCGAGAAGCCCCCGCCTCTTCCCAAAAGCCTCCACAAAAACGAAGCGCCGTCCAAAACACGTCACAAAACGCGCTACGAAGCGAGGTTCTTAAAAACGCAAGCGCCTCGCGGAGGGCGGGGCGCTTGCGTTGGTTGGCCTAAAGAAGGCGATCAATCGTCGGCTTCGGAGTAGCCGCGCACCTTGCCGGCCTTGCGGCGCTTGTCCACGATTTCGTCCTGGAGGCCCTTGGGGAGGGGCTCGTAGTGGTCGAAGACCATGGTGAAGGAGCCGCGGCCCTGGGTGAGGGTGCGGATGGTGTTGGAGTAGCCGAACATTTCGCCGAGGGGCACGAAGCCGTGGACGAGGCGGGCGCCGCCGCGCTCTTCCATGCCTTCAACACGGCCGCGGCGCTGGGAGAGGGAGCCGGTGGCCGCGCCCATGTAGTCTTCGGGAACGACGACTTCGACCTTCATGATGGGTTCGAGGAGCTGCGGCTGGCTCTTGAGGAAGACCTCCTTGAAGCACTGGCGCGCCGCCGTCTGGAAGGCGAATTCCGAAGAGTCGACGTCGTGGTAGGAGCCGTAGAAGAGGGTGGCCTTGAGCGGGAGGACGGGGTAGCCGGCGAGCGGGCCGGACTCCATCGCGGCGATGACGCCCTTCTCGACGGCGGGGATGTATTCGCCGGGGATGACGCCGCCCTTGATGTCGTTGATGAACTCGAACTCTTTGCCGGGCTCCTGCGGGGCGAACTTCATGCAGACATGGCCATACTGGCCGCGGCCGCCGGACTGCTTCTTGTGCTTGTATTCGCCCTCGCCCTCGACGGCGATGGACTCGCGGTAGGCGACTTCGGGGCGGCCGACTTCGCAATCGACGTTGAACTCGCGCTTCAGGCGGTCGACGATGATTTCGAGGTGGAGTTCGCCCATGCCCGAGATGATGGTCTCGGAGGTTTCCTGGTCGAAGGCGACGGTGAAGGTGGGGTCTTCCTGGGCGAGGGTGTGCAGGGCGTTGCCGAGCTTTTCGTTGTCGCCGCGGGAGACGGGCTTCACGGCGATCGAGATGACCGGCGCGGGGAAGTCGATGGATTCCAGGTGGATGGGGTGCTCGGGGTCGCAGAGCGTGTCGCCCGTGCGGGTGTTGGGCAGGCCGATGACCGCGACGATGTCGCCGGCGTAAGCCTCTTCAAGCTTCTCCTGGCGGTTGGCGTGCATGCGGAAGAGGCGGGAGATGCGCGCCTTCTTGTTGATGGTGGAGTCGAGGATTTCCTCGCCGGCGCGCAGGACGCCCGAGTAGACGCGGGTGAAGATGATCTTGCCCATGTTCTTGTCGGACATGATCTTGAAGGCCAGCGCGGAGAGCGGCTCGCTGTCGTCGGCCTTGCGGACGATGGAGGGGTCGGCCTCGTCGGTCACCGGCGGGATGTCCAGCGGCGAAGGCAGGTAGCTGACCACCGCGTCCAGGAGAATCTGGATGCCCTTGTTCTTGAAGGCCGTGCCGCAGAAGGCCGGCACGATGGCGCGGCTGATGCAGCCCTTGCGCAGACCCTTGAGGATTTCCTCCTTGGAGAGCGTGCCCTCCTCGAAGTACTTGTTCATGAGCTCCTCGTCCTGCTCGGCGGCGGCCTCGATCATCTCGTGGCGCATCTCCTCGCACTTCTCGGCGAGCTCGGCGGGAATCTCGGAGTAAATCTGCTTCATGCCCTGCGACGCCTTGTCGTAGGTGACCAGGCGGTTTTCGAGCAAGTCCACCACGCCCTCGAAGGTCTCGCCGGCCCCAAGCGGGCAGACCATCGGCACCGGGCGCGCGCCCAGCTGCTCCTTCACCTGGTCCATGACCGAGAAGAAGTTGGCGCCCACGCGGTCCATCTTGTTCACGAAGATGAGCTTCGGCACCTTGTACTTCTCGGACTGGCGCCAGACCTGCTCGGACTGCGGCTGCACGCCGCCCACCGCGCAGAAGACCGCCACCGCGCCGTCGAGCACGCGCAGCGAACGCTCCACCTCGGCCGTGAAGTCCACGTGTCCGGGCGTGTCGATCAGCGAAATCATGTGGTCGCCCCACATGACCGCCGTCGCCGCCGACGTGATCGTGATGCCGCGCTCCTGCTCCTGGACCATCCAGTCCATCGTCGCGGCGCCCTCGTGCACTTCGCCGATCTTGTGGCTCTTGCCCGAGTAGAAAAGGATGCGCTCCGACGTCGTCGTCTTGCCGGCGTCAATGTGAGCCATGATGCCGATGTTGCGCACCTTGGCCAGAGGGATCGTACGTGCCATAATCGTTTTGCTCCTTGAAAGTCAAAAAAACAATTGCGCGACATTGTATCACAAAACCGCTCACTCGCGCAAGGTTAT